>JGI24422J19971_10001704_pt1 | contig 13481 bp, 11 predicted proteins | sample DeeMarSWOR152_54_FD_19971 | JGI IMG/M metagenome (IMG submission 19971) | reverse complement strand
AAAGAGGCGAACAACTGAAACAGAGAAACGAAAAGTTCGGCAACGATCATCCCTCAATATTGTTTGCGATTGGAAGAAAGGCTTACACGCGTTGATTATCTGGTTAACCTGGGCGAAAACGGAAAACCTCAGTAGCTAGTTTGAAATCTTGGATTTAGGCGGTTGGCATGCGCGCGCTACCAGCTGTCGCCGTAGTTGCCGGCTGCAATAACTATGTCGTAAATGTCGATGTCTCCGTCGTCTTCCATGTCGCAGTACGCGTCGTACCGTTGATCTGGCGCTTCCGCCCCGTAGACACCGCTCATACGGACGATATCATAAATGTCCACGTCCCTGTCACCATCAACATCTCCGGGGATAGTCACGAACACCCAGCTCATAATGTGAGCGCAGGCGCTGAGAGCGTAGTTGCCTTTAGCCCAGCCTGTTGTATCCCACGTGAAGGAAAAGGCTATTCGAGCGTTTGGAGCGAGAGTTGCCGGAAACGTGGTTAGCACGGTTGTGTTACAGTAGAGAACGATGTTAAGGGTCTCGGTGAAGTCTCCNTGATTCTCAACTGTGAAGTCCACTGTAACGTTGTATCCTTGCCCCACTACAGTTTTTGAGACAGCTGCCTCAGTCGTTGCGACTTGAGTAGCTGGCGGAAGGCTTGTGACTCCAAATATGGATAGGTGGGAGGTCACGCCCCAAACCATGTTGCTATCTGTGTTCACAAAGCTTGTCACGTCAGTCCACGTCTCTGAATACTCATTCCATTGCCAGATTTGAACGAAGGCTTCTACTTCTGGTGGAACGACGCCTTCGTCGTACGCGAGACGAATCGTAATTGGACCTGTGTAGAGATAGGTCGTCTGTATTTCGTAGCATTTCAGTACAACTAGCCCAGAGGGAGCGTCTAGAGGCGTTTCCAGGACTCCCGCGGTGACTTCGCCTTCTTCGCTTGTCGGTTCAAAGCCAACGTCTAGGTCGCGCGTGACTCCAAATATGGATAAGTGTGGGGTGACGCCGTAGACTGTGTTGGTCTCTGTGTTGACGAGGGTTGTTTTGTCAACCCAGCTTTCAGCAGTTTCATTCCAAAGCCAAATCTTAGTTGATTCCTCGTCTTCCAATGAAAGCCCTGTTGGATCGTAGTTGAAGGCTATGGTCACGTCGCCGACATGGGTGGCTGTTGTCTCGATTCTGCGACAGTGAACTGACACGAATTCCGTTGAGGGCGCTTGCGCTATGCTCAATGTTGTTATCCCTTCAGTCGTTGTTTCAGTGAAGGTGACGCGGGCGCCTTCTTCTACGGCAACTTCCACGTCTGTGCCCGTCGGGGTGTAAACTCCCACACTGACTTCCTCGTCGACAGCCTTGTGGGGCATGGGCTGGCAGGTAGCCCCATGAGCGCCGTAACGGGCAAGCCTTGTGTTCTGAAGATCTAGGAGAGAGCCTCCTGGGTTCGTAGCGTTGAAGACTATTGTGGCAAGGGTAGTGTTGCCGCTAAACTGCAACGTTGACCCAATCGCTGATATAGAAACCCAGACGAAGCCCTTCGACTGGTTTGACTCTCTCTTCCACTCAAAAGTGAAGCTCTCAAAGATCTGCGCTACGTTGAGGTCTAGGATATCCAGCTTGTTGTTGTCATATTTTAGCTCGAATTGAAGGCCGGACAGCCTCGTGATGTTATCCAACTTAACTTCAACTGTAAGATTCTGGCCGACGAGGATGGAGCTCTCTATGGTCTCAACGTATATGGCCTCTTCTGGAAGTGGTATACATGGAGGGTATGCATAGGCATTTGCTCTTCCCCATGTTGCGTTGAAAGCCTGGGCTACGCGAGCTATGTCGGTGCTGTTCACCAAACAATCTCCGTTCAGGTCGCATCCTGGTTCCCATTTGGCGTGAGGCAAACCGTATCCCGAAGTTCCGTTGGCCTCTCCCACCATAGTTGTGTCCATGGCGTCGACGATCCACGAGCCCTTTTCCCAGTCGTAGCGGAAGTCAATTTCGGCTTCAGGTGGAGTTTCCATGAAGTAGTCTCGGTTGGCTTCCAAGTGGAGTAGCGAATCGTTGTGGAAAACGTATTTCCACGGGCCGGAGCCTATCAGCGTTTCATTTGCCCAGCGCCCTTCGTCGGCTCCAGGAGTGTAGCCGGTCACGTTTGTGATGTCTTGGAATATGTGTTTCGGCAGTATTGGAAGCGATCCTATGTTTTCGAGGGTCCACATATTTGAAACGTTCTCGTAGACTACAACTAGGCGAGGATTCGGAGTCGTTACGTGGTGAACTTCCGCGACTGAATTGAAAAGAGAAGCAAGACTGCCTAGCCCCTTGAGGTATTCAATCGTGAATTTCACGTCGGTCGAGCCTAAGGGAATTCCGTCGTGCCACCTGATGCCCTCACGGAGGATGAAACTGAGCTTTGTGAGGTTTTCTCCCGGATCATAGGGAGACTCCCAAGCTCCGACTTCCCAGGTCTCAGCCATCCAGGGCATTATTTTCCCCGGACAAGAATACGCCTTCTCGTATGGACTGTACGATAGCAAAGTATCGTAGATGCGGCTCAGACAGCTATCCTCGACAGATCCGAAACTCCATGGAGTCGTGGGGTTGAAATCTGTGACTACGTTCAAACTGGCGGGTGAACGTTCCAGACCGTAGTAGAGAGCATCCTTTGTAGCGTTGTGTGTCTTCAAGAAAGTCCAACGGTTGTCGATGCGTCCTCCCCTGAAATTTACGACCCCGACGTTCCTGTAGCCCATGGCGTAGCTTGGGCTCCAAAGCCAAACGCACGCGGCCTGTTCTACAAGTATTTGCTGGCATACCTGTGCGGCGTGTCTCGCTAGGGAAAGGTTTGGCGCTTGCAGAGCGTTTTGGAACCAATCATCGTAAGTTGCGTTGCTGAAATGTGGATAGTTGGCGACGATGCTTCCGGTCATCTGCTGACTTGTGTAGATTGACAGGTAGTCAAGGGCCCAGTTAATCCCCCAGCCTCCTGTGTAAATGTGGTAGTCCCGTTCCATCATTACCTTGATTATGCAGGTTGTAAGGTCGATCTCTGTTGTGTTGACAGGAATTCCCATCTTGCGCAGATTATCTGCCAACATCGTTCCCGCTACAAGTCTTCGAGGATCATCGTTTCGTAGGTAGAAAATCAACGGATCCAATGTTTCATTATTCACAGGATGTTGCCTAAGGTATTGTGATGAACTTGGGAAGCTGGGATCGTAATATGGATTAAGTGTTCCGGACTCGTTGTCGCCCTCCCGAAACCCGCTGAGAGTGAAATAGGAGGCAGCTAGATCTGGATCATACTCGTAGGGATAGTTGCCTAAAAGATCGCCATAGGGGTCATACTGGCTTACATCAAAGTTCACCCACCAGTCCTGGTTGGGACGCGGAATCGGTGTGTCAATTCGGTAAAGATAGCTGGAAGCATGGCTGTAGTAAGAGTAGTTGCCGACGTCGTTGATGATTCGAGTCTTGTTCACCAAACAAGCAATTCCCCGCCTGAATCCTTGGTAAGAAGTTGGACTTCTTATATCTGGATAGCTTGGGATTGATTCGTTGTTGTTGAAGTCAAACTGGAAGACAGTGTTTGCGGGGGAAATCGCTCCTTGAAGGCTCGTTTCGTTGACCACCTCGTCCCATTCTGACTGCCTCAACGTCAGGTCAGTCAGGTCAACTTCGCCGTCTTTTAAGGCTTCGAAGAGGAGGGTTCTGTTTTCGAAGTATTTGATGTAAAGAGTATTAAAGCCAGGACCAGCTTCCCCGTGCTCCGCTACAGAGCAAGAAGCGGAGGCTTTCAACGCTAAAACTGATGGAATTTCAAGCCCGGAAGTCAGAACACAGGTCATCAGCAGTAAAGTGGCGATCGCAAAATCGGTTCGCCTAGACAAGAAATGCCTCTTCTCCCATACTAAATGGTGGAATTGCAGGAAATAACGTTTGTGGATTAATCTTCTATGGTGCTGCTAAGCGTGCACCTTGGAATAGAAGGTGCCACTCTTTTCTATGATTTCCAACTGCAGTGATGCGTGCAAAATGGGAGGCTAGTGGAGAACCTTGGCTGCACTTGTCGTATTCAGTACTCTTCTTTCTTGTCTATTAAACCGTCCCTTCGCGCTTTGAACATCGCAACTCTGAAAAAAGCTAGGCCCGCAAATGCGGTTAGGATCGTTGTTACGGTCAAGTATAGCAGGTTCGTGTGCATGTCAAAGCCCGCTTGGTGAAGGAATGAAAACCGCACGATTCTGAGGAAGTATGTTACGGGCAAGGCGTTGGAAATGTATTGTCCCCACAAAGGTAGGATTTCTGGAAGGAAGACGACTCCGCCGAAGAGGTAGAGTATTCCTGACACGTACTCTGGGAGCATAAACTGAACCTTCGAGGTCATTATGTTGATCCCGCAAAGTATGAATCCAATAGCCATGAAACAGACTACACCCACGAGCAGGCCTAGACTGAGCACCCCGAAGTCTATGCTCAGCCAGTCGATCGGGATAGGTATGCCCATGCCGTATTGGAATACTGCTACTCCAAGTCCAAGAGTCAGCAAAAGCGAAACTGAAGCGTTCATCACACCATTCAAGGCTCTTCCGACAATGTACCATTGGAGTGAACCGGGGGTCAGGTAAATATGCTTCAGCACTTCGTAGTGTGCCCTGTCCTCATGGATTAGCATTGACATAAGCATCATCACCTGAACCGCGTAGATGAAGAAGGTGTTGCCTATGAATAGGAACGCAAAAAGCCCTGGATCAACAATTCCTGAGACAGCGCTGCCTATTAAGAAAATGAAGCCCACGATCAGCAAACCGGCAACAGGCCTTATTAGGTAGTATATGGCGAAGACCAGCGGATCTGCCCAGTTTGTCTCAACCTTCCAGCCTACCCAGACAGCTTGTTTTACGGTCCGCAGAATCGCGCCTACTGCCACCTTAGTGTTAGCCTCCCTTCTTTCTTGCCTAGATTCTCCATGAAGCCGAGCGCGAATCTGGCTAGTGGTAACAAGACTAGAACGAAGATTACTAAGGCTACAATGTTCAGCCAGACGTCGCCAATCCCTTGGCCTAGAATTGCCACTCTTCTTATACCGTCCAACCCGAACGTCAAAGGAATGAGTGATGATAACAGCTGAATCGTTTGGGGAACGACTTGGCTGGTCGTTGGATAATAAGTTCCGGAAAGGAATTGAATTGGCTCTTGCAGCAGGTTGGCGGTGTGCCACGCCTCTCGCCCGTACAGCATGAAGAGCGAGGCAAACATCATTCCCAACGCGTAAAGCGCACCAATTGTTANGAAAAAGATGAGCAGCGCAGTCAGAGGTTCATATAGGGCTATAGGCACCTGAAAAATCAGTATNCCAGCGACGAAAACTGCAGTAGCTCTCAGCGCCGTGTTCACGAAACCACCCAGAGCCATTCCCAGCAGAATCGCCATTCTGGAAATCGGCGCCACAAGATAAACCTCCAGGTTTCCAGTTTCCTTCTCCCAGTAGAACTGCGCCGACATGTTCCACAGCACGTTGGACCAAAAGGCCATCATGGTTCCACCAATGATCACGAAACCTGCGTATTCTGGAGGCGCCTTAACCATTTTGTAGAGGAAAACATACGCACTCAGAGTGATGACCGGTATCACCACTTCTGCTGCTAACCATTCAGGTTCTCGGTTGCCGCCTTTAATCCTGACCCACAACCTGGCATACACTGCTTTCAGATTATGTATCAGTTCTTCACGATTCATGATCCGGCCCCTCTTCTTCCTCAAAACCACGTCCCACTAGGCTTATGTAGACGTCCTCAAGTGTCGGCTCTGCCTTGTTCGTCGATAAGACCTTCAGATTCTGCGCTTCCAATTTCGACATTATGTCGGCGAAGATTCTTTCCTCGGTCAGCATCACTTTGAACGATGTTGTGTCTGTCTGGATGCTTCTTGTTTGTGAGTACCCAATGACTCCTTTTATATGGTCTAGGAAGCTGAAGTCAGCTTGGACAGAGGAAACCTCAACCTTTATTATGACGCTTTCCTCCAGCTTGCGCTTCAGTCTTAATGGGCTGTCGCACGCTAGAATTCTTCCCCGGTCAATGATTGCTACGCGATCGCACATTTCGTCTGCCTCCGCCATGTAGTGCGTTGTTAGAAGGACTGTACCCTCTCTCTCCCTCTTCGCCCAGTCGACAATGTATGCTCTCAACTTCATACTGGTAAGCACATCCAGACCCAGCGTCGGTTCGTCGAGGAACAGAATCTTTGGATTGTTCAGCAGTCCCCTCGCAAGGTTAAGCCTTTGCTTGTAGCCAGTGGAGAGCCTAGACATCCGGGTCTTCGCGTACTCCTCAAACTCTAGGTCGGCCATCAGCAGTTCTATTCTTGCCTTGGCAATCGAAGACGACAAACCATACAGTTGTGAGAAGAACCACAAGTTCTCCTTTGCAGAGAGAATTCCATAACCTGGCGTTTCGCCGCCAGAGACAAGGCTGATGATTCGCCTGACCTTATGCGCCTCTTTAGAAACGTTGAACCCGCCTACATAGGCTTCACCACTGGTTGGAAGCAAAAGCGTAGTCAGAATCTTGATCAGCGTCGTCTTCCCTGCGCCGTTTGGACCTAGAAGACCGAAGATTTCGCCTTCGCCGATGTAGATAGAGACCTTATCGAGGGCCTTCACTGGTTTCTCTTTTCCCTTGAATATGCGGACTACATCGTGGGTCTCTACTATGTGTGGCATAAGGTCACGAGGCGAAACACAATGCAGAATTCCATAATTAAGAATTTCGTTTGCCACATGCACACTTCACAGTGAAATAAAGAAGCCTCAGACTCCAACAGCTCGACAATAGCGTTTTCCTTCTTCTCTCCACTTCCAGGTTTCCTCCACAATTCATAAAAACTGAAGCCTAGTCTTTGACATTTGAGACTGTTTAGTGATGGATACTGATGTAATTAGAGAAGCCAGAGTTAAGGATGTTATGGCAATTGTTGACATGATAAGAGCTGGCTCGAATGAGGGAGTGTTTCATTCCCAAGCCTTTTCACTGGAAGAACAAAGGGAAGCATTTAGGAAAAATGCTTTTAAGGAAAGGTCACAAGGCTATCAAGTTCTAGTTTCTCAAGTCGGAAGCAGGATTGTGGGGTATATTGACTACCGAGTGAGAAGAGGAGTAGGGCATGTTCTGGGCATTTATGTCAAGCAAGGTTACCGAAGACAAGGTATTGGAAAGGGGCTGATGAGAAAAACATTAGATGATTTCAAAAGGAAAGGATGCCACAAGACAAGACTAGAGGTCTTTGCACATAACTATGGGGCAATTGAGTTCTATCGATATTTCGGCTTTGCTCAAGAGGGCTTTCTCCATAAGGATGAAGAGAAGAAAGATGAGATAATTATGAGCAAGTTCCTTCCGTAAGTCATAAAAACTGAAGAGAGAAGCTATCGGGTGATGTCGTTTGAAGAAGCTGAAACCTGAAGAAGACGCCTTTGGTCAAGAGATGTGGGCCTGCTTCAAAGGCGAAAGAGCTTCTGAGATAGTGGAGAGAGATGATGGCTACTTTGATGCTTCATTAGTTGGCCCTCAAATGTACTTTTCAGAATACGAAGATTGGCATCTCATTGAGAAGCAGGCTATGAAGTTCGTGAAGGGAAGAGTTCTAGACATTGGTTGTGGAGCCGGCAGACATTCGCTTCATCTGCAGAAGAAGGGTTTCGACGTGCTTGGAATTGACAGTTCTCCCATTGCGATCAAAATCTGTAGACTGAGAGGGTTGAAAAAAGCAGAGGTAAGGCCTATTGAAGACGTGAATTTCAAACCTGATTCTTTCGACACGATCATAATGATGGGAAACAATTTTGGACTATTTGGCAGCTTTGAGAAGGCAAGAAAGCTGCTGAAGAAGTTCCTTAGAATGACATCCGGGAATGGATTGATTGTTGCCAGTACTCGTGACCCGTACAAGACTGTCAATCCCGATCACCTCGAATATCATAGGCTCAACAGGGAAAAGGGCAGAATGGGCGGACAGGTGAGAATAAGAGTGCGATTCAGGAAAACTGTTGGCAAGTGGTTCGACTACGTGATGGTGTCCAAGAAAGAAATGGAAGAGATACTCAACGGAACAGGATGGCAGACCAGAGAGTTCATAGATTCTGATGACTCAGAATACGTAGCCATTATTGGAAAGGGGTACAACCCATGAAATCTCAAAGTGGAAGATGCCTATTATTGCAAGAGCGGTGGCGGACTTGGGTTCTGGGCAGGAGCAGCTTTGAGAATCATTGTAGGCTGTGATGTAAGCATGCATGTTGTGCAAGCGTGTGCAAAAGCAAGAAGAACAGCACGACGTGGCTCAATCATTGGGAACGAACCTACATGAAAGTCGATCCGTTTCTAGTTGAACAGTTCATGAACGCCTATGAGAATCAGGTTGAGCTGAATATAGCTGAGACTTGCGTTGACCCTTTCACCTTAAAAGAATTCCTTGCTCTAGTAAAGCAAGAAAATTTCTTTGAGCAGCTTAAGGCCGTGAAGCTTGACTACGGGTTCATTCAAGGTTCTCCTGGTCTTCTTCAGGGGCTTGCGGACTTGTATGATCACATGAATCCTGAGAACATACTTGTCGCTAGAGGGGCAATCGACGCGAATTTTCTCGTCTTCTACAGCCTCGTTGAACCTGGTGACACAGTGATATCGATATTCCCTGCATACCAGCAGTTGTATAGCGTAGCTAAGTCATTCGGCGCCAACGTCAAACTGCTCCGCCTGCGTGAAGACAACAAGTGGCTTCCCAACATCGATGATCTATCCAGTTTGGTCGACGATAAGACTAGGCTCATCGTGATCAACAATCCGCACAATCCGACTGGCAGTCTTATTGATGCCGNACTTCTGCAGGAAATCTGCAATCTCGCTGAAAGTTCGGATGCTTATCTGTTGTGCGACGAGTCCTATAGAGGACTCTACGTCAACCCCGACACTTCCGTTCCTTCAGCNGTGGATCTCAGCGAGAGAGCAGTCGTAACAGGATCCTTCTCTAAACCGCTTTCCCTTACGGGTTTACGTCTGGGATGGATTGCAGCTAGCAAGATGGTTGTNNAGGAGTGTCTCCTTCGAAGAGACTATACAACGATAAGCAATAGCATCATCGTTGACGCGTTGGCAACTCTCGCCTTGAAACATGCAGATCGAATCTACGAACGCAACCTGAGAATCATCCGCGCCAACTATCAGATTCTTTCAGAATGGATTGAAAAGGAACCTCTAATCGATTGGGTTCCACCCGGNGGAGGAAGCTGCGCCTTTCTCAGGTACACGATGAACGTTCCTTCAAAGGACNTCTGCCTGCGCCTGNTTCAAGACAAGGGAGTGCTTCTAGTCCCAGGCTATTGCTTTGAAATGGAAGGGTTCGTGAGAATCGGTTATGGCTGCAAAACCGAAATATTGAAAGCCGGGCTATCACGACTCAAAGATTTCTTAAAAGGCTTCAGAAAGTCCCATTGAGGGATCAGCGTCCCGCGTGCAGTTCTTGGTGAAGCTAGGCCCAACATGAACCTAGTACTACGTAAATCGTATCATTAATGGCAATGTATGCATGCGTATGGTCTTCGGGAGAGGTCTCCTCGGTTGGCTTTATAAGGCTTTATATATAAACGTCTGCTAAAGTATCCCCCTCAAGGTGCTAGGAATGCCGAAGGTTAAGGCCACTATCAAAATCGAAAACGTCGTTGCGTCTGCTACTCTGAAGCAACGTGTAGATTTGAATGCTGTTGTTAAAGGATATCCCGGCGTGGAGTATCGTCCGGAGCAGTTTCCTGGTTTAGTTTTTCGCCTCAAAAGGCCGAAGACAGCTACCCTGATCTTCAACTCTGGGAAAATGGTTTGCACAGGCGCTAAATCTGAGAAGGAAGCCCGAAGGGCTGTCATGCGAGTAATTAAGGAGTTGAAGAAGAGCGGAATCATAATAATCAGCAAGCCCGAACTTAAAATCCAAAACATTGTAGCCTCCGCAAACCTTGGAGGAATGATTGACTTGGAAAAGTCGGCCTACGACTTGGCGAAAACAATGTATGANCCAGAGCAGTTTCCAGGGCTCATCTATCGTATGGATGTACCAAAAGTGGTCATCCTGCTCTTCGCCAGCGGAAAGCTGGTTTGTACAGGAGCAAAACGAGAAGGAGATGTGTTTGAGGCCGTCAGCAAGCTGCATCAGGAACTTGAAGACAAAGAACTGATATTTTACGAGTGAATAACTACATGTAACAGTCTCTTTGATTTCATGCACATGCTTGTCTGGCGAACTTATCTTCTCTTTGTTTGCTTTAGGATTGTCTTTAGCTCGCTCTCTGTTAGGGCACCTACGCTATGTAGTGTGTTAGCGACTTCGCTAGCTTTTTGAAGATAGTGAAGCGTTATTCCCTTCGTTGCCAGTGCCTCTTCGCCCCCTTCTTCTCGGTTGATGAGGACTACAGCATCATTTACTAATCCCCCCTCTGCCCTTATTGCAGAGGCTGCTTTCAGCAGTGATTTGCCCATTGTAATCAAATCATCCACTAGGAGAGCTTTGTCTCCGGGCAAGAGAACTCCTTCGATTCTGCGTTCTCTTCCATGCTTTCGCTCATCATGTCGAGTGTAGAAGAAGGGTCTGTCGAGTTTGTAAGCAACTACCGAAGCAAAGGCCAAGCCTGCTGTGGGGATTCCTGCCACTCTCTGGAAGTTTTCGATGCCGATTTTTTCTCTTATGAGTTGGATGTAGATGTCGCAGATTTTGTGGAAAGCGTCAGGAAAGCTTGGAACTACACGTAGGTCTATGTAATAAGGGCTCACTTTGCCGCTCGTGAGTTTGAATGTTCCGAATTTTATGGCGCCGATTTTGTAGAGTATTCGGCAAAGCTGCACTTTCATTGATTCTGTCTCAGCGGTCATGTTCTGCGCTCCTTTCCAACTATGTAGACGCGACCTTGCTCAGGGATTAGACACGTGGCCTTTGACTTTTCTTTTTTCAGCATTCTACAGAACTCTTCCAGATCCTCCCGGGAAGCAGCGTGGTATGGTACTGCAACTTTCGGCTTGAGTAGTTTGGCGATTTCCATTCCTGTCCTAGGAGATGCGCCTGGTGCTATGCCTACTGTACAAAACACTAGATCTGGCTTGTGTTTGTCTCCGATATCCTTCATTTCAGGGAAAGGCGAGCTGTCGGCAGTGTGGAATATTTTGACCCCATCTTCGCTGGTTATCAGAAATGTGATAGGTGTACTTGCTGGGGGGTGATTGCATTGCTCCGCCCTTATGGTCACATCTTCCATCTTGGCCTCTGTTCCAGGTTCCATCTCCAGCAGCTTCTCAGCCGGTATCGAATTACTGAGTCTTCTTGCAGAAGTGGGATCAGCTAATATCCTGCATTGAGTCCGATCCTGAATCTTTCTTATCAATGGCTCGTCCAAATGGTCGTAGTGTTCATGCGTTATGAGGATGGCGTCTAAGCTTGCAAAACTTTTGGCTTTTACATCTACAGGATCTATCACAAGAGTCTTGGATGGTGTTTTTATTGCGACGCCTGCATAGTAGTTGAACCACTTGAAAGCTACTTCATTCTTTTCTGGGGCTGCATTTTCAATTGACACAGTGGCATTCCTCAAAGCCTTATGTGGTTCTAGACTAAAAGAAGTTGTGTGCTCGTCCTGAAAATCGTCTTCAGCAGACGCCTGCCACCATTGCATAAGTTTTGCAGATGGCTATTTCCTCGTCTGGCGGGACTGTTCTTTCTTGAATTTCGATTATCTTCTGTGAACACTCACCGTCTACCCAGTTCTTACAGTCTCTTCGTCCACACATGACCTTAGTCAACCGAGTCACCGTTTCTCCTAAAGTCTTACCAGCTAATAAACTCTCTCTGACTCCTGTAACCCGTCAATTCTAACCGCCCCAAGCTGTTCGAAGGAGTTCGATACGCTTAAAAGCATCAGCCTTCAACTGTTTGATTCACTTGGGGCGCCGTTTCAATGGTAGATGTTTGGCTTCCTTATGGCAAAACAGAGGTCTGCGCTCGCGTGCCAACTCGCAACTTGCTTGGCGTCATTGAACCCAACGAAAAGGCCGCAGCGCAGGATGCCAAGGCAGAGATTTTGCGCTCCCTAAACGAACCAATTGGACAGAAACCCTTGAGCGCCCTAGTTAAGCCGGCCAGCAAAGTCGCACTTGTGGTAGACGACGTTACCCGTCCCTCACCAAGTCATATAATGGTTCCACCACTTGTCGAAGAGCTGAACTGCCTCGCCGTCNGAGACGAGGACATTACAGTAATTTTCGCATGTGGCACGCACAGAGCTGTCAAGCCGAGTGAAGCCNAAGAGCTCTTAGGCGAAGACATATTCAACCGCGTCAAAACCCTGAGTCACGACCAAAACGCAAACGACCANGTCTATGTAGGAACAACGAAGACNCATGGAACNAAAGTCCTTGTGAACAAAGCCTTTGCAGAGGCGGACTTCCGAATTCTAACAGGCGACATTGAAATGCACTATTATGCAGGCTTCGGAGGCGGCAGAAAAAGCGTCCTACCTGGCGTTGCTGGATCAGAAACCATCCAACACAATCATAGCATGGTTCTACACCCCAAAGCTAAGACAGGCATTCTAGAAGGAAACCCGATCCATGAGGACATGGTAGAAGCTGCCAGACTAGCAAAAGCAGATTTCATCGTAAATGTCGTGACAAACCGAAAAGGCGAGATCGTGCAAGCTTTCTCAGGCGACTTGGAGCAGGCATTCAACCAGGGTGTAAAACTCGTAGAAGAAATATGCAAGGTGCCAGTATCCAGACGCGGAGACATAATAGTTGCCAGCCCAGGAGGACACCCGACCGACATTGACCTCTACCAAGCCTACAAGACAGTTGACAACGTGCTGGACATCGTTAAGCGTGGAGGCGTAATTGTCTTGGCCGCTGAGTGTCCGGAAGGCTATGGGAACCAAGCGTTCTATGAATGGATGGTGAAGTTTAAGGATTCGAAGTCCATGGAAAAGGAAATAAGGAAACGCTTTGTCGTTGGCGGGCATAAAGCGTATTATTTGCAGAAGGCTCTGCAAAAAGTACAGATCATCCTAGTATCGACGATGCCCGACTACTACGCAGCCAACGTGTTTAGGCTTAGAACAGCGCAGGCTCTAAACGATGCCCTTCGCGATGCCTTTGACATTTCAGGCAAGAACGCCAAAGTCTGGGCAGTCAGCAACGGCCACACAACTGTACCCGTAGTGACCGAATAACCCAAAGAAAGCCATAGAGCATGCGACTTTCGATGCATGCATCGGGCTTACTCCCGTTCGTTGAGGCGTTGCTTCTGTGCAAGTCACCGTGGAGATAATGTAGCGAGAGTTCATGCCAAAACATTTAACTTCCCTATTTGTCGCCTAAAGATTAGCGGGTGGCAACCCTTGCAGACAGCTTTCACTTTACGGTCATTTAAGCCAGATGACATTCGAAGCGTCATGAATGTCAACC
>JGI24422J19971_10001701_pt1 | contig 13492 bp, 13 predicted proteins | sample DeeMarSWOR152_54_FD_19971 | JGI IMG/M metagenome (IMG submission 19971) | reverse complement strand
CCCTTCCCCGATTCCTCCTCGTAGTCGAGGACGCCCTCCTCCACCATGTCGTTGAGGAAGAAGATGACAGACGCCCTAGACTTACTGTCGGGCTTATCCTGCAGGTAATTGTATGCTTGACCAGAAGTAATCCCAACCCTGCCAGGGTTGTTTATCTTCCAGATGTGTTCCATCAGCTCAGCCTGGTACGGCTTGAAGAGGGTCAGAAGCCCTTTCTCAGACACGTCGAACTTCATTACGCAACGGGAAGTGTATACTAATTTTTAAAGATTACTAATGCAACAGCTGCGCGAAATGGATCCTGCCTTGAAAGTATTTGTCCTAGGAACAAGACGATGAAAGGGGAAGGGATTCACGCGAGCTTGATGAGTTGCTCCCTCAATATCGACTCCATTCGGTCAAGGTGTATGTCGATGATCCTCCGACCGTGGGTTGCTGAAGCGTGTTCCCTAGGGTCTTTGCCTATGATACCTATCGGCTCTTTGCTATCTCTTGGCAGGTTCTCCATGTGGACCAGGCCGGGATGCAGTGCCATCATGATCGACGTCTCGTTCGCCGCGGCGTGATCGTACTGGAACTCCGTGGATGGCTTTCTCTCCTCCTTTCTACGCCAAACCGTCATTATGACCAGGTTTAACTTCTCCCCCAGCGAGTCGCCGTTCTTGACAAAGTGATTCGTAGAGGGTCCGTGTCCGTGGGCGACCACGATCCTGAACCCTGCGCGGCGGAGCTGCTTGAGCACCGCCTCAACCATCACAGAGAACAGCTGGTCTGACACCCAGTACGCGCTCCCCGTGAGCTGCTTGGGCGGATTTAAAACCTGCTTTGAAAGGTCCATGCCGTAGTACTCGACCCCTTCGACTTCTCGCATGCTGTCTGGCCCGAGGAAAAGCGGCGGTAGGACTATGCCACCTACGCGTCTCGCGAGCTGTATGAAGAGGCCCTGACTCTGGAGGAAGTCGCTTCCCAGCGGGAGGTGCGGCCCGTGCCACTCAAGAGTCCCCAGTGGGAGGTACGCTATAGGCGCCTTCCTGATCCGTGACTCGAAGTCAGCTGGCGTCAACCTCTCGTAGAGGGTTTCCTCGTCCATCATTCATCCACTCGTACGTCTTATTAGCCTTGAATCAGTCTTTCGTCGTATCCTTCACTTTTCACTCTTCTCAATCGTCTACCTCGTTCGCCATATCATGCCCGCGAGGGCTCCCGCCAGGATGGGGATGGGGACCCCTATCAGGACCCTGAGCCAGATGAGCTTCTGGCCTTCTACTGTGGCCAGGTACCCGAGGTCCGTGGGTATTCTCGTCAGGGAGATGCACTGCCAAGCGAATATCATCGATATCAGGGGGGAGATGGCCGCGCCAGAGGAGAAGAGGGAGGCTACAATGGGGAACAACACGTAGGGGCCGCCAGGCATGACGGCGCCGAACAGGGTCCCCAGAAGGATGCCGGTGAACCCTGACTCCCTGCCGAGGAGGCTGGAGACGAGCTCACGCGGGAGGAACGTCCCGACGAAGCTCCCGAGGAGAACCCCTGATAGCAGTAGTAGGGATATCCTGGCGAGGGATCTAGCGCCTGTCTCCACGCTCCTGATGGTCTTCTCGCGCGTTGAGGGGCTGTATGCAGCTGATAAAACATAGACCATGAGGGTGAATACAATCATCCCCTTCTCGACGACGCTGAGGCTCCTCCATATAGTGTCCAGAATACCATCGATGCTCACAGAATCTCACCAATCCTTACGATGTCTCTGGGCTTTTATATCTCTGATTACCGATGACTGAATGATTCGAAGTCAATCATGGGCGAGGATAATATCGGATAAGAGCTGGAGATATCGAAAACGTGTGCTCAATGGTATCAGAGATAATTTTCCTCGAAAACCTTTATGATCTCTTGAGCATCTCTTAGCACATGCACGCTTTCCAGGGCCTCTAGGGATTTGATGTGATCGGAGTCGATCTTTCTGATTCGAAGCTTCAGGACCTTTCCATCCGGTAGGACCGTCTCGGTCAAGGCCTCTCCGATCTCGCAGGGGAGTATGTAGACGGGGACGCCCGCCTTCGTAGCCATGTTCATGGCGTTGGATATCATGGAGTCCCCGAGTCCCAGCGCTATCTTCGCCGTGGTGTTCGACGTTGTGGGTGCAATGATGAAGAAGTCGTATTTACCGGATTGAAGCTCACCGGCGAGGAAGGGAGTATTGGGCGATTTCTCCACCTGGACCCTGCTGAATGAACTCGTGAGTTCGTCCCAGAGAAGGTACATTCGAAGGACCTGTTCCCCGGACTTCGAAACGTATACCCTAATGTCTACTTGCTCGTATCTTTCCTTCACACGCTTCATGGTGTCAAGGAGCCGCTTGATGTCATCACCGCTCCCTGTTATGCCCCATGCTACTTTCATGTTCTTGGTTTCTATATCCATGGCGATACACTAGTTGATACTAGGATAAGAGTTGGGATAGATAAGAAGGCTGATGGAGTATTAACCGTAATTTTTCCTTTCCGTACGCAGACCCCTACTGATATCATTGTACGGTTTTGAGGTCTAACGTTATCATATGAATAATTCCATCGCTCGCTTACGTTCGAAGGTATTACTTATTACATAATGCTTATATGTAAGCATATTATTACATGTAATTTAAGGCGTATAATGTGGAAGTCGAGGAACTGGCATCAACACTGAAGGCCTTAGGTCATGTCTCTAGGCTGAAAATATTGGCTACATTGACCGAGGGCGAGAAATACCTGAGTCAGATAGCCGAAGAGGTTGGTATCAGCAGAGCCCTCGCCAAGGTCCACCTGAAGAAGCTTAGAGAGGCTGGGCTGGTTGAGACAAGGGTAATGCTGCTCGAGGATGAAGCCCGGGCACTCAGGTTTTACACGCTCAAAGATTTCCACATCGAACTCTCGCCTGAGAAACTGAAAAGGAGGAAGGAAGTGAATGGATTATAGAGGTACTGCTGTTATTGGAGTCTGGATTGGCACTGCGGCGATAATTGGATTGTTCATCTACTCTGATTATCTCGCTGGGGCCTCACTGTGGCTGTTCTTCGCCGCGTTCGTATTGACGGGGTACATCATTAAGCAGACACCGGAAGGAGAAACAATGGATAAGATCTCTCAGGAACACCTTGACTACAATAACAGGTTGACCGTCCTCGAAGAAAAGGTTACTAATATCATCAAATTGCTTGAAGAATAGATAGGACACGAATACAGCAAGCCTCGAGATACTTTGCTTGAAATAAGGCCTCTTCGTTGATCAGATACTGATCTTTAGTCTTCCCCAATGCCTAGTGAGAGGGACCTCGACATTAGATTCGAAATTTCTCCACTGTGTATGGCTCACGGTAATCCAGTAATTTCATCTTCCGTGTATTGATTGCATCGAAACAAGGAGTTCCTTGGTTGACCGTCAAATCCTTCATGATAATACAACACACGCATCTCAAATTTATAATTTTAATTCAGGATATAACCCGATAAGAGTTGGGAATAAAGAGAGAGGGAGTTGGGAATATGCCATGTTTCCGTCTACATGCATCTCATCTACTCGCGCGCTTTAAGCCTGCACTCTATACTTGTCGTAGAGCTTCTTCAGAAGCTGATTCAGCTCTCGAGCCCGTTCCTCGGACTCAGTTGGCTTAAGCTCCTTGCACTCGTAGCCTACTACCTCCCGCATGTGCTCGACGTTCTCGTCGCGGAACACGACGGTGCCATCGTCCTTCACCTTCTCAATGCCGTCGTTCCTAGCTCCATCCTCGTTTATCTTTATGGCTTCCTTCACGCTGATGCCGGGCAGGACCAGCTCCGATCCTTTCTCTCCGAGCCTGCAGGGATACGAGCCGGGTAGCCCATTAGGGCCTGGCACGCAGACATGGGTTTTCCGTGTATCGTAGTACACCGCGAGCGCGTTCTTCAGGAAGCTGGCTGCGGTTCTCATCTGGTCCACGAGGGCCCCTGAGTACTGGACGCTGGCGGCGTAGCCCGCGGCATAGTACATGTCCTTCAGCTTCTCGTTGGGGTATCTGCTCGTCACATCTTCTCCGTCCACAAGTATCTTGACCCAGAATGGACCATCCAGCCTCTTCGTATAGAAGGTACCGTGGTGCCCTACGCCGTAGACTGTGACGCTCTTGTATGGTACGCTCTCGGCGCGAGCTATTAGCCGCTTCAGCCTATAGACGCCCAGGTCCATGTTTCCTCCGCCGCAGACGGGGGCCATACCCAGCTTTCCGAGTACCACGTTCGTGGTGTCCGGGAACGCGCCGTTGACCACCTTAATGTCAAGACCGGTCCTCTTCACAGCCTCCATCAGCTTCATTGCGAGGGTCAGGTGGTTGGGCAGCCACGGCCCTATGGGGCCGATCTTCCTGTACTCTTCGTCGGGGAGAAGCCTGGTGACCCACCACGAACCCAGGCTTGAGAGATTGCAGACGACCTTTGGGCGCAGTTCCTTCAGGGTCTCCGCCGTTCCCTCGACGTCGAAGAGGTCCATCTTCCTGAAGCTGAGGTCCGGGTAGTGCCCCAGGTTGTGGGCGACGTGGAGGCTCTCCTCTATCTCGAATTTTCCCTTCGCCTCGTTGATGTCGGCTCCGACCACCTTGACGGGCAGCCCCATGCTGGCTATCAGGTACATCATGTCGTGACCGACACTGCCTGCCGAGCCAATGATCATTATCGAGTCCATCTCTCTACACCTGATCCCTGATTTCAGATATGATATATATAATTGGAGACATGCATCCCTTGTACTTCTGAATATACATTGATGCCCGTACGAATCTAATTATAGGCACATGCGACTAGATCAAAGTGAAGAAATGTGGAAAAAGAAAGATCAATAATTTAGACTTCGTTCGTGCTTTTGGTGCACGTTGACGTCTATATGTGCAACACAATTTGTTCACTATGTTTTTCATTGTGAATCTTCAATAACGATAATGGGCTTGAAATGGAGAAACACTGGACCGAGAAGATGTTCATCGACGCGGCCCCCTTCTTCTCCGCTGACCTAGAGTTACGCATAGAGAGGGCGAGAGAAGAGGTAAAGTCGATCCTGACGATTTTCAAGGAGTTCGAGGTACCTTCAAACGGGTTGATCCTTGACCTGTGCTGCGGAATAGGGCGTCACTCTGTTGCTCTAGCGGAGGAAGGCTACGAGGTTGTCGGTGTTGACATCTCTCCCTACTTCATAGACAGAGCTAAGGAGTATTCTGAGAGCCGAAATGTAGGCCATCTATGTGATTTCATCGTTGGAGACATGCGTCAAATAGCTGAGGTACTGAACAGCCATGGGGAGAGGTTCGACGCAGTCATCAACATGTATACCTCAGTCGGTTACTACGATGAGGAAACCGACGGGAAGGTTCTGGGACAGCTCCACGGCCTAACGTCGAAGGGTGGAATACTCATTGTAGAGACCGCTCCAAGGGATGCGATGATCAGACGGATGAAGCCGTATCAGGTTGTCGACCTCGGCGGAGAACTGGTCCTAATCGAGGAATCGCGTTTCAACATAAATACTTCCAGGATGGATAGTGTCTGGAGATATTATAGAAGGGAAGGCGAAGATCTCAGGCATAATAAGACGGTCGAGACCAGTCATAGGCTCTACTCCCTCCACGAGTTCAGGAAGATGTCAGAGGAGGCAGGTTGGAAGTATGGGACTTCCTACGGGGGATTTGACCTTGAGCCTTTTACGCTGGAGGCTAGGAGCATGATTTTCGTAGCTCAGAAACCATGATTTTGATACAATAATGTTCTTTGAGTGCGTACTGGCCTGCATTTCATCCATTAATTGTGAGAAGTCTGTCGTCATCGACACCGAGGTTTTCGTCCTAGTCAGACATCCCATGTATCTGGGGGAGTAACTTTAGTCGCTGCATTAATTTTATCAGTTATTTCTGTATTAAAGGCACTCAAGTTCTAGTGGGTTTATGACCCTTTTTCATATACAATGAAGGAAAAAAAATTGTAATACTTTACTTAACATCAGGTATGCCCTAGGGAACAGGTGGGGAGTATTTTACTAGAAATACATCAGAGTCCCCTTTTCCAAAGGACTGGGTATAACCCGATACGATATAGCCGCCATCGATCGTCTGCTGGACAAAGGCACCACCATCATTATCTAAGCCTCCAAAAGTCACATTCCAGAGCAACACTCCATTAGCGTCTACTTCAAATAGGAAAACATCATTATCGCCCTCTCCGAAGGAAGAGCTAGTACCCGAGACTACGTAGTCTCCGTTCGCAGTTTCCTGTACACAACTTCCCTTCTCATACCCAGGACCACCAATGGTTGTACTCCATTGTTCTATCCCATTTGAGTCGGTTTTAACAAGATAGGCATCATCCGCTCCATATCCGAAGCTCCTCGTGTAGCCTGTCACGATGTATCCTCCGTCACTAGTCTGCTGTACATATAATCCAGCATCTTGATCATCACCTCCAAAGCTTTGATTCCAGAGCATGGACCCGTCTTGGTCAACTTTGAATAGATACATTCCTTTCGGGGGACCCAACGAGTCAATCACTCCGGTCACGATGAAGCCACCATCACTTGTCTGCTGGACGCATCGACCCAGGTCTCTTCCTTTTCCATCATAGGTTCGATTCCAGAGAATTGTCCCATCTGAGTCGGTTCTGATTAGGAGAAAATCCAAGCCCTCAGACCCAAACGCCCATTGACTCCCGGCAATAATATATCCGTCATCCGATGTTATTTGGACAAACCTACCGCTAGTGCCACCAGTATTCCCATAGGTATTCATCCATATATTATCGCCATTCGAACCGATCTTCAACAGAAAAGCATCTTCATGTCCTAGTCCTGATGGGTCGGTGATCCCAGTTATGATATAACCGCTGTCGCTACACTGCTGGATCGAGTAAGCGATATCGAACCCCCTTCCACCGATGGTCTTCTCCCAGATCTTATTTCCGCTAGAGTCGGTCCTGATAACGTAAATGTCATGTTCTCCTTCCCCAAACGACTTGGTCAAGCCGGCTATGATATAACCTTCGTCGGCAGTCTGCAGAACCTGTAGTCCAACATCTTCAAGTGATCCACCGTAAGTACAGTTCCACTGTACAAATGGCTGGGCTTGCATTCTGAGGTTTTTCGTCATCGAGTCGTAGTGTCCAATCTTCATGAAATGGGGCATCCCCTCCAGCGCGATCCATCTATAGACATCGTAGTCGGCGGAAATCCTATCCCCATATTCATTCAGAGTGCAGTTCCCGATGACTCCCTGATACTCCCTGCAGACCTGTGGGAGAACGCTCTTGACATCTTCTGTGTCCGTGGAGTTTGCCTCGATCACCGCGTGAGCCATGAGCCACATTGCATCATATCGAGCAGCTTCCCCATACATTCTGGCAGGGATCGGTAAGGGACCGACTTTCTCTTCATATTTCTTGTAGAACTCTTCGGCTACTAGTGTAGCAGAGGGAGACATGATTAGTTGGATATAGCCATACTTGGCGATTCTTGGTGCTAGTCCTTCTTCTACTATAGCTTCTTCAGATATACCCCCGAAATCGTACCAAGACACCGTCCCAAGGATGGGGTGTCTATCAGCCAAGTTGAGGAAACGGTGTAAATCATCCATCCAGAGAGGCTCTACTAGTATGCAGACTTTCTCTTCTCCATATTGATCAATGGCCCTTTCCAGGTGCTCCTCGGTCAGTTCAATGTATGGGTTGAAATCATCGGAGTTGATATCCATTTCGACCTGTACACCCTCATAGGAGTAGGACAGGGCTTCGGCTGTTTCATCTAGAAGATTTCGGTTGATACAGTGTTTACCTTTGTTTATTGTGACGAATGCCTCGTAACCTTGTTCTTTGATCATTCTCGCGTATACACGATCATATACTTCAGGGTTCTCGTACATGTTCGGCGTGAGTTTGAACAGGTTGTCGTCGGGAATGGACTGCCCTACGCCCACCCCCATTGGGCTTAAGAGTAGCAGGTTGTTCTCGTTGGCGTATTCAAAGCTATACCTGTTTGCCAAGCTGTAATCATGACCGACAATGAGGTTGATGCCCTCCTCGTATAGCTGGATTGTTTCATCTAGGCCAGGTGGGTTCTCGCCGCTGGCTGTACTCCCTTTGTGGATTACGGGTGTGGGTATGAATGTGAACTGAGTATCAATTTGGTTCTGTATGCAGTACTCGTTGACTTCAGCTTGCGTTAGATTGATGAGTGCAATGATCTTTTCTTCTTGTACTGGGTGGGGCCAAAGCATTACGTTTTCTGCGAGTTTCTCATAGGTGACGGCAATAGATACTATGTTTTCATTGTGGTTCTTGTTTTCTTCTGAATTAAGAACTTCAGTTTCTTCTTGAGATAGAATGATAGCTGTGATTAAAACACCGATTAGAATGATAATGGTCAGTCTTTGATTCTTATTCACATTTATCTGAGTCCTTTTTTGGTTAATAGCCTTTCTTGTGAAAAAATATTTACAATGTTCGAGCACTTTGATAGTCCCGAGATCCCAGGTTCAGAATATGCTCACGTGCGTCCAGTACCATATGGGCGAACCAAGCCCACTACATAACTCACTTGTTGGACGCTATGCAAGCCTAAGTTAAGATTCTCATGTCTGCTTTTCTGAATTGTATGAGTCCTCGATTCTGTGACTTATCATAGAGGGCCTCTGTATAGTGTTTAAGGTTCTTAAAAAATCCCGGCTTCCTGTACGTGAAGTGCATTTCCCAGACGGGGTCCCTGCTTTTTCTTGCTCTACTCCTGAGGAATCCGCTCGGGAGAAGCCATTCACCTTCGTTCAGGCTCACAAGTTCTCCCCTCAGGCTAAATGACTGCAGGATTTCGAAGTACTGGTGCATGGAAGATAATGTACTGGGCATCTCGCGGAATTTATTCTCAAAGTATGAGATGCTGTCCAACTCCATTTCGTTCCCTTTCACTGCCCCGTATAGACCGAGGACCCAGAGTAATTGGAACACCCCTTTCCTCCTCTTCTTGAGCTGTTCACTCACCGCGAATGTATCTATGTCAGATAAAGCCAACGAGGATTCAGATACACCGGTGATTAAACTGTGAATCTCCCTGTAGGAGTCACGATCCTCGGACTTTATTCCTTCAGGGAACGAGGTGATCTTGCCTTTTTTTTCCGTCACGGGCTTCATCTCGACGATCTCGGTGTCCTCCAGTTCACTTCTGATCTTCTCTAGGTGTCTCATTCCTTGGAATGGCTCGAGGTATTTTTCATAGGCGTCTTCTGGAACAGGTTCTCCTAGACGTTCTTCCACTGCTTCCCTGTTGTATATCTGGCTCATTGACTCGATCTGGTAACATGGGAAGCGGGAACAGTAGGCACAGTTCTCGATGCCGTTATACAGTGCACATTTTCTCGCTAAGCAACCTCTCAGATAGTTGTGCACCCCAACGTCTTTTGCCAGTTTCTCGGTTGGTGTTTGGCATCCGTGGCAGGGTTTGAGGTCTTGTATCGCGATTCCGACGTACTTTTTCACTCCTGCCCGGAATGTCTCCCATTCTTCGCTAGAAAGTCGATTTCTCAGGTGTATGGACCAAGGGCAGCTAGAACAGTCATTACCACATTTAGCGATATGACTCGACATAATAGACCATTTACAATTCGAAGAATCAAAACTTATAATTATCCCCATATCATCTGGATCTCTCTTTTTTTACGCATATGAGCCAGGCTACGATGGCAGCTCTCTGAGCCCGTTCCACCTTACGATTGTAGAATACGTGATCGAAGCGGTATGATCAAGCTTCGTGATCGCTTTTTATCATTTTATGTTTCGATTGATTCAAGCCTTTCCAATGTCCTCTCCATGACGGTTTTCTCCTTTTTAAAGTGCCTTTTGATCCTTTCAATGAACCCGTCTCTTTCCTCTGTTGTCTTGTAATGTTTCATGAGGTCCAACGTCCATTCGATGTTTGCTTCCACCTCTAGAGGTATTCTCTCGCTGTCGTGCCTAACAGCGTCCTGTGGACACGCTTCGTGGCATATGCCGCAGCGGATGCATAGATCCATGTCTATCACCGCTTTCTCATCCTCCATGTGAATCGCGTCTACGGGGCACTCGTCGACGCAGATGCCGCACCCCACGCAGTCTTCCGTTTTTATCCAAGGCATGATTCTACACGATCTCTAAGGTGGTTTTATATAAAAACATTAAATACTTTTGAGACCTTTGATATTCAAACTCGCATAGAATAGAATTCTCTAGGCACGCTCTCAGTTCTTTTATTTCTTATGTAATCCGATAAAAACGTGTACGCGTTTCCTCTTGGCTTATATTATAGTGGCAGAGGTTCTACTATCATTTTATAAATAAGATGTGGCGCTGTATCCGGAGTATTAATTAACATTTTGGGGGGAGGCTACGTGTTTAAGATTGTGAGGCAAGTTTTCGGCGTCAGGAATGTCGCTGTGATCTCGTTCACTAGTAGCCTGTATCAGGTCTTCAATCAGCTCTGGCAGCTCTGGTGGTCCCTTTATCTCCTGAACATCCTGAATGCACCAATAACCGTCGTCGGCCTCCTCTCGACCATTCAGAGTTCGTCCCAGATCCTCTTCCAGCTGCCCGGGGGCATACTTGCCGATAGAATAGGGAGGAAGAAGGTCATCGTACTCGGTACAACACTTCGGATCGTTGGCCCCGTCCTGCTGTTTCTCGCTCCGACCTGGGAGTGGGTTATCCCCGGGATGATCTTCAACGCATTCTCCAGCCTTTACATGCCCGCCTTCAACGCCATCATCGCCGACTCCCTTCCCCACGAAAGGCGGGGAGCCGCCTATGGGGCCTACAGGACGATCACCTCCATCCCCAACATCGTGATGCCCATCGTTAGTGGCATCTATATCGACGCTATGGGGCTGGAGAAGGGGGTGAAAACCGGTCTACTGCTGTATATTGGGGCGGCCGTGGTGGCGATGATCCTCAGAGCTCTCCTTCTCAAGGAGACCCTCGTCAGCGAGGGCGAGGCTCGCTCCTCGATGAAGGAAGTCTTGGGCTACGACGCTAGGAACCTCCTTAGCAAGTTCAGGGGAACTCTCCTCGCGATGCTCGTTGTAGCCTGCATCTCAGGATTCACAATGAGGATGGTTTACCCATACCTGGTAATCTATGGCGTCGAGGTCGTCGGCCTCTCAAAGTCGCAGTGGGGCGCCCTTCAGACCATCGCCACGGGGATCGCTACCGCGTTCTACCTCATAGGAGGTGTGATATCTGATAGAATAGGGCGGTTGCCCAATATCCTCCTAGCCAGGTCCATACTGCCTATCGAGGCACTGGGCCTCGTTTTCCTCAGAGGCTACAACCAATTATCTATCCTCTTCGTTATACTTGGTATTGGCGGAGGGTTCGGTGGTGGCGGTATACGAGGCGGAGGAGGCATGGGAGGGCCTTCCTGGCAGGCATTGATCGCCGACATAGTGCCCAGAGGAGACAGGGGGAAGGTTATGGGGCTTATGGGCACAATGACTGGTCTCATCAACCTACCTGCCCCGCTCATCGGAGCCTACATATGGCAGAGTCTTGGTCCAGAGACCCTCCTTCTCCTTGGGAGCGGTTTGGGCTTTACCGTGACCCCCTTGATCCTTCTCTTCGTAAAAGAACCTGGAGACAAACAGACCTAGTCTCAAAGGCATTTTACCTGTACAATCTAACTGTGTATTGAGAAAGTTGTGTGTGTTGAATTGAAAACACGGTTTTCGCTGATAGACTCAAGGCAAAGATTAAAGGATATCAGGGCAAGCCGTTGATGGTAGAGTATGGATTGCGGCCCTTCACTCTTGGCTGTATGCGGGAGATACTGCGGCAACTGCATTTGGCACCAAGACGGTGAGGGTAGGGGCTGCCCGGGGTGCAACGTGCACGAGGGCCACCCCAGCTGGGGGGAGTGCCGAGTGTACTTATGCGTATCAGAGCATGATGTTGCGTATTGCGGACTGTGCAGCGATTTTCCATGCGACCTCATCATGAACTACTACGACCCGGGCAACCCGGAGGGGCCTAGGAACGCGGCCATCCGGGTGGCAGTTAACGCGTACCGCGCCAGGCACGGGGACGAGAAGACCCTAGAGTACTTCGAGAGGGCCGGCACGCTGAACAGGCCCGTAGAGCGATGATGTGCGGGGGCAACACCCCGTAATCGCTAATATATGTCCGTCTCACCTTATCCGGATCATGGAGTATCGTCCCCTAGGGAGGACCGGGCTGGACGTCAGCGTGATCGGGATAGGGGTCGAGCACCTGAAGAACCAGCCAGAGGAGAGCATCGCCGCGGTCGTGGGGGAGGCCGTGGAGAGCGGTGTCAACTACTTCGACCTCGTCTGGAGCCTCCCCAACGTGGTGAGGGGCGTGGCCGGTGGGATAGGGGACGCCATGGAGGACGTCCACCTGGCGGTGCACCTTGGCTCATGCTACAGAGGGGGGAAGTACCTGAGGTCGAGGACCCCACGGAGATGTGAGGAAGTCTTCCTCGAGACCCTTGAGCGCCTGGGCACGGACCACGCCGACGTGATAAACATCCACTACGTGAAGGATATGGGGCAGTGGGACATCGTCTCCAAGCCGGGGGGAGTCCTGGACCTCGCCGTAAGGCTGAGGGACGAGGGTGCAGGCGACGTGGTGGCGGTCAGCACCCATGACTCCCGGGTCGTAGAGCTGGCGGCGGAGCACCCCGAGATAGGGTCTGTGATGTATCAGGTCAACATGGCGAACCATGGGCTCCAAGGCAGGGACAAAGCCCTCGCTTTCTGTGCCGAGAGTGGCATGGGGCTTGTTGCCATGAAGCCTTACGCCAGGGGCAAGCTGCTGCGCGCGAACAGGACCGTGACCTTCTCCACATTTCAGACGGGCGGGCTTAGGTACAAGAAGAAGATACCAGCTGGCGTGACGCCGACAAAGTGCCTAAGCTATACGCTGTCCCAGCCCGGCGTAAGCTGCGCCGTAACGGGCGTCAAGAGCATCGAGGAGCTGCACGGAGGTCTAGCGTACCTAGAGGCGTCCGGAGCCGAGAGGGACTACGAAAAGGAGCTTCATAATCTATTACGTAAATGATATTTTCCGCGCTCCGGTCTTGTGAGCCTCACTAGCTAACGTTGGATTCCTTCTCACAATTTTAGACGATTTAAATATCTAGGATCGTACTTGCCTCATGGTGGAGACCGTTGAGCAGCATGGTATACAATTTCCCTGAGTCCATCCACTTCGGGTGGGGTGAGGTTGAGAAAATAGGCAGTCTCGCCAAGGAAATTGGATTCAAGAGAGCTCTGATTGTGACCGATGAGGGCGTCGAGCGTGTCGGCCTCCTGGACGGCGTCAAGGCATCACTGGAGGGGGAGGGCGTATCCTTCGTGGTCTTCAACGGGGTTCAGCCTAATCCCACGGACCTGAACGTCGAGGAGGGTGTGAGGGCGTACAGGGAGACCGACTGCGACGCCGTTGTCGCAGTGGGAGGCGGGAGCCCCATG
>JGI24422J19971_10001700_pt1 | contig 13500 bp, 11 predicted proteins | sample DeeMarSWOR152_54_FD_19971 | JGI IMG/M metagenome (IMG submission 19971) | reverse complement strand
TGCCATTGATGAGTTCATACCGGAGCCGGTGAGGGATACGGACAAGCCGTTCTTGATGCCCATAGAGGACGTGTTCAGCATCTCAGGTCGGGGCACCGTGGTGACCGGCAGGGTAGAACGGGGTATCGTCAAGGTGGGCGATGAGATTGAGATTGTCGGCATCAAGGAGACCGAGAAGACCGTATGCACCGGCGTTGAGATGTTCAGGAAGGTCCTCGACGAAGGCAGGGCGGGCGACAACATCGGCGTCCTGCTGAGGGGAATCAAGAGAGAGGAGGTTGAGCGGGGACAGGTGGTAGCCAAGCCTAGCCCATAACCCCCCACACGAAGTTCAAGGCGGAGGCCTATATCCTCACCAAGGAGGAGGGAGGCAGACATACGCCCTTCTTCACCGGCTATCGCCCCCAGTTCTACTTCCGGACNACTGATGTGACTGGGGTCGTTTCCCTGCCCGAGGGCGTCGAGATGGTGATGCCGGGTGACAACGTTGGCCTGGCGGTGAACCTCATAACCCCAATCGCAATGGAGAAGGAGCTCCGGTTTGCTATCCGGGAAGGTGGCAAGACAGTCGGCGCAGGGGTCATAAGCGAGATTATAGAGTAACGTAGGAAAGATGAGAGATATCATCACGTTGGCATGTTCTACGTGTAAGCAAAGGAACTATACAACTACCAAAAACAAGCGAAGAACTCCAGACAAGCTGCAGTTCAGAAAGTACTGCCCGTTTTGCCGGACACATACCCTTCATAAGGAAACCAAATAGCGACGTTTTTGTACAGGCCAGTAGCTCTAACGGTTAGAGCACCGGACTCCAAATCCGGGTGTTGGGGGTTCGAATCCCTCCTGGCCTGCCAAATGTGAATAGAACCCCCTCTAGTCGAGGGATGTCTTATAAGCTTGGGGGTACCGCGCTGGCTGTTCGACGGTATTAAATGGTCCATGAAGAAAAAGAAGGCCCGCAGAAAAAAGAGCGCAAGAAAAAGATCACATAGCGTGTCAGCAACCAGCAGCTCAAGGCCTCTAGGAGCTGAGGCAGAAACAATTCCACAGCGGCAAGAGCTTGAACCAGCGTTGGCAAGAAGGGATGTTGTCAAGAGGGCGGAGACGGGCGGTTTTGCCCCCAAAAGATACTTCAACGTAGTTAGGCAGTTTATAACTGAGGCAAAAATTGAACTGAAAAAGGTTACATGGCCAACAAGAAAGGAGCTTCTCACCACTACAGCCGTTGTGCTTATACTGGTGTTGTTAGTTGCCTTTTTTCTAGGCGTGGTGGATTTGGGATTAGTGAAGATCATTAGAAACGTAATTGGATGATTATCATGGGTAAAGCTCAGGTGCCTGCGTGGAGTTGAAGTGGTACATAGCGCATACGTATTCCGGCTTCGAAAATAAGGTGAAAGTCACCCTCGAGGAGAAGATAAGGGCGTTAGGAAAGGAGCAGTTTTTTGGCCAGGTAGTCGTGCCGACTGAGCAGGTTGTTGAGCTGGTTAAGGGAAAGAAGAAGACATCTTCGCGGAAATTCTATCCTGGTTATATAATGATTCAAATGGTGTTGACGGATGAGACGTGGCACATCGTTCAGAACGTTGAGAAGGTAACGGGATTCTTGGGCGGGGGGACTAAGCCTGTTCCAATTTCGGATGAGGAGGCCCAACGGATTCTTGCGAGGATGGAGGATGGACGCGAGAGACCCAAACCCAAGTTCTACTTTGAAGAGGGCGATGAGGTTCGGGTAATTGATGGCCCCTTTACTAACTTCAACGGAGTCGTTGAGGAGGTGAAACCAGATAAGGCCAAGCTGAAAGTACTGATAAGCATTTTCGGGCGATCTACGCCCGTTGAGCTGGATTTTGTGCAGGTTACAAAGATATAAGGGGAAGCCGCATGGCAAAGAAGGTTGTTTCGACGATCAAGCTGCAGGTAAAGGCGGGACAGGCAAACCCCTCACCGCCTGTCGGACCAGCATTGGGGCAGCATGGAGTTAACATAATGGAGTTCTGCAAGGCATTTAATGCGAGGACGCAGGATCAGGAGGGGATGACTATTCCAGTTGTTATAACGGTTTACGCTGACAAGTCCTTTTCCTTCATAACGAAAACGCCTCCCGCTCCTGTTCTTCTCAAGCAGGCTGCAAACATAGCAAAGGGGTCTTCTGAACCAAACAAGGAGAAGGTGGGAACGGTGACCCCAAGTCAGGTAGAGGAGATAGCCAAGCTGAAATTTGAGGATTTGACTGCCGTTGATATGTCGGGAGCCATAAGAATCATTGAGGGTACGGCACGAAGTATGGGTATTGCCATCGAAAACGAGAAGGAACAGTAGTCTCTTGGAAGACGGTGCTATGGCAAGGAGAGGAAAGAAATACCGGGAAGCTGTAGGGAACATAGAGAGATCCAAAAAGTACACCTTTGAGGAAGCCCTCGCTTTGGCCACAAACAGTGCCTACGAGAAGTTTGACGCTTCAGTAGATATCGCCGTCCGTTTAGGCGTCGATCCACGCCATGCGGATCAAATGGTAAGGGGAACTGCGACTCTTCCACATGGGATTGGTAAGCCCATGAGGGTGGTTGTCTTTGCTGAGGGAGAAAAGGAAAAGGAGGCCTCGGAGGCTGGGGCAGACTTTGTTGGTGCGGACGAACTCGCTGAAAGAATTCAGCAGGGTTGGCTGGAGTTTGATAAGGCAGTTGCTACACCGGACATGATGGGCGTTGTAGGTAAACTGGGTCGCATTTTAGGTCCAAGAGGAATGATGCCTAACGCAAAACTCGGTACCGTTACCTTTGATGTAGATAAGGCAGTGAGGGAACTGAAGGCGGGGAAAATTGATTTCAAGGTTGATAAGGCNGGTATCGTGCATACTACGATCGGCAGGGTATCCTTCGGGGTCGAGAAGCTCATCAAGAACGCTGCCTTTTTTCTGGACACCATCTTGAGGCTTAAACCTCCCTCTAGCAAGGGTGCCTACCTAAAGAGTATCGTGATTTCAACCTCTATGGGGCCGGGGATTAAGGTGGATACAGCCACAGTCAGGGATCTTCTCCGATAATGAAGGTTAGAAAATTCTATTATGTTTCCCGGGTTTATGAGAGATGAGATTACAGTCGGGGCGGAAGGGGGGAGGTGAGACAAACCCTTGGACAGGAAACAAAAGGAAACGGTTATTAGGGAACTTCAAGAAAACCTTGGCAAGGCCTGTGGGGCATTTCTCGTGGACTACCAGGGACTGAATGTGGAAACACTTACTAAGCTGAGGCGCGAGTTGAGGGAAGCTAATGTTGAGTTCCAGGTTGTTAAGAACAGGCTTCTGTCAAGAGCAGTTCAGGGTACAGAGACGGCTGTCTTAAAGGACTATCTCACCGGTCCATCCGCCTTAGCTATCACCTATGACGAGATAATCAGGCCCGCGAAGGTGCTTACGAAGTTCAGTCAGGAAAATGAAGCATTGGAGATAAAGGTTGGGCAGATAAACGGCAAAATTGTCGATTTGCCTGGTATCAAGAGATTAGCCGAGCTTCCGCCACAAGAGATACTGATTGCCCAACTGCTTTTTTGCCTCTCCGGGGTACCGACGAGCTTTGTGAGGTTACTGTCTGAAATACCGAGAAGTTTGATTACCGTCCTAGATGCCATAAGAGCTCAGAAGGCGTAATAAATATCTTTGAGAGATAGAGGCATACCTGAGAGGATTAAAGGTGCATGAACAAAAAAACTAATAGGGAGGATTTGAGATAGATATGGCTGCCAAGATCACTAAAGACGATGTAATTGACTTTATTTCCAATATCAGCGTTTTGGAACTCTCGGAGCTGATTCAAGAGCTTGAGAAGAAATTCAATGTATCAGCTGCTGCTCCGGTGGCCGTTGCGGCTCCTGCCGCTGCCCAGACGGCTGAACAGGCTCCCGAGGCGGAGAAGACTGAATTCGATGTCATGTTAACAGCCGTAGGAGACAAGAAGATCCAAGTCATTAAGGTTGTTCGGTCGGTAACAAATCTTGGACTCAAGGAGGCCAAGGAAGTGGTTGACAATGCTCCGAGCAAGGTGAGAGAGGGTGTTTCAAAAGAGGATGCGGAAAACATCAAGAAGCAGCTTGAGGAGGCAGGGGCTGCGGTAGACATAAAATAGTTGCTCAGCATATGCCTCTGTTTTTGTCCTGCAAGGGTTAAGTTGGGTACAACCGTCTTTTCGTAAAGTCTGCAGGGAGATCAGAAGGGTGAAAAAGACACATACTGCTAGATATTATCAGAGAAGGAATTACGGGAGAATAAAGACGATCCTCGATATACCCGATCTTATTGATGTCCAAAGGCATTCCTATGAGCGGTTTTTGCAGACGAATGTGCTGCCGGAGGAGCGAGAGGAAATCGGACTCCAGGCAGCATTCAAGAGCGTTTTTCCCATCCAGGATTTAAACCAGACGTGCTCATTGGAGTTTGTCAGGTATTTCTTTGAGGATGTCAAATACGATGAGGGTGAATGTATCAGGAAGGGAATGAACTACGAGGCGCCAATTAAGATACTTGTTCAGCTTCAAGTCTTTGATACCGATGAGGTTTCGGGCACCAAAACTATCAGGGATATCAAGGAGCAAGAGATCTACTTTGGCACCTTGCCGATGATGACCGAGAGGGGGACATTTATCATTAATGGTGTGGAGAGAGTCGTTGTCAGTCAGCTTCACCGCTCTCCTGGCGTGTTCTTCGATAACGATCAGGGAAAAACCCACCCCGCTGGAAAGCCACTCTACTCTGCCAGAATCATCCCATTACGCGGCTCATGGATCGACCTTGAGTTTGACACGAAGGATATCCTCTTCGTCAGAATCGATAGAAGAAGAAAATTTCCTGCTACCATCCTCCTGAAGGCTTTTGGCTATTCTGAGGAAGAGATTTTGAGCCATTTCTACCCTATCGAGAAGGTGTTGGTAGAGGGGAGCTCGTTCAAGTGCCTCCTAGACCCTATTAACCTCCCGAGCTATAAGGTTGCCGAAGACATCCGTGATCCGAAAACCAGAAGGATAGTAGTCAGGAGCGGTGAGAGGCTCACCAGGAAGTTGTCCAAGAAGTTGCTTGATAGTGGAGTGACGGAGATCCCGGTTGACCGCGATTATGTCGTTGACAGGATTGTTGCCCATGACATCGTTGATCCACAGACAGGAGAGGTCTTGACAAGAACCAACCAGGCATTGTCGCCGGAAGAAGTTGAGGGTATTCAACAACGCGGCGTTGAGGAGATCGCTCTGTTGAATCTTGACAACCCAGATGTGAGCCCGACTATCAGAGAGACCATGCTGCTCGATAAGCTTATTACCACTGATGATGCTGTTCTCGACATTTATCGAAAACTAAGGCCAACGAGTCCTCCGACGCAGGAGATGGCCTACTCCTATTTTAGGCAGCTTTTTCTCAATCCTTCGTCCTATGATCTTTCCCCTGTTGGTCGCTTGAAGATGAACTATCGACTCGAACAGGACGTTTCGCTCGAAGTCTGCACGTTGAGGAAAGAGGACATAATGGAGACAGTTAAGGAACTAGTCAGGCTGAGCGTCAAAGAGGGTACTGTAGACGACATCGATCATTTGGGAAATCGAAGAGTCAGATCAGTAGGGGAGTTACTGGAGGAAGGATATAGGGTAGGGCTCATTAGGATGCAGAGGGCCATTAAGGAAAGAATGAGTTTGCAGGATGTTGATACGTTGATGCCTCGTGATCTGATTAATTCTAAGCCAGTTTCAGCTGTGATCAATGAATTCTTTGGGTCAAGCCAGCTTTCACAATTTATGGATCAGACCAACCCACTCTCGGAGATAACTCACAAGAGGCGGTTGAGCGCTCTCGGTCCAGGGGGTTTGACGAGGGAGAGAGCGGGCTTTGAAGTGAGGGACGTGCACCCCAGCCACTACGGTCGAATTTGCCCTATTGAAACTCCCGAGGGACCAAACATCGGTCTGATTGTCTCTCTAAGTACTTACTCCCGGATCAACGATTTCGGTTTTGTAGAAACCCCTTATCGAAAGGTTCGCAATGGCACTGTTACGAATACCATAGAATATCTCTCAGCCATGGATGAGAGGGAGTATCCCATTGCACAGGCTAATGAGGTCCTGACTGCTGATGGGCACTTTGCGGGGGATGTGGTAGCCGCCAGGAAGGGGGGCGAGGCGTGTCTGGTTCCCGCCCATGAGATTGAGTATATGGATGTTTCCCCAAATCAGTTGGTTAGTATAGCCGCCTCATTAATTCCCTTCTTAGAGCATGATGATGCGAACCGTGCCCTCATGGGCTCTAATATGCAGCGACAGGCAGTGCCTCTGCTGCAAGCTCGATCTCCCCTGATAGGAACGGGAATTGAGAAAACCGTTGTCAGTCACTCAGGTGTGGCCGTTGTAGCGAAGACAGATGGGATCGTTGAAGGCGTCGATGCGTCTCGTATCGTTGTGCGATCCCAGAAGGAAGAGGAAGGCGTTGAGATTTATAAGTTGACAAAATACATGCGATCGAATCAGAGCACCTGTTACAATCAGAAACCCATCGTGAAGGAGGGGGATCGAGTCAGAAAGGGCCAAATCATAGCTGACGGGCCGGCCATGGAGAGAGGGGAACTTGCCTTAGGGAGAAATGTCACCGTGGCCTTTCTGTCGTGGGGCGGATACAACTTTGAGGATGCAATTTTAGTCAGCGAACGGCTGGTACGGGACGATGTTTTTACTTCAGTCCATATAGAGGAATTCAGCGTGATGGCCAGGGATACGAAACTCGGGCAGGAGGAGATAACACGAGATATTCCCAACGTAGGAGAGGAGGCACTTGAGAAGCTGGACGAGAGCGGTATTGTACGTTTAGGGGCTGAGGTAAGACCTGGTGATATTCTGGTGGGCAAGATTACCCCCAAGGGTGAGACCCAATTATCACCTGAGGAAAAGCTCCTGAGAGCCATATTCGGTGAAAAAGCTGGCGACGTAAAGGATAGCTCTCTCAGAGTGCCACCAGGAGTAGAGGGTATTGTGATTGATGCGCAGGTATTCTCTCGCAAGGGAGTTGAAAAAGATGAGAGAACAAAGAGCATTCAGGAGGCCGAAATCAGCCAACTAACACAGGACAAAGAGGATGAGATGGGGGTTTTGCGAAGGAATGCTCAAAAGAAACTATCGGTTTGCTTGGGTGGAAAACGCCTGAAGTCCGACCTTAAGGATCGGGAGACAGGCGATCTCTTAGTAAAAAGAGGCCAGGTAATTGATGAGGAATTGTTAGAACGGGTTAGCCCAGTTTACTGGCTAGGGGCCAACGTTGAGGCTGAGATGGAGGTCATTGAAACGATGGAATCCATTGCCTCCCAGTATAGCCATCAGGTTGAAAGATTAAATGAGCTTTTCCAAGAAAAGATAAACAGGCTCGATATGGGGGATGAGCTCTCGCCGGGAGTAATCAAGATGGTGAAGGTATTTGTTGCCGTGAAGCGGAAGGTCTCTGTCGGGGATAAGATGGCTGGCCGCCACGGCAATAAGGGTGTTATCTCCCTCATACTGCCGGCAGAGGACATGCCTTACTTTGCGGATGGTACGCCGGTGGATATTGTCCTGAATCCCCTTGGCGTTCCCTCCAGGATGAATGTTGGCCAGATTCTAGAGACCCACCTCGGCTGGGCTTCCTATGAACTTGGGCGGAAAATAGGAGAACTAGTGGCTACGGTCAAAGAGAAAGGCCGCCTGAAGGCCAGATTGCGAGAAACCCTCTCAGATGACTATGACTTGCTCTTTGGTGGGCTTTCAGATGATGAGTTTTTGAAGGCGGCTTCCCTTATGCAAAATGGTGTACCCATGGCTACACCCGTTTTTGATGGAGCAAAGGAAGAGGAAATTGAGCAGTGTTTGAGGAGGGCCGGCTTACCGGTAAGTGGCCAGAGTATTCTGTATGATGGTAGAACTGGTGAGCCATTTCATCAGCCTGTGACCGTTGGCATACTGTACATGATGAAACTTCATCACCTGGTAGATGATAAGATCCACGCACGTTCTATCGGCCCGTATTCCTTGGTTACGCAACAGCCTCTCGGCGGCAAAGCCCAGTTTGGAGGCCAGCGGTTGGGTGAGATGGAGGTCTGGGCGATGGAGTCCTATGGCGCCGCATATACATTACAGGAGTTCTTGACCGCGAAATCCGATGACGTGGCCGGGCGCACAAGGATGTATGAAAAGATCGTGAAGGGAAGCAATCTACTGGAAGCGGGCTTGCCCGAGTCGTTCAATGTTTTGGTGAAAGAGCTCCAGAGCCTCGGCTTAGAGCTCGAGCTCAACGAGGATGGAGAATCTGAGATTCTTCTGGATTATGAAAAGAAGAACTAGAAAGAGGAGAGAGCCTTGGAAGACTTATATGGGTTTTTTACAAGACCAAAGGATCCCTTAAGTTTCAATTCTGTGCAGATCTCGATTGCTTCACCAGAGAAGATAAGGGAGTGGTCCTATGGTGAGGTGAAAAAGCCTGAAACGATTAACTATCGAACCTTCAAGCCTGAAAGGGATGGACTGTTTTGTGCGAAGATCTTCGGTCCTACGAGGGACTATGAGTGCCTCTGTGGAAAATACAAAAGGATGAAGCACCGCGGTGTTGTCTGCGAGAAATGCGGAGTTGAGGTTACGCACTCGAAGGTGCGAAGGCAGCGAATGGGCCACATTGAGTTGGCTGCACCGGTAGCACATATCTGGTTTCTAAAATGTATCCCGTCAAAGATTGGGTTGCTTCTAGACATGACGCTCAAGACGCTCGAGAGGATACTNTACTTTGAGAATTACGTGGTCGTCGATCCCGGAGACACACCCTTGACAAAGGGTGTTCTGCTGGGTGAAGAACAGTATCTGAAGGCCAGGGAGGAATATGGTGACGGGTTTGAGGCGGGTATGGGAGCTGAGGCCATTCAGAGGATGCTGAGAGAGCTTGATCTGGAGGAGCTCTCCGCTATGCTGAAGGCTGAGATCCTGAGCACCAAATCGGATGCCAAACGAAAAAAGCTTTCGAAACGTGTTCGGATAGTTGATGCGTTTCGAACCTCAAAGAATAGGCCGGAGTGGATGATACTGGATGTCATCCCAGTGCTTCCCCCTGACCTGAGACCTTTGGTGCCCCTTGATGGAGGGAGATTTGCCACCTCCGATCTCAATGATCTTTACCGCAGGGTCATAAACCGAAATAATAGACTAAAGCGTCTTATAGAGCTAAATGCCCCCGATATTATCATCAGAAACGAAAAAAGGATGCTTCAGGAGGCGGTGGATGTCCTGTTCGATAATGGCAGAAGGGGTAAGACTATTACCGGTGCTAATAAGCGGCCCTTAAAATCCCTCAGTGATATGCTCAAGGGCAAGCAAGGGAGGTTCAGGCAGAATCTCCTCGGGAAGAGGGTGGATTATTCAGGGCGATCGGTGATTGTTGTTGGTCCGGACTTACGGCTGCACCAGTGCGGGCTTCCTAAACAGATGGCTTTAGAGCTCTTTAAGCCCTTTATTTATAATAGACTTGAGGAAAAGGGTCTGGCTGCAACCCTGAAGAAGGCCAAGAAACTGGTTGAAAAGGAGACACCTGAGGTATGGGACTGTTTGGATGAGGTCGTGAAAGAGCATTGTGTCTTGTTGAACAGGGCTCCCACACTCCACCGACTCGGGATACAGGCATTTGAACCTGTCCTGATAGAAGGGAAGGCTATTCAGCTCCACCCGTTGGTTTGCACTGCCTTTAATGCGGATTTCGATGGGGACCAGATGGCCGTTCATGTTCCGCTTTCCATCGAGGCCCAGGTCGAATCTCGGGCATTGATGCTCGCGACGAACAATATCCTTTCGCCGGCCAATGGAGATCCTATCATTGTTCCAACCCAAGATATCGTTCTAGGCATTTACTACATGACCAAGGAGAGGCCGCTTTCCAAGGGCGAGGAAAAGGTCTTCGCGGATATGGCGGAGGTTAGGATGGCCCATGATGCTGGGGAGTTGGGCCTGCACGCCGCTATAGACGTGAGAGTTGACGGCCAGCGTGTGAGAACGACGACGGGAAGGGTAATCCTGTACGAGATCTTTCCAAAAGAGCTACCCTTTGAGACGGTCAACAAGGTAATAACCAAGAAGGAACTCAGGGATATAATTGGTGAATGCTATCGTTCTCTTGGAACTAAGGCCACGGTTATCTTGGCTGATAGGCTTAAGGATATAGGATACAAATACGCCACGATTTCCGGCATTTCTATTGCCAGAGAAGATATGGTGACCCCACGAAGAAAACAAGACATTATAGAGCAAGCCGAGGGGGACGTAAAGAGGATAGAGCAACAATACAGTGATGGTTTAATTACCGACGGCGAGAAATATAACAAGGTCGTTGATATCTGGACAAAGGCCACGGAGCTCGTTTCCTCTGAAATGATGGCAGAAATGGCGCTGGAGGAGGTGACTGATAAGAAAACAGCTCGCAGAAAGCCGGCGAGCTTTAACCCTATATATATGATGTCAGATTCGGGAGCCCGAGGAAGCAAGGACCAGATGAGGCAGTTGGCCGGAATGCGAGGCCTTATGGCAAAACCATCTGGCGAGATTATCGAAACGCCCATTACTGCAAATTTCCGTGAAGGCTTGACTGTTTTGCAGTATTTTATCTCCACCCATGGAGCACGGAAGGGATTGGCCGATACAGCACTCAAAACGGCAAATTCGGGATATTTGACCCGCAGATTGATAGATGTCGCCCAGGATGCGTGCGTTACGGAGGAAGATTGCGGCACGACGGATGGGATCTGGGTTGAGTCTTTGACTGAGGGTGGTGAAGTGATACAAACAGTCTCAGAGCGCATTTTGGGAAGAATTGCTGCTGAAGATATTCACGACCCCATTACGGGTGAGCTCCTCCTCAGGCATAATGAGGAAATAGAAGAGGAGGCAGTGCAGAGGATCGAAAGGTCATGGATTGAGAGGGTCAAGATTAGATCCGTGCTCACGTGCAGGACAAAGCGGGGGATCTGCAAAAAGTGTTACGGTCGAGATCTTGCCCATGGACGAGAAGTGGACATTGGAGAGCCCGTAGGTATCGTTGCCGCACAATCGATTGGAGAGCCGGGCACACAGCTCACCATGCGTACGTTTCACATAGGCGGTACCGTGACAAGAAAGGTTGAGCAGTCGACCATCCAATCCAGGAATAGCGGGACCGTTAAGTTTTTCAATCTCAAGACGGTTTTGAATGCTCAAGGGGACCATGTGGTAATGAACAGGAACGGGGATATCGGCGTTGTAGACGCGGCCGGAAGGGAGCTCGAGCGCTACCCTGTCATATATGGGGCCACCATAAAGGTTGATGATGGAAAGGAAATCGAATCGGGTGAGCTCTTGGTTGAATGGGATCCCTTTTCGATTCCCATTTTGACTGAGGTTTCGGGGAGACTGAAATTTGGGGATGTCGTCGAGGGCAAGACGATGCAAGAGAGGCTGGATCCGGTAACTGGTAAATCAACGAAGGTTATCGTTGCCTCCGGTGATCCGAGCGTACGACCGCGGATCTCCATCAAGGAATCGAGNGGCAAGACAATCCAGCTTNCTGGTGATGGAGGGGCAGGAAAGGCGGCGCGGTATTTCCTCCCAACCGGTGCTATCATCGTGGTNTCAGAAGGGGATGAGGTCCATGCCAGTGATGTTTTGGCTAAGATCCCCAGAGAAACCACTAAGACCAAGGATATCACAGGAGGACTGCCCCGAGTTGCGGAGCTGTTCGAGGTCAGAAAACCAAAGGACCACACGCTGTTGAGCGAAATCGACGGGAATGTATCATTTGGGAAATATGTATCGGGCAAAAGAAGAGTCATCATCACTCCAGAGGTTGGCAAACCAGCCGAATATGTCATACCGAGAGGTAAACACGTAAGTGTTTTTGACGGAGACTATGTGAGGGCCGGTGAAGCTCTCATGGAAGGTTCAGCTAACCCTCATGATATCTTGAGGATAAAGGGGGCTAAGGAACTATCGAAGTACCTTGTTGATGAGGTACAGAAGGTCTATCGCCTCCAGGGCGTCAAGATAAACGATAAACATATAGAAGTGGTCGTCAGGCAGATGTTGAGGAGGGTTGTCGTTAAGGACGTTGGGGATTCGGATTTCATCATAGGAGAAGAGGTAGAGCGCTGGCGCTTTGAGGAGAAGAATGAGGAAATTATCGCCAGCGGAGGCAAACCAGCCGTTGGTGAGCCTCTTCTGTTGGGCGTCACCAAGGCATCAATCAATACAGAGAGCTTCATCTCAGCGGCATCATTTCAAGAAACTACCAAAGTGCTTGCCGATGCAGCTGTGGAAAGCCGGATAGACTATTTGAGGGGCCTCAAGGAAAACGTCATCATGGGCAGGCTTATACCGGCCGGTACTGGCCTGGGCAGGTACAGGGAGCTTGATATAGAGACGGAGCAGTAGTCATTCCGAGCTCCGGAAATAGCTTGCAAAAATAAGGACATTTCAATATATAGGGCACGACTTTATTTCCGGGAAGAGACAGAGATGCCAACCATAAATCAGCTCGTCAAAAAAGGACGTGAGAAGGCAAGGAAGAAGATCAAGACCCCGGCCTTGCAGGGGTGCCCTCAACGAAGAGGAGTCTGCATCAGGGTATACACGCAGACGCCAAAAAAGCCGAACTCCGCTCTGCGGAAGGTAGCGCGGGTGCGACTGACGAATGGGATGGAAGTTGCGTCCTATATACCAGGCATAGGACACAATCTTCAGGAACACTCGGTGGTTCTGATACGGGGCGGGAGAGTTAAGGATCTGCCGGGAATCAGGTATCACATAATTCGCGGCACTCTGGATAGCTCAGGTGTTGAAGACCGGCGGAGAGGTCGCTCCAAATATGGGGCTAAGAGACCCAAGGGAATTTAGGTTTTGGATAGTCTGCTGGAGGCGCTGGTATGCCGAGAAAGGGAGAGGTCACGAGGAGAGAAATCCTGCCTGACCCAAAATACAAGAGCGAATTAGTTGCCCGGTTCACTAATAGAATCATGAAAAGCGGCAAGAGGAATCTGGCCCAATCTATCCTGTATGAGGCCTTTGACATTATCCATCAGAAGACCAAGGAAGATCCGCTGTCGCTGTTTCAGAAGGCCATTGAGAACGTGAAGCCAGTGGTTGAAGTGAGATCGAGGAGGGTCGGTGGCTCCACGTATCAGGTTCCAACGGAGGTGAGAGCGTTCCGGAGGACGACGCTGAGTATACGGTGGATTCTTGGCTACGCAAAGCAGCGGGGTGAGAGCCAGATGGCGGCAAGATTAGCCGGTGAGCTCATTGACGCGGCAAACGGTAGGGGAGGCGCTTTCAAGAAAAAAGAAGATACACACAGAATGGCTGAGGCCAACAAGGCCTTCGCCCACTATCGCTGGTAGGACTCTAATGAGACCGTCACGTTTCGTTTATAGGTGGATGTCATTGGTAACAAAAGGCTTTAGGCAAAGGAGGTAACCACCATGGCCAAGGAGAAGTTTAAGA
>JGI24422J19971_10001699_pt1 | contig 13502 bp, 13 predicted proteins | sample DeeMarSWOR152_54_FD_19971 | JGI IMG/M metagenome (IMG submission 19971) | reverse complement strand
TCCTCAACAGATACACCTTCCTTAAGCTGAACATAAGCTACGGCCTCGCGCCACCAGGAAGAGAGCCGTTCGCTGTCATAAAGCTGGAGTGATGCCATGAAGTCAAACTGGAGGTGCGAATTGTAAGGGATCTTTTCTATAACGCCGGTCACTTCGAGATCTTGTGTGTTATTCCACTGAATGATCTTGCCCATAGGATCTTCGTCGCCAAAATATTTCTTCGCTGCCTCTGCTGTCACCACCACAGAATTGGGATTACTCAAGGCCGTCTCTGGATTCCCAGCACTGAAATAATAGGTGAACATGGAGAAAAAGGAGGGATCTGTGAAGAAGAACTGCTGCTCATAGAAAGCGGTGTCGCCAAACCGGAGAGCACTGGGGTAGGCACGGGTCCTGACCCGTGTGACCTCGACAATCTCAGGAAACTCTTCCTTGAGGATCTTGGGTAGAATGTAGGGAGCGCTGGGCACTCCCACGTCACCCGGATCGTCGGCTTTCTTGAGAATGATGCGGTAGAGTTGGTTGCTGTGGGTGTGGAAGGTATCATAGTTCAGTTCGTCATAGATCCATAGGAAGATCAGGATGAAACAAGCCATCCCCACGGTCAGGCCAGCTATATTGATGAAAGAATAACCTTTGTATCTCTTGATGTTTCTGAAAGCTGTCTGGATGTAATTTTTAAACATGATGAATCCTGTTTCCGAACATCCTAAAAGATAAATTGATTTTCAATCTGTAAATGAGCAAATTTCATGCCACATCAGAATGCCGGAAAGAAAGCCAGGGAGAGTTAGAAAAAAACGAGATTTCAGTGTTCGATATAGGATACGATACGTTCATATCCGAACAGATACACCAACTGATATCACGGAATTAAAATATCACAAAAATAAGGGTGTTAATAAAATGGCGCTAAATGTATATATTTAGCGCCATATTTGATTTATCCCCAGAAAATATGGATATGTCGCATAATAATTAAAAGCGCAGCGCACCCCTATACCTCTGTAAAAATCAAGGTTAAAATCATCTATTTCGGGCGATTTGGGCCTATCGGCGGAGTAAAAATGGCGTAAAAATACTCCGTCAATTAAGAAGGAAACAACGCTAACCCCCTTTGGGGGAGGTTGAGTTTCCTCTTTTTTTTGGAGAAGAATGAATGAGGTAAAAGGAGTCATCAAGGTAGAGCGCCATTATCTAGGAAAGCCGAATCGCTATGATGTATATGATCCTCCAAAAGGATGGCTAACTGGAATGAAGAGAGAGCTGAAAAGAATGGCTGAGGAGAAAAAGCGAAATTTTCCAGAGAAGAAGTATTAAAAACAATACCATGAAAGTATTGGAAAGGATACCCGAGTAATAAAAGCTTTAAAAATAATAGAGGTTATATAGGTTAACAGGTATATCCATAAATATGCTGCTGATAGGAATAGCAGCTCTTTGTCTGGGATTCGCATGGGTCATCTTTAAATCGCTGCAATAGGCGGCAAGTGTTCCTGAAGCGGAGAAAAAAGTTGAGGTCTTGAAACCGGCTGAATTATACGCCAACAAAATATTTAAGCTCGATCCTGACTCTTCCTACGGTCACAGGTTAATTGGATTGGTCAAACTCAAACGGGAGAATGTCTTCGAAGCATACAAACACCTTAAACAAGCTTATATTTCTGATCCCAATGATTGGGATACCTTGCTTTGGCTGATCCCCGTCCTAACGGTATATCTGGGGAATAAATCAGCGGCGCGACCGCTGGTCAAAAAGGCGTTAGAAATTGATCCTCTCACGCCAATCAGCCAGGCATTTCCCGCGTTTATGAATTGGATGGAAAGCAGGTTCGATCTTGCCTTGGAATATTTCGATAAATAGAGACAAATGGAGCCTGACAGTTTAATTGCAAAATGGTATTTTGTCCAGCTTCTCTTATGGAATCATCGCGTTGATGAAGCGAATAAATTCATTGATGAATTTGCCGAAGAGGCACCAGGGCACGCCGTGACTCAACTGATCCTGTTTCTTAAATTTGCCTTTCAGAAAAAAAAGAAAGAAGCCTATGCCGTATTCACTGAAGATGCTAAGAAATGGACCTGGAATGATTTCCACTTGCCCTGATATGGAGCAGAATGTTTTGCATTGCTGGATGAGAGAGATGAGGCAATGAGATGGCTGGAACATGCTGTGGATCGTGGATTCATCAACTATCCTCTTTTCGCAGAGCTCGATCCTTTCCTCGAAAACATCCGTAGTGAGCCTCGTTTCAAGAAGCTCATGAAGAGAGTCAAGCACGAGTGGGAAAATTTTGAAGTGTGAGGACTTGAGTTTGGAAAAAAGTTAGCTGGTGGTATCGCTTTAAGACATATATAAAAGTAAAAAAATAATTGGGAGGGATTCAATGAAAAAATTACTCATGATTTTGCCTTTGGTCTTTCTGCTTTGTTTTACTTTTGGGTGCCAGCAGGGTGAAGAGGTGGCTGAGGAAGCAATGGTCGCGGCACTAACAGAAGAAGATGTAGAGGCGAATAATGCATGACAGCTGAGTTTGCGAAAGCTGCGACAGCTATGGACTTGGTTGCTGTGTCCAATTTTTATGCGGAAGATGCGATTGTCATGCCCCCTAATCAACATATAATTCAGGGCAAAGATGCCATACGTGCCAGTAAAGAGGTGTATCCGCCAGTCAAAGAATTTATTGCTAGTGTCGATGAAGTGTATGGATATGGGGATTTAGCTGTGGTACGAGGAACATATGAGTTATCAATACAACCAGAAGGAGTTCAGGAGCCAATAAAAGATATGGGAAAATGGATAGAAATTAGACGCAAGCAGCAGGACGGTTCTTGGCTTATAGAGGTTGATATCTGGAACAGTAACAATCCGCTATTGCCACCACTAAAAAAGGAGTGAAGTCAAAACTGACCTCTACATAACAATTATCATTTTCTAGGAGGTACCATGGAAAAACTTTGCATGATTCTACCTTTAGCTCTGATTTTATGCTTTCTGGTCGGCTGCCAGGACAAGGAAGCGATGGCAGAGCTTGAAGAGTTCAGAGCCCAGGCGGCGCTTGAGGAAGAAAACAGGGCCCTTGTCAGGCGGACATTCGACGAATTGAATAAGCAAAACGAGGCCGTTTATCAGGAATTATACGCCCCCGAGTATGGCTGGTATTTCCCTGCGAACAATCCAACAGCCCTGACCCGGGAACAGGAAGCGGGATTCGTCAAGCTACTTTGGGCTGCATTTCCCGACATCCGCTGGGATATCGTCGAGATGGTCGCCAGTGGCGATACGGTCTTGGTCAGGTTCTCGGTCAGCGGGACACACAAGGGCGAATATCAGGGTCTCCAGCCGACGGGGAAGACGTTCGAGACCGGGGCTCTCTGGATGGCCCATATCAAGGACGGGAAGCTCGTCGAGGTCAGAGAAGAAGCGGACGTTCTTGGATGGATGCAACAACTCGGCATGGAGCTTAAGTCGAAGGAAAAAGAATAACCAATTCATTGATCGAGAGAGAAAGCGGAATAGACTGGCTGGATTGAAGAAGGCACAGCAAATTTTACTTCCTCTTTACTCCGATACAGGGGAAGTTTCGTGAAGATCTGATAATCCCCAGACACATCTATATTATCAAGAAATTTTGTTAACCACTTATCAGGGATTTTTTACTTTAAGGATATAAATCGTATCCTTGGGTAGGAAGGTTTCCATACGAACTAGTTCAAAGCCAGCTTCTGCGCCACCTTTTTCTATTCTCTCCTTTATTGTGGGCCTATCCGGATCTATTTTTCCCTTCAACTCCTTGATTTCCTCATCGATTTCTTCGTCGGGAGGATCTAGGATGATCACAGTTGCTCCAGGTTTCAGGCTGGATTTCAGGTTCTTCAGCAGGGGTATGGGTTGTTCCAACATGTGGTAGACCCAAACCATAATGACCATATCTAGAGATTGTTCGGGAAAGAGAGGATCGTCCACTTTTCCGAGGATTGTTTCAATATTTTGGATGTTGTTTCTCCGGCAGCGTTCGCGGAGATAGGAAAGCGCACTGTCATCTATATCATTAGCAAAAATTTTCCCTTCGCTTCCCACTCGACGCGCCAGATGAACAGTATAACGGCCTCTTCCAGCACCGACCTCACCGATAATCATACCTGGCTTGATGCCGATTGCATCCATGACTTTTTCCGGTGGCTGCCGCTCCTCATTTATTTTCTTCTCCCACTCTTCTACTCGCCTGCTCTGAAACTCATATTCTTTTTCACTCTTTGCTTGTGCAGATAAGCTTGTATAAGAAAATACAGCCAACAAGAATGAAACGATTATGCTTTTGGTTTTCATACCTCCGTCTCCTTTCTGTTCTCATAAATGAATATTGGGCAAAAAATATGCCAAATCACCAATCCCCTACCTATACTTATCTGGCGGATTTGGGGAAATCGGCTAAACTCTCATTCAGCTTTTTTTTCGATTTGGATGAACTCGATGGGAGCACCGTTGTCTACGATGAAGGCCACGATAATGCCTTCAGAAGGACTGTTGGGAGGGATCAAAACCTCCTTGTTCTGAATCTCTTTTTCCAGGTCATCGACCTCGAATGCAACATGGGGTATTGTCTTGATAAGTTCGGGTAAAGGAGAATCCTGCTCAAAGCGCATCCACTCTACTCCATAGGGACTCGAATCGTAACCAGAGACATACATCTTGAATTTTTCCAAATAGGCTTCGTTTTCTCTTGGGATTGTGGTGGGGATTCCCACATGATGATATTTGTGCATGGTCTGTTTCCTCAACACGTTATCATTTTGCTTTCTTAATCCAGGATGAAGACTTTGGCTCCTTTTTCTGAAAATGCAAGATGAGGATTGATATCACTGTCTTCGGCCTGAAAACTGGATCCAGGTTTCATGACGAACTCCCGGCCATCCCTGAGCTGGATGCCCAGCTCTCCTTCCAAGACCAGAAGAACATGCCCTCGGCTGCACCAATGATCCGACCAGAATCCAGGGCTGTAATCGACCATCCTCACTCGAATATTTCCCTGCTCAAAAACCCGCCAGTGCGATGTTCCCTTTTCTCCTTGATGTTCGACCAAGGTCATTTGATTCCAATCTGTTACCACAAAAGGAACTCCCTCTATCTTCATTCTTCCCTCCTTTTGTTCCCGCTGTTATTTTGTATTCACCTCAAAAACTCTTCCTGTCCCCATAGGAACATAGTTCTCTCCGAAGGCCTTCTTGAACATCCCGATAGCCTCATCACCCGTACAGTGCGTGGCCCCACATTTCTCCACGCCGATTTCCTTGAAATTCCGGATTATTTCTTCCAACTCCGCTTTCGATTTGGCACCAAGATGAAATCCACCAAAAACCAGATGGATTGGCCTGTCAAACAATTCCTTTGCCCGCTTGAGGATGGCCACAATACCCTGATGCGAACACCCTGTCACAATGATCAATCCTATATCCGTATTCAATATCAAAGATTGCTCCTTGATCTGGTCCCCCATCTCTCCTGTAGAATAGACATCTTGGCATATCTCCACAGGCTCATCGACGCTGATGACTCGAGCTTTGCTGGTTTCAACATTTCTTACAAATTCATAGGGAAAAGAAACAGGCAGGTAGACAGAGACCTCATGATTTTTTTCCAAAACTTTATTCAATCCCCCAGTATGATCATGATGCTCATGACTGATCACGATGAGATCCACCTTCTTCAGGTCGACCTCCAACTGTCCGATATTGTGCATCAGGATTTCTGGATTAGTTCCTGTATCGAAGAGGATCGTTTTCTCTGCCCCGTCGATCAGACAGGAGAAGCCCCAATCCGGTTTTGTCCCTTCCTTATGGAGATAATTGTCATACAGAATCGTGAATTTCAGGGGTGATTGAATCCCCTTCTGGCTTATCTTTCCTGTAAGAATCTTAGCCTCCCTTTTTTTTGAATCTTCCATTCCAGACCCTCCCCTGGCCATCAGTATATCGCAAATTTCAGTATGGCCCTGCTTTAATGCATTATCCAGCGGCGCCTTCCCATCCTTGTTTTTGGCATTTTCGTCTGCTTTATGGACGATGAGCAGTTCGACGATTTCCTTATCACCTTTCCAGGCTGCTCCATGAAGAGCTGTGTCTCCATTCTCATCCTGAACATTTACTTCCGCTCCCTGGGTGACTAAAAGCGTCACTATGTCCTTATGCCCATGATTTGCAGCCAGATGAAGTGGAGTGTGACCTTTTGCGTCCTTTGCGTCTACTTTTGCGCCATTGGCTATCAAAAGCTCGGCCGGCGCTGCATGGCCTTCAGTGGCTGCATCATGGAGGGGAGTCGTCCCGTCGTCATTTCTTCTATTTGGATCTGCTCCCTTGGCTAAAAGAGTTTGGACAACTTCGCTTTTACCGAGCATAANAGAAATGCGCAAAGGTGTATAGCCTCTGTCGTCTCCTGCATTCATATCGGCCCCCTTATCGATCAACAGCTTGAGGACCTCCATATGTCCCCGGGCAACTGCATAATTGATCGGACGTGTGCCATCGTCTGAAGTCCGATTGACATCGGCACCTTTTTCAATCAGGATTTTTGCCATATCCTTCTTTCCATACAAGGCACAGGTATGAAGCAAATTCGCACCATTATCTACCTTAACATCGATATCAGCTCCTTTTTTTACAAGAAGTTCAAACACCTCCGTATGTCCTCCCGGGACTGTCCAAAATAAAGGAGTCGCTCCGTTGGCAAACCTTGCTTCGAGGTTGGCTCCATGGGATATCAATTTCTCAGCAATTTCTCTGTGGCCGTCATAGCATGCAAGATGGAGAGGCGCTCTCATCTGACTGTCCTGAGCATTGACATCTGCCCCTGCAGCAATCAAAAAATCAACGATATCCAGATAACCGCCTGAAACAGCGCTGTGCAGCGGAGTTTCTTGTTCTTCATTTTTTGCATTGGCTAAAGCAGGATTTTCTCCGATGAGCGTCTTGAGCTTGGCCAGGTCACCTTCTTTTGCAGCCTTGTGAACGTCCGTGGCCAAACAATAGGTTCCAATCATACAAAAGACTGTAAGCCCGATAAAAAAAAGCCTGTTAAAAAATTTTCTTTGAACCGACATCCCTTATTCTCCTTTTATTTACTTTGGATTTGGGCCTTTTACATCCAAGAAGGATTTTTCAATTTATGATTCTAACATTTTATTGCTTAAATGGAGGCAAGTCTATTTTATATTTTACGAATGAATTCCTGCCTTCCTCGTTTTCTAAAATGGCATAAACGTGCGTGTTTATTATGACGACCTTCTCGACATGGGTATACAAAGGTGAACCATCCCCAAATTTCAGATATGAACGATACAGATATTTTCCCTCTGGAGAAAAAACATCAATGGCAAGTTTTTCCTGCCGCCTGTCAAGACTTTCGGTTGAAAAGATAAAAATAAGTCCCTTGACAACCTTAATCCGCATAAAATACGTCAAAAAGTTAGGAAGGCTCGGAAGGATCTTTTCAATCCTTTCCTTCGGCAGACGGGTTTGTTCGAAATGTCTCCATTTATCCTTTTCGGTCACAGTCTTCCTTTCCCGATCCAAACCAAAAGTAAAAAGCCGTTTTCCCGTCAACTCAGCCACGTGGATGGAGTAGTCATCAGACCGTCCGTAGTAGATTCTTTTAGAATCAGGACCCAAGCCCACCTTTATCTGCGGCGTCAAGCCCAATATCACAAGTGACCTTCCACCTTGAGTATTTTTTTCTCCTTTTGAGATCAAAAATTCATCGAACCCAACCTCTTCGCCAGTTTTCAGGTTTTTTCGGACAATCTTTACTTTATCTTCAGCAATATTACTCACTGCCCTAGGGCTGTATAAAAATTCACCCTCGGATACAAACAATAAAGGGAATCGTTCAAATAGATTGTTCTCGTAGGATTTGACGAACGTGCCCTCTCTGGAATAAAAGTGGAGTTTGTCCGGTGTGCCAATGACCACTTTATCTCCGGCAATGAAGCAGTTGATGTATCTGTCCACCTCTCCTGATGCTTCTCCCTGTCTTGCAAATGAGTTTATAAATTCGCCACTGTGATTAAAAATGTAACTCACCTTGTGGTCAAAGTCATGAAAATAAAGCATCTCGTCCTGAGAAGCCCGTAGTTCTGAAGGCCTTTCAAATAACTTATCCCCCACACGATTTATTTCCCAGATTTTCTGAGGATTAAAATTCCATTCTCCCTTGAGTGGCTTATCAGGATTTTTTACATCGGCAAATAATAGGGAAATCATGGTAAGGATACCAAAGATTATAAAGAGCTTTTTCATCCTTCTTCCTCCCTACATTTTCAAATCATATTTAATCTTGGCCTTTATAGCTCTGATAAATAAACTCGATCCAAGTATCGGTATTCAGAAATTCCAGAAAGACTCCCCAGGATTCATACTCTTTCAAGACATCTTCCTGTCTCATATCTTCAATGCTTTTCCCAGACTTCATACCTTCACGAACTATTTTTATGGTATCCGAAAGCATTTCCCTGTAATCTGCCACATCGGACATCGTGTAGTCACGACCGTGTCCCCCGATGAATTTTGTATCTTCAGGAAAACAGTCAATAGCTGTATCGAGTATCTCAAGATACTTCACGACATTCGGACCCACTGCAGGAAAAGACTGTGTCAAAAGGAGATCGCCCATATGAACGACTCCAGACCCAGTGAAATAGATGATCATATCCGAATCGGAATGCGCTCCTGGAGAGGGGATAATCCTGATTTCCTCTCCGTTGAAATTCATTGCGTAATAGGAATCGAAGGCCTTTCCGCTCTCCGCTTTGATCTTTCTCTTTCCAGGAAAAAGAACGCCTTTGGACACCATTTCTTCGAGATTTTTATATCCGATGACCAGAGCATTCGGACCGCAGGATTTGTTGCCTCCTGCATGATCTCCATGAGAATGCGTGTTGATGATGAAGTTGATCTCCCCTTCTTTTAAATTCTTTATCGCCAAGAGAAGTTCAGAAGCCACTTCCTGATGACCTGTATCTACCAACAGTATGCCGTCTGTCCCAACAGATACACCGATATTCGGCCTCAAGCTGTAGTCAAGGGTAATACGGTAAACATGATCAGAGAGTTTGACGACTTTTTTTTCGATTCCCGCAGTATCGCCGGAGAGTCCAAGACACAAAATCCCACCAATAACCAAAGAAACAAAGGCGACAATCCACTTAGTTCTCATTCTTCCTCCTTTTTTATCCTTATCGATTCCAATTTCAAAAGAAGCACATCAAAAAAACCGCTCCCTGACGATGATGTATGCCCGGCAATAACACAACCGCCGTTCCCGGCAGGGACAGCAGAGCTGGCCCAGTCCATCCCAGATCCGCCAAGTCTTTTTTCCTCAACGATGTTTCCCTGAGGATCCATCCTTACCAGATAAATATCATTATCATAAATGTTCTCGCTCTTTAATATCGATTTTGTCGTTCCTATAACAAGGAAGTCTCCGTCTTTGGTTTCACAAATAGCGTTGCCAAAGTCATAAAAAGGTTTGTTGCCCAGGGTACGTGACCATATCTCTCTTCCTTCCCTGTCTGTTTTGATCACATGGATGTCCATGACATCTTGGCAATCCGTATATCCGGTGAGTAAAGCTCCTCCACCATCGTCGGATATCATCGTGTTGCACCAATCAAATCCATGACCTCGAGGCCCTGCAGCTCCATAAGATTTTGTCCCCAGTTCTTGGCCTTGAGCGTCGGTCCGAATCAAGAGAAAATCTGTATTCTGGCTGAATGAGCCACTCGTCGCTCCGATCAACAAACCATCATTGTCTGCTAAACAGACTGAGTTCCCCATATCCAGCCTTTCTCCACCATAGGTTTTGGACCATATCTCCTTACCGCTCCGGTCTGTTTTGATTAGATACACATCTTCTTCTCCCTTTCCGAAGGAGTGGGTGTACCCGCAAACAAAGTAGTGGTCATCTTTTGCTGCACACACAGCCATCCCTACATCCCAGCTCGAACCGCCAAAGGTCTGCGACCATACCTCTCTTCCCTCTCTATCGAGTTTGATCAAATAGACGTCTTTGGCTCCCGCTCCGAAGGAAGTGGTATACCCGACAACTAGGTAACCATCTTCCAGACATATGCCTCTGTTTCCATATTCTGTGCCTGAACCGCCAAAGGCCCTGGACCAGATGATATTTCCATCGCTGTCCGTTCTAACGGCAAGCACATCCGCATCTCCTGTGCCATGAGAGAAAGTGTATCCAGTGATGAGAAACCCACCGTCAGGACATAGACAAACCGCTCTGGCTCCATCTGCTCCTGATCCTCCGTATGTTTTGGCCCAGATCAAATCCTTGGCCACAAGAGATGCTGGTTTGACTTGAAGAAACTCTGCTGAAGATGACCGCTTTCCTTCTCTTTTATTTTGGCCTTCGATAACCGTCGCGATCGCCTGGCAGTTGGCTACGCTGTAGTACTGTCCTCTTGCACCGGTCACGATGTTCCCATCGATAACCGGGGGAGTGTCATTCCGTTCGTTCCCTAAATAGATGGCTCCCGCAGCCTCATATTCATCCACAAATCTGGGAGATCCAACCATTTTTTTTCCTCGGAGGACATCTGCTGCGGCCAGGACACGTGAACCGGAACAGATGGTGAACACAGCCAAACCTTCCTGGACAGCTCGTTTTATCAGGCTCAATGCCTCAGTGCTTTCCAATAGATCACCAAAAGCATCGGGCACAGGATTATAGTTGCCTGACCCAGGAGGGATTATGAGACAGTCGTACTCGTCCAGATTGTCGATCGTTGAAAGGGAAACGTCAGGTATGATGGGATGGACTCCGAGCTGTTCGTGGATCGGAGGACAGGCCGTTATGCTTTCCAGTACACCTGTATGGGTGACCTTCCACCCGAATTGATCAAAGACATCCCGCATCAAAAAATAATTGAGGCCATAGTTTTTACTGACCAATAGCAAGGCATGAACTCCCCTGCTTTCTCCTGATAGACTCTCATCTGTAGAGTTCCTTTTGCAAACGCCGATAAGCGAGAAAACGATAAAAATCAGACTCCCAGCTAAGACGATAAAAAGAGAACTGTTCTTTCTTCCCATCAGCATGCTGAATCCTCCTCCGTAAATTCCATCTTATTCCTGCTTCAGTTCATAGACCATAACTTTATTGACAAAGAAGGTCGGTATAACTATCAGGTTTTTCTCATCTACAAACTCCAGGTCTGCGCAGTTAATCCCGGGTACCGTCGTGTCCAGAAGTTTTTTGACTTGACCCGATGGGGAGATGCGGTAGACTTTCCCTTCCCAATGGGAAACGATGATATTACCATCTTGATCGGTTTGGATCCCATCTATAATGCCGGGGCCGAGATTCACGATCGTTCGGATTTCTTTGTTTTCAAGGTCAATGGCCTTGAGACAATTGTCACCATTGTTGCCGACAATCAATTCTTTCCCATAGACATGCAGTCCATTGGGATTTCTTATTTCTCCGCCCTTTATCCACTCTTCGATCTTACCTCCTGAAAATCTATAGATTATGTGTTTTCTCGAATCTGAGATGTACATGAGTCCTGACCCATCCACGGCGATATCGTTCAAAAATCCGGGTTGAGGGACAGGATATCTTTTGCTGATCTCTCCTGTATCTGTGTCTATCTCCACTAAATTTGCTCTCTCTACGACATACAGCTTGTCCTTGAACATCGACAGTCCCGTGGGATTATTCAAACCTTGAGCCCACTTCAAATTTTCCACCTTTCCGTCCAGAGACACTTTAGAGATATGTTGCTTACCCTGGTTGTTGCTGGGGTTGTATCCATCATAATTGGATACGTACAGACAGTTTCGCTGGGCATCATATACAATGGATTCGGGAGTCTTAAAATCCCTGTTTGTCTCCCAAGACTTCACAACGTCTGGGTGTTGAAAGACCGCTGTTCCATCCTGACACATCAAGCCCCATCCTCCGAAAGTCTCTCCAACGATAAACAACAGCTCATTTTCGCCATTCTTGAGAGGAAGATAGAGGGCATCAAACAATCCGATCGCTCCCAAAAAAGAAGGGTCCCTGGATTGATAGGCGCTGTCTCCAGCGAAGAGAATGTCCCCATTGAGGAACACACTCACTGCGTCACTGTAGCCGAACAAGAATTTTTTGGTTTCTTCTTTCTCGGAATAAACAGTGGCTTTGACAAACACAACATCGGGTCCGCCTGGAGTTCTTCGGGCATAGCGGGAGATATCCAACAGTCCCGAAGGCTCAGATGTTGCCTTTTGCCATTCGAGATTTTGGAGGTTTTGTCTTCCTGGATAGACTTCATCATCGACCTGATTGGCCTTGAAGGCTTGCGACAACTGCCAGTTCATAATCATTCCCGGAGGCGTATCGACCTTTGGCGGCGGGTCAAATTCCAGGTTATCCTCCAATCTATATTTGAAATTTGAAAAATATGCAGTCTGATCCTTAGGACCTAACACGCCGATATTTCCTTTGCTCCTCCCATGTTTGAGACGGTTTATAACCAATGCCGGAAGGTCAGCATCCCCAAAAAACACTCTCGCTTGACTCCCGTAGATTTCCATCTTGAGATGGATCCACTGATTCTCAGGGATAGCGGTTCCAGCCGTGTATCCCTCTCCCTGACAAAGCTGCCAGCTTGCCACACCATTGACTACGTGTGTGTACTGAAGAGCGTCGGGATATATTCCAGCTCTATGCGGACGAATGTAAAACCTTTCGTAGTTCAGTGGGGACTGCATCCGGAAAATAATGCCAGGATAAGAGCGAGCACCTGTGACTGCGATATCTACCTCGATAACTCCGTTTTCGAATTCTACGTCCTTCAGATAGGCCGTGCCCATCAGAGATGTTCGTCCCAAGTGCTCAACAATCTCTGCATCCGCCAGTACCCAACGGTCCGCTCTAAAATCCAAGACTTCCTCCTGAGCCAAAACAGTCCACGGAACCAACAGCAAAAGAATGAATATAGATATTTCATGTCTTCTCTGTACAGATATTGCTGTTCCCATATTCTCCCTCCTTTCCGGATTTCTTCAAATTGAATATCAATACAATCCTAAAATCATACTTTCCGCTTCTGCTTCACCACTCTTAGGATATAGATATTATGTTGAGGTAGGAAGGTCTCCATTCGATCCAATTCAAAATCACTCTGACCGATCATCTCCAGTATTTCTTCCTCGGTTAAGAAGTGTCCTGCTGGATCACGGAACTTGGATGGGTCTCGGTCGATGATCACCACTGAGGCATCAGGTTTCAGACTGGGGACCAAATTATTGAGCAGCGCCACAGGCTTGGCCAAATCATGAAAAGCATTGACGATAAAGACCATATCGAGTATCCCTTTGGGAAGGAGGGGGTCCTCGACCTCACCAACGATGGTTTCGATGTTGGTGATCCCTTCGGCTTCGCACTTGCGGCGGAGAGAAGCCAGCGCTCTCGATGCGATATCATTGGCATAGACTTTTCCAGAATCGCCGAC
>JGI24422J19971_10001697_pt1 | contig 13506 bp, 9 predicted proteins | sample DeeMarSWOR152_54_FD_19971 | JGI IMG/M metagenome (IMG submission 19971) | reverse complement strand
TGAAGAGCCAAAAGGTCCGGCAAGAGCTGACGGGAAGCTTCCAACGGGCGGGTATACCCTGAACATAGCCTCCTTCAGAGAAAAAGGTAATGCAGATCGGTTGATGAAGGAATTGGAGCAGAAGGGCTACGAGGCCTTTGTCGAGAAGGCTCATATTCCTCAAAAGGGAACGTGGTATCGGGTTGCGGTGGGGCATTTTCCCTCTCGNGAAGAGGCTCTCGCCTTTGCCAAGGGATTGCAAGAAGAGGGGATCGATTATTCCTTTGTGAGAAAACTGGATTAACGGGGTATAATCTATGGGCTCGAGGGCTAGATGGAGCAGGATCGAGCAATCCCTTTTGTCACACACAGATAAGGGGCAAGGCTATGGGTGCATTGGACACATCCGAAGGTGATATTAACATCTCTCCCAGACGGGAGGAATGGCAGGCAGAGCACCTCGATGCGGAGAGCCGAGCTCTCCTCGGGGAAGACGCTCGATACTTTCTCAAACAGTCGCTTTCAACCCCATGCCTCAATGTAATCCGAAGCTGTCACGGTATTTACATTGAAGACCTCCAGGGACGGCGGTACATGGATTTTCATGGCAACAACGTCCATCAGGTCGGTTTTGCCAACCCTGCCGTGATCACGGCAATCAAGGACCAGCTCGATGAACTCTCTTTTTGCACTCGGCGTTACACCAATCGGGTTGCCGTAGATTTGGCAAAAAAGCTAGCAGAAATCGCCCCTGGGGACCTGAACAAGGTGCTTTTGTGCCCAGGTGGCACCACCGCCATTGGGATAGCCCTTAAGCTCGCCCGCATTGTCACCGGCCGTCACAAGACCGTTTCCATGTGGGATTCCTTTCACGGGGCATCCCTGGACGCAATATCCATCGGCGGTGAGGCACTCTTTCGTCAAGACATAGGTCCGCTGCTTCCCGGCACTGAGCACGTGCCACCCCCAGACGAGTATCGCTGTGCGTTTGGTTGTGGGAGTCGAGGTGGCTGCGATCTGACGTGTGCAAAGTACGTTGAGTACATCCTCGAAAAGGAGGGCGACGTTGCCGCTGTGATCGCAGAACCTGTGCGCAGTACCCCTTATATCCCCAGGCCCGAATACTGGCAGATCATCCGCGAAGCCTGTGACCGCCATGGCGCGCTGCTCATCTTCGACGAGATACCCCACGCCCTCGGTCGCACAGGCAAGATGTTTTCCTGTGAAAACTTTGGCGTTGTACCTGATATTCTGGTCATCGGGAAGGGCCTCGGCGGTGGAATTTTTCCTCTAGCCGCCCTTATTGCCCGCGATAAACTGGATGTAGCCGGTGACCGTGCCCTGGGCCACTATACCCATGAGAAAAGCCCGGTGGCGTGTCGCGCCGCGCTGAGCACCATTGAGTACATCGAGACCCACAATCTGGTGGACCATGCCCGTGAGCTTGGACGTTATGCTCTCGATCGTATGAACGACATGATGGAGAGGAATCCCTTGATTGGCGACGTTCGCGGCTTGGGCTTACTGTTGGGAATAGAACTGGTCAAAAACAGGTCTACNCGTGANAAGGCCATTGATGAAGCCGAGGCGGTGATGTATTCCGCCCTTACAAANGGGTTGAGCTTCAAGTTGACCATGGGAAATATCATTACCCTCACCCCGGCGTTGACCATCACAAAGGACGAGATGGATAAGGCCCTTGACATAATTGAGGAGTGCCTCAGAGAGATTTAGACTAAATATTTTGTAGGCGTTTCCTCCCCGAAAAGATGCTTCTATGCGCCGGTTGAAGAGTAGAAACCTTAAGCGTCTGACTCGGCCTCGAAGAAGACGGAAAATTTTCTGTAGAGATCTCTCAGCTTTTTCTGGTAATGTTTAACGTTCTCGTCTGGATGTCTGGAATCCCACTCCTTGGCAAATTTACAGTTTTCATAGGCCTGAACTTTTTCCGAATCCCCCGTAACGTAGTAAGAGATCTGGTCCCCTGGTTGGTACCTCTTTTCGGATCTTAACGCGAGCTCGTATGCCGCACTCCGGTTTCTCGCATTGGCGCGGATCTTCTCCCTGTATTTTTCGAGGGAGTCCTGGAGCATTTCGGTCTTCATGAACATCTTCACATCCCATTGGTGCTTGGCCATCCGCTCCAGGTACTGCTGAAATAGAGGGGGGATCTCCCCCTTCCGATCGTGAAGGAGCCGAGAGATCACCTCCTCGAGAAAGAGGCGCTGGAATTTCTCCAGTCCCCGGGACCGCAGGCCAGACCCCTTCATCGTGAGTTTCCCATCGTAGTCGAGAAGGGCGTAGTTCTTGATCTTGTAAGAGAACATCGCCTTGTAGCGACCGCCGTATTCAACGGTGATTCCCTCCGGCATGGAATCCGAGAGGTCCGTGACCAGATCCTCCTCCTGACGCACCGTGGTGATATCCGGGCCCGGGACGAAGTAGATGCCATCGGTGTCGATCTCGACGACCTGGCATCCCTTCTTCCTAAGCCATTCAATCATCGATCGCATGAGCTCCCTTCCCCTGGACGTGATTTTTTCCGCCTGACCAAAATCGCTGAAATGGGACTGGGCGTGACCCATGTAGCCGTAGAAGGAATTGATGAGGATTTTGAAGGTGGATTGAAGGGCGTCGAAGAACTGTTTCTCTTCCGACGATGCGGCTCGCGCGGCCATATCCTTGGCCTGAAAGCGAAAATCCCTCAGATCGGCAAGGAGCCGGGAAAAGATGCCCAATTCGTCCTTTTCCGGCCGTATTCCCTCGCTGAGCATAAGGGATGGGTAAAGCGACCGCACATCACAGTAGACAACGCCCTTCGCCACTCCCTGGTAAAAGATGTCGGTATACCCGCCGGGAAAGGTCCGGGCCTCTTCCAATTTTGGAATGGCATGCCCTTGTCTGAGGTACTCCCGGATGAAGAGGGAATCGATCTTGGCCGCGTTTCCCCGGACTACCACATTCTGAAAGGAAAAGGGAAAAATCTGTGCCTCAAAGAAGTAGCTTCTGCTCAAGAGATCGCTCAGCGCGCGTGTCTCTCGCACGTCATCGAGGGCATACCTGTGCAGCTTTTCCGGGGCATTAAGGTAATGCCAGGTAATTTGGTCTGCCTCCAGATAGGTCCTATCGGGGGGTGCCAGATTGAGTTGCCTGGCAATCTCCTTCAACCCGAAGCTCTCCAGCTCCCGTGTCACCACATCGTAAAACTGGGCGAGAATCATGGTATCGACCACATGGCGGCCGCAAATATCCCACCTCGAATAGTTGATGGTTCTCTCCGCAATCGTCACCCGGGAGGATCGAGATCTGGCCGTCCTGCCATTCCTTCCCAGATCCAAGGGAACCCCGTGCATTTTGGCCCGGCGCGATATGTAGTCGAGATCATAATTGAAGATGTTGTGTCCCTCGATGATGTCAGGATCCCTTTCCTCGATGGTGCGGATGAGTTCCTTTAGCATCTCCTTCTCTGACATGTCCTTGCCAGAGATGATTTTCTCCCAGCCGGTATTGTCGGAAAAGGAGATTACGATGATCCGATCCTCCTCCCGGTTGGGATTTGGAAACTCGTAGCCCTCAGGACAAAAGGTCTCGATGTCGAGCTGCATTCTCCTGAGATCTTCAAAGGTCAGGCCCTTGAAGAATGTCTGCCCGGTGACCATGAGGTGCTGCTGGATCGGATCGCTCACGAAATAGACCGGCGAGTCGGGGTGCCCGGCGGGAATTCCTGCCTTTTTAGAAATGGCTTTTCTGGCCCGATCCATCTCCCCCCAGGAGGCAAGGCTGGCCCTGTACCGGTAAACACCGGATCCCTTGAGTTTGTTCACCTCCGGCGAACACTTGATTCCCCTCAGGAGGGAACTATCCGAGAGAAGAAGAAAGGGACGAAAGGGTTGTATTTCCGACAGAAGGCGCCCCCCCTCCTTTCTGTAAGCCCGAATCCCGCTGTCCCCTTCTATCTCCATCGCCACGATGCCGCGTGTCTCGTCGTGTCCGAAGAGGATGTCGTTTTTGGCGAAGGAAAGCTTCTCGAGCTTCATGGGTTCACCGATCCCTTATCCCTAATGCCATCCGGCCTTGATACTGCCTTTATGTGGGTTAAAGAATTGTCCCCAGTTTTCTATCCGGGGAAAGATTGTACCACGGCAACCTCCTGAAAGGAAGGGACTTGCACGGGCGCTTTTCGGTACCCAGGGCAAAGGTGATAATCAGTTTGGGTTGCATTTAAAATTCCAATCAATTAATTTTGTCATAAGCAATTTCCATACAAAAACGAGATCACATCAGGAGTCCATATGGAAGCTCCCATCGGTGCCCTTCAAGTAGCTCAGGTTTTGAAGAAAGAGGGTATTACTCACTTATTTACCCTCTGCGGGGGGCACATTGCTCCGGTATATTTAGCCGCGGGCGAATTGGGAATCCGAGTGATCGACTTTCGTCACGAACAGGCCGCTGCTCATGCGGCAGATGCCTGGGCTCGTATCACACGCCATTTAGGTGTGGCTGCGGTGACGGCAGGTCCTGGCGTTACCGATGCATTGACAGGCGTAGCCAATGCCCATTTTGCTGATAGTCCCATGCTGCTCCTCGCCGGCAGCGCGCCGATGCGAGAATGGGGTCGGGGGGCCCTGCAGGAAATGAATCAGGTGGATCTGTTCAAGCCGATTACCAAATGGGCAAAGGTGGTTACTGATCCCAAGAGAATCGGCGAATACACTGCCACAGCAGTGCGGGAGGCCCTGTCCGCTAAACCCGGTCCCGTGTATTTGGAGCTCCCCATTGATATGTTGATGGAAAAAGTTAGTCCCGGGGATGTTTCCTATTTTGAACCGTACCGAGTGGCTAGCAAGAGCAGCCCAGATAGGAAGAAGATTGAAGCGGTGACAACAATTCTTAAGAAGGGGGAACGACCTGCGGTCATTGGCGGTAGTAATGTTTATTGGGACTACGCTGAAGCGGCTTTGCGGAATTTCGTGACGAAACTGAATTCACCCGTGTATCTCAATGGTATGGGTCGTGGCTGCATACCCTCGAATCATCCGAACTTCTTTAACTTATCTCGACGCAAGGCACTGCTGGAAGCGGATGTTGTCGTGGTAGTTGGAACGCCTTTGGATTTTCGACTGGGGTACGGGAAGTTTAACAAGGCGGCCAAGGTCATTTTGATTGATAACGATGCTTCACACATGGGAAGGAATCGCCCCATACATGATGGTGTTGTAGGTAATGTAAGACTATCTCTGGAAATTTTGGCCCAAAATCTCCCCAAGGCATCCGAGCGCCCCGCCTGGTTTAGTGCCCTAACTCACGAGGAGACCAAGCGGCGCAAGGAAATCGATGAGTTAGCTAAATCCAATAAGAAGCCCATTAACCACTACCGCCTGTGCCAGGCTGTTGCCGATTTCATTGACGATGATACCATTGTTGTCGGAGATGGCGGCGATATCGTGGCATGTGGGGCCAGGGTTATTCCCGTCAATGAGCCCGGCAATTGGATGGACCCGGGTCCTTTTGGGTGTCTTGGCGTCGGCCCCTCTTTCGCCATAGCTGCAAAATTAGCTCGTCCAGATAAGAAGGCCTTGATTCTCCATGGCGACGGGAGCTTCGGTTTGAACGGTATGGAATTCGATACCGCCATCCGACACGACATTCCCATTGTCTCCATCATCGGGAACGACGCCGGCTGGGGACAGCTTCGTAACCCCCAGGTGGCCGCATTCGGAGAAAAGGCTTCCCTCGCTACCGACCTGGCCCTGACCCATTACGAGAAAGTCGTGGAGGCGCTCGGGGGGTACGGGGAATTTGTCGCCGATCCCCATGAAATCATCCCGGCTTTGGAGCGCGCCTTCCAATCCGGAAAGCCAGCGTGCGTCAACGTAGCCATCGATTCGGGCACCTTTCGCGAGGGAGTGGATGTGTGGTATTTTAAATAGGTAAGAATTCGGTATCAGGTCTTGTAATACACAATTTTGATTGAAACTTTCCCCTAACCTTATGCTAAGATTTTCCCTTCCTTCGTGCCCTCAGTAAAATTACCAACGCGCTACCCATCCAAAATATTTTATGCTAAGATTCGTGGATCATCTCTTCCAGGGGGGACAGTACAATCCAAATCTGGAGTGTTGGGAAGAAAGGAGGGCGTTATGTTTTTTGAACTTCGGCAGTATCGGATAAAGGGTGGACAGCGTGAGAGGTGGGTGAAATTGATGGAAGAGGAGATAATACCCTTCCAAGTCTCGAAGGGGATGGTCGTGATTGGCAGCTTTGTGGGCCAAGAGGAAGAGGACTTGTATGTCTGGATACGTCGCTTCGAGGACGAGGAGGAGCGGGAGCAGTTGTACAAAGAAGTATACGAGAGCGACTACTGGAAGAACGAGATTCGCCCCCAGGCCGATGAAATGCTCGACCGCGAGACAATGAAGGTCATCCGGCTTGAGGCAACGCCCAAATCGGTGATTCAGTAGAAATTTGTACTGATCACCATATGACCATGGGAAAAAGGAGGGAGACGATGGCAAAGGTGGAAAAGGGCGTCCCTCGCCCTGATACCCCTATACACGCAATGACCCAGCCTGAGATAGATCAATTCCTCACCTGCGCCCCCATAGGGAGGATTGGTTTGATTACCCAAGAAGGACCTTATATCGTTCCCATAGGGTATGGGTACTCTGAGGGGAAGGTGTTCTTTCATACCTGTGAGGAAGGGATTAAAGTGGAGGCAATCCGGTCAAACCCCAACGTCTGTTTTGAGGTTGACGAATCCCTTTCCGATGCATCCCTGGCAAAAAGCGTTGTCATTATGGGGCGGGCAGAGATTATCGCAGATAAGAAGGGGATGATTCCTTACCTGCAGAAGCTCATCGATAAATACCGCGTCCCGGTCTCCTTCGACGAGTATATGAGCAGGGGAAATCGGAAGCTGAAGGAAGAGTTGGAGATGGTGAGAATTTGTCTCATCAGCCCCTATAGGATTACCGGAAGGAAAATAATCAGGAAAAACAGCAACTTCTAAGGCGGTGGCCTCATCGCCTAAATGCTCAAATATGAATGGAGAGGGGAGCACTATGAATGATCTATTGGGAAAAATCTCCATCGTCACCGGCGGTGCCATGGGAATTGGTAGAGAGATTGCCTTGAGATTAGCACGGGATGGAAGCGATGTCGCGATCGTCGATATAGAGAAGGAGCCGGCACAAGAGGTGGTGAAGGAGATTCAATCTATGGGGCGAAAATCACTGTTTTTTGAGGCCGATGTGGCCCAGTGGGATCAGGTCAAGGCTATGGTTGAAGGGGTTTTAAAGGATTTCAAGGGGGTTGATATTCTCATCAACAACGCCGGGATCGTGGGGCCCTTCGTACCGGTCTGGGAATATCGGGTAGAGGATTGGGACCGCGTCATGGAGGTCAATATGAAGGGGATTTTTCTCTGTTGCAAGGCAGTCATGCCTTCCATGTTAGAAGGGAAAAGTGGACGAATCGTCAACATAGCCTCTATCGCTGGGAAAGAGGGCAATCCAAGGATGAGCGCCTACAGTTCATCCAAGGCTGCAGTTATCGCGTTCACGAAATCCCTGGCCAAGGAAGTCGCTCAGCAGAACATCATGGTAAATTGCATCACGCCGGCCCTCATAGAAACCCATATGATGGAGATCATGGAGAGCGAACAGAGGGAATTCTTACTCGCTAAGATACCCATGGGACGCTTCGGAAAACCCTTCGAGGTCGCCGCCTTGGTGAGATTTCTCGTCTCAGATGAGTGTAGCTTTTCCACGGGCCAATGCTATGACATCAGCGGAGGACGTGCAGTATATTAAGGAGTGGTTGCCCAAAACCCATTTCGCTCACCGAAAAGAATTTTTGACCATTCTAGAGCTCGCTTTACTGCAAATGAGCGCCTGAGGCGTTACTTCGTTCCAAAAACTCACCCTTATACGTAAACCCTCGCCCTTTCCAGAGATCTATCCAGGTAAAACTCCATCCTTACCCAATGGCAGTTGAAAGTATGTGGGTTGGGAACTTTTTCGGGATTTCTTTGTCTAAGACAATAAAAAGAGAAAATGGAGGGTTTGCGATGAAAAGATTACCGTTTATTTTTGGGCTTCTGGCCTCTGTTCTCCTCGCCAGCGTTTCCCATGCAGAGGAGAAGGAGGAGATCCTCTCTCCCTACTTCTTCGTCCAGAGCGAAGATTCTTCCCTTGATCCCTTCCCTCTTTTAGAGACGAAAGCAGAAGTCAATATTGCAGGAGTGATAGCGGAGATAGAACTGACTCAGGTCTACAAAAATGATGGGAAGAGAACCATAGAGGCGATTTACGTATTTCCCCTGGGGACGAAATCAGCCATACATGCCATGAGGATGAAAATCGGCACGAGGATCATCGAGGCGAAGATAGAAGAGAGGGAAATGGCCAGAGTAATTTATGAGAAGGCAAAGGGGGAAGGTAAAGTGGCCTCTCTCTTAGAACAGGAGAGGCCCAACGTCTTTCAGATGAAAGTGGCCAACATCATGCCGGGGGATGTCGTAAAGGTAACGGTTAACTATACGGAGCTCTTGGTACCCGAGGATGGGGTCTATGAGTTCGTCTTTCCCACGGTGGTAGGACCACGGTACTGTGAGAGAAAAGAGAGCGAGGCAAGGGACCACGACAAATGGATAAAGGCTCCATATCTGCATGAGGGGGAAGGGCCCACGTATGCGTTTGATATCGTGGCGCACATAAGAGCAGGCATTCCATTGGGCAACGTGTGGGTTCCCTCCCATAAGGTCCAGGTGCAGCAGCACGTGAGCGAAGCGGAGATAGGCCTTGCTCCGGAGGAAGAGGGAGGAGGGAACAGGGATTTCATCCTGAGATATACGTTAAGGGGGAAGGCGATCCAGAGCGGCATCTTGCTCTACCCTGGAGAGGAGGAGAAATTCTTCCTCCTCATGCTACAGCCCCCGGAAAAGGTGACGTTGGATGAGGTTCCTCCCCGGGAATATGTTTTCATCGTGGACGTTTCCGGCTCCATGCATGGATTTCCCCTGACGATTTCAAAGGCCCTTATCAAGGAAATCATTGGGAATCTGAGGGGAGAGGACTATTTCAATATTCTCTTCTTTGCAGGTGGCTCAAAGGTCCTCTCCCCTTATCCCCTTCGTGCCACGGAGGGGAACAAGGCTAAGGCGCTCGTTATGCTGGAACAACAGAGGGGAGGGGGAGGAACGAGGATTTTACCAGCCTTGCAGAGGGCGCTTTCCTTGGAGAAGAGGGAAGGGCTTTCCCGAATCGTAGTCGTGGCCACTGATGGATATATAGCGGTGGAGAAAGAGGTGTTTGACCTGGTAAGGGAAAACCTCAATGAGGCGAATTTCTTTGCCTTTGGTATAGGGAAAGGGGTAAATCGGTATCTCATAGAAGGCATGGCCAGGGCAGGGAGGGGGGAACCCTTTGTTGGAACGAATAGTGAGGAAGCCTTAAAGGCGGCAAAGAGGTTTTCCGACCATATAGGATCTCCCCTTCTTACCGATATCCGGGTCAAATTTCACGGCTTTGATGCGTATGAGGTGGAGCCCATTCCCCTGCCCGACCTCTTCGCTCAAAGGCCCCTTATCCTCTTTGGGAAATACAGAAGTGCCCAAGGGAAAATAGAGGTTAGCGGTAAGACCGCCTCGGGGCCCTATGAAAAAATAATCGAGGTAAGTCCTTTACGAGAAGATGAGCATAACGGAGCCCTAGCGCATCTCTGGGCCAGGGAAAAAATAGCACGCCTTTCCGATTATGGACGGGTAGGTGCAAAAGTAGCGGAGGAGGTGAAAAATCTCGGCCTACACTATCATCTCATGACTCAATATACCTCCTTTGTAGCTGTGGACAGCATCGTGCGGGATACTGGAGAGGTTATTACGGTGAAACAGCCTTTGCCGTTGCCCGAAGGAGTAAGCGATTATGCGGTCGGCAACGCCAATTACAAGTTAGCTGCCTCTAACGCTGGTCGTTCTTACCATTCGATGGCTGCGCCAATGGCAAAGGAGGAGATATGTTATCGTCCTCCCAGGGACAAAGAGAAGCCATCGCGGATTTACATTATGGGAGGAAAACTTTCCTCCGGAATTACCATGGAAGAAGTTGAGAAGACATTTTCCCCATTCAAGGAAGAGTTGGCGAGAGTCTTCAAGGAATGGGGTTTAAAGAAATTGGTAGTGGTTTTGACCATTGAAGAGGGGAAGGTAAAAAACATTCAACTGGAGAACTACCAAGGGAAAGAGCCCAAGAGGGAGGACCTGGAGAAGATCCTGCGGAAGATGGTTTTTTCATCCTCTATAAAGGGCAAGATAGAACTGGAGCTCCTCTACGGATGATGAACAAGAGCATGCGGATAAAACGCTAAAGAGCTGGCGCTAAATCCCATTGCGATTGCTGAAAGGACTCTGTGACTCCTCTCTGGCCAGCCCCTAAAGGGCTGGCCTTTTGCTTTCTCCTGACCATGGTCCACGACTTTGCGTTGTGGGCGGCGCTTTTCCGCCGAGACTCAACAAATCAAATCAGAGGAACCGGAGTTTACGGAGTCTAAGGAGAACACCAGCGTTCATGAGCGACTCGCGGGAGCAGTGGGGCACCCTTCGAGGGTGAGCAGGCTGCTGTTCCGGAACAGGTTGTTGGCTGGGTTCCCTGGAGCGAACATATTCAGTGCTGCGGCGCTGCAGTGCTGCAGTCTTACGCTCAGGGAAAGGCGAAAGAGGTTTGAGGTTAGAGGCTGGAGGCAGAAAGTAAGAATGTCAAATTTCAAAGTTCAAAATCCAAGTGACAAATGACGAGATCCGAACCACGAGCACGAGATACACGGACACGAAACACGAACACGAACAGTGAGCGAAGGGACGGTGGTGTTCTCCTGCAAAGGTCGAAAAAGGAAAGATTATCAAGGGATTACGAAAACACACGGTCTAAAAATCCGGAAACTACAGCAGAAGAATCCTTGACACGGGCCATCTCTTTTCATTAGATTTGAATTATGAGAACCAGGAATGGAGAGGAGGAATTCCATGGCTGAAGAAGAGGTGAGAATCTACACGAGCCCGACCTGACCGTATTGCAGGATGGCGAAGGAGTATCTTTCGCAACAAGGGGTTCCGTACAAGGATTTCGACGTTACCCGTGATAGGGACGCCTTCAACGAGATGGTGAAGATTTCAGGGGCTCGGAGCGTTCCCGTCATCGCTGCCCTGGATGAAGTGATAATAGGCTTTGACAAGGGCAAACTAGATAGCATTCTGGCGCGCCTCAAGGAGAAAAAGGGGTAGTCAAAACATAACCCTCTGCTTGCAAGGCGCCTTGTACGTGAAATGTTGGAGCCTGAGGTAGCCTCCTCCCTTCATCGATGTTCCTGGCTATGCCTCAGGAATTTTTTCCACCACCATGCTTTTTGCTTTATCTACCTCCTTAAAGAGGTGACCCCGTGAGTGCGGGGCTGACCATGAGATCTCCTTACCTCTTTCCTTGAGGATAAGGGAGGGTTCATCATGGAAATCCCTATTCCCTACGGACAAGAGCGCGTCTCAATCCACGTCCGAGACGAGAACGTATTGGGCCTGGTTCACCCCAATAGAGTGAACACGGGCCCGGAGCGGGAGACCCTGCTCGAGGCCTTGGAGCACCCGGCCGAAAGCCCCACCTTTTCCGATTTTCTGGATGACGCTCGGGACGTGCTCTTCATCGTCAATGATGGAACCCGCCCCACTCCCACGGCCAAGGTCATGGAAATCCTCCACGAGCGAATACAAGGAACCGATTACCAGTTCATCGTGGCCACTGGCGCCCACAGAGCACCAACGGATGAGGAATTCCGGTTCATTTTCGGCCCTCTATACGATGAATTTCACAATCGGATTCATGTCCACGATTCGCGCAACTCCTCCCGGATGGTCCACCTGGGGACATCTCGCAGCGGTACCGAGATGTTTGTAAATCGGCTGGGCCTTGAGGCGCACAAATTAGTAGTCATTGGCTCGGTGGAACCGCACTATATTGCCGGGTACACGGGAGGGCGAAAATTCTTCCTTCCCGGCATCGCCTCGTACAGGACCATCGAGCAGAACCACAGACATGCCGTTCGGCCCGATGCCAAGGCGCTGACTTTAGCAGGGAATCCAGTTCACGAGGACATGATCGACGCCATGCGGGCCATCCAGGACAAGCAGGTTTTCTCCATCCAGCTCGTGCTCGACCGGGATCGCCGCATTTATTCGGCGACGGCGGGAGATATCCATGCTTCCTTTGATGCAGCCATTGAACGGGCTAACGAGGTTTTCTGCGCAGACGTTCCCGAAAAGGCGGACATCGTGGTATCCGTGGCTACATATCCCATGGATGTAGATCTTTATCAATCCCAAAAGGCCCTGGATAATGGAAAGCTCGCCCTCAATGAAGGGGGCATCCTCATTCTTGTGGGCAAGTGTCGGACCGGGGTAGGGGGGAGAACATTTTTCGAGCTGCTCGCAGGTTCCCGAACTCCCCAGGAGGCACTGGAGCGAATCGGCCGGGGCTATGAGTTGGGCTACCACAAGGCAGCCAAGATGGCGGAGATCCCGCTGTGGGCGGAGATGTGGGCCGTGACCGACCTGTCAGATGGGGATGTCGAGAGCGTTTTCATGCGACCCTTTTCGAATATCCAGGGCGCTATTGATAGGGCCCTGGATGTGAAGGGCCGTGGGGCCAAGATCCTCTTTCTCATGGATGGTTCTATTACGGTGCCCATGATACGTTAGCCGGAGAAGGGACTCTTGGGAAAGTGGGAATGACGCAGAGAGGTCGGCCATCGGTTAACGGGAGTCCCTGTATACCTTCTGATCCTTTATACCGAAGATAATCAAGGCTACTCCGAGCAGCGGTAGAATGAGAATCCACTGAAGGGCCCTTTCCAACCCGATAGTATCCCCCAGCAACCCGGTTACCGTCACCAAGACAGCCCCAGCCCCCCAACCGAGGCCCATCATCATGCTGGATACGAGGGTCCGGCTCTCCGGGGCTATTTCCTGGGCGGCGACGATAAGGACCGGCGTCGTTGCCCACATACACATTCCCCCGATGATAAGGAGCACCAATGAAAGGATCCCTTGGCTTTTGAGGAACAACAGCAGCACTACGGGGGATAGGAAAAAGGATGCCAGCATCACCTTCTTCCTTCCTACGTAATCGGAAAGGGTTCCACCGAGAAATCCCCCCAATGCTCCCCCTCCGGTAAACAGTGATACTGCAAATCCGGAAGTTAAAAGGGGAAGCCCCTTCTGGACGAGCAAAACGGATAAGAAGTTCAGAAAGCTCATGCCTGTCGCGCTCCTGATAACCACGAGAAACCAGAGGGGGGCCAGTAATCTCATTTTTGGGAACAGGTGTGTCCTCAGTCTATAAGCATCACCAGCATTTCTCAGCGGCGGTGTGGGTGCACTTCTAACGAGGAATATCGTGATCACCACGCCCAAAACAATGGTGTACACGGTACCAGGTAATCCGAAAATGGAAACCACAACGGTGACAATGAGAGGACCTACGG
>JGI24422J19971_10001694_pt1 | contig 13516 bp, 11 predicted proteins | sample DeeMarSWOR152_54_FD_19971 | JGI IMG/M metagenome (IMG submission 19971) | reverse complement strand
GTTAACATCAAGACACTGTTGAAGGATTTGAATAGCGCTTACGCTGATGAATGGATAGCCTTCTTCTACTACAACTGGGCGGCGGATTTTGTTGAAGGTCCGGATTATCCAACTGTGGCAGGCGAACTGGAAAGAATAGCTAAAGAAGAGTTCGAGCACATGTCTGAAATAGCCGACAGAATCCTCGAGCTGGGCGGAGAACCTGCGAGAGACCTGGAAAATCTGCAGAAGATTGCCACGTGCAAGAAAGTTGCCTTCCCAAAGAGTGAGAGAGACCTTGAAGGCGTACTCAACGCGGTCGCCGAGGCGGAAGAGTGTGCAATAGGAGTGTACACTAAGCTTCTAAAGAAAGTGTCAGCCTGCTATGACAAGGACGTGCGAACTTTTCATCTCATAGAGCACATACTGTCAGAGGAAATTCAGCATGAAGAGGCCTTCGAGAACCTGTTGGAGAAGAAGAGAAAATGACATGCTTTAAGGAACTGGATTTGTGAGCTCTCAGCGCGCTCCACGGGGCTCACGCACCCTAGCCTTTTCTTTCTACGCATACAAGCCTAACAAAAGCCGAAATGAGCTGCCACGATGAAACAGATATTTTATTAGTTCAAAGCTTAAAGCTAGTGTGGGCATGGAATGATTACTCTCGTATGGATTTTAGCTTCAACGTTCCTGGTGAGCGCAGTTTCTCTTATCGGAGCGTTGTTCCTGGCTATGAAAAGCGATTTCCTGAAAAGTGCTCTTCTCGTGTTCGTGAGTTTTGCTTCAGGCGCCCTCTTGGGAGCTGCTTTTTTCCATCTGATCCCTGAATCCTTGTCTGCACTTGACGAAACCGTCTTCGTCGCGGTTATTCTTGGCGTAGTGGTCTTTTTTCTTTTGGAGAAAGGCGTGTGGCGCCATTGTCATGAAGGAGAATGCCCGGTTCATCCTTTCGCTTACTTGAATCTCGTGGGTGATGGGGTCCACAATTTTGTTGATGGCGTGGCCATAGCTGCCAGTTTTCTGTCTGCCGAGTCTTTGGGCATAGCTACTACTGCGGCGGTTTTGATGCATGAAATACCCCAGGAGCTCGGGGACTTCGGTGTACTCCTTTATGGAGGGTTCAGTAAGGCGAAAGCTCTGTCTTTCAACTTCCTGAGCGCGTTAATGGCATTGTTGGGGGCCTTGGCTACCTATTTGTTCATCTCCTACCTTCCGAACACTGGCTACATTCTTGCATTCACAGCAGGAAGCTTCATCTATATAGCCACAACGGATCTTATCCCGGAACTGCACAAGGAAAGCAGCATCAAGAACTCGATTCTTGAAACAGTATTCCTAGTTCTAGGCATTATGTTGATGATGGTACTGAAAGACTGAAAACGCGTTTGCTCGCTTCGTACGTTCCCGACTGCATTCACCTGTTGTGAATTGCTGAAGCCGGAGTTTCTTGCGGCCCCAATGAAGCCACGCATTCTGAAATGTACTCGTCCAAACGACGATCCGATCAGACTGAGACTCGTGTGTCAAAGAAGGTACATAAACTAAGTGAGCCTCTCTGCCTTTCGTTGATTGCTAGAGCACTTGGGAAGAACTAGTATTGGCCGATTTTTTGGCCCAATTTGAAGTAGAAGCCGTCCCTGCCTATCCACTTGAAAAGCAATCCACGCTTCCAGTCGTAGCCTTTTTTCACATGTACTACCCGCACTTCGGCTATAAACCAGGTATGATCTCCTGTCTCCGTCTCTTGAACAACCCTGCATTCGACACTAACCGGAGACTCCTGAATGCAAGGGGCACCAACGCTGGCTCCTGCAACTGGAGTGAGCTGGGCCAAGTTGAACTTGTCGCAGTCTCTGCCAGATCTCTCCCCGCAAATTCGTACTGCGTCCCTAAGTTTTTCATCGACCACGTTCACCACATATTCTCCGCTTTTCCGGATCATTTCGTGGGAGAACCTCTGGGGCTTCACACCGATTCCGACTAGTGTAGGATTACCAGAGAACACTGCAAACATTCCGATCGTTATTATGTTTCTCTTCCCCTCATGCGCTGTAGAGACCAAATATACTGGTCTTATGGGTAATTGCCTCAATCCTTCTCTAATTGACTCGTCGGTTTTCATGCTTCTCTCAGTTCTCACTAATGTGTACTCAGGATTAGTCTGACTACCTAGTTTTCAAGATGCTTCCTATGAGTCAGACACTCGTCGAAGCCTAGTCCGGCCTTCGTTAGTCGAGCGCCCATTCTTTGTCGACTATCTTCTTGTTGTCCTTCGCGTGTTTTCAATATTTACGTGTTGTTCAAAAGACTTATTACAGAGTAGATTGCCGTAGGCTTCCTTAGAAATTAAGGAGGTGAAAAGCTATGGTTGAGGAAGAAGATTGGGAAGAGGAAGATTGGAAAGAGGCAGATGAGGATTGGGAAGACTGGGAAGAGGAAGAGGAATGAAGTGAGTTCTGGTTCCAATCTGTAAATTTCTTTTTCTCAAGTTATTCGCTTTATGTTTTTGATTATAGCTTTTGATGCTCACAGTTTTTTGCGGCTTTTCGCCATGCATGCATCAGGCATCCGAATACTCAATTCTCCCCAACACGTGATGTGGTGGTGGTTATGTCTTTAGCTGAATGAACAGTGTGCGCTTCCACTAGACTTGACGATTGAGGCCGAATCGCTGTTCTATTCAGCTTATGAGGGCTGTCTTAATGCATGCCACGTGCCACGTGCTGTCGTTCACTTGGCTTGGCGAGTTGTGGCTTCGAGTTCTCTTGCTCGGGTCACGATGAACTCCGCGACTTTTTCTTCGCTGTACTTTCTAGCCTTCCGCTGCTTTCCAAGATGTTTCTTAATGGTCTGGAGAAGGTTTTCCATGTCGAAGGGCTTCAGAATGTAAGCGTCGGCCCCTTTGTTCACGGCTTCGATGGCGTTTTTCAATGAAGGGTAGCCAGTTACAATGATCTTGACCATTTTGGGAGTGGTTTCCTTCAGCGCTTTCAGCAGTCGCGTTCCTTCAGTATCTGGAAGCCTTATGTCGACCAGAGCCAAGTTGTAGAAGTTCTTCCTAGACATTTCAATTGCTTCTTTCCCACTCTCTGCAGTGTCTACAATGTATCCTTTCTCCTCCAAGATGGCCGCTAGGACTCTTCTTATAGTCTCGTCATCGTCGACAACGAGAATTATACCAGGTTCACCCATTACTTTTCACCTCCTCAGCTCCACAAGGTAATCTGCGAATCCGTAACCGGCTTTCTTCTCGAAATCTATCCCAAACTTGCCGTACAAGTTCTTTACAATCATACTTTCTATTACAGGGGCGGCTGATCCGAGCAGCCTCTTCAAGCTTTTGGAAAAGACTCCCGGTTTCTCAGGGATTTCGTTCCGCTGCAGCTGGCACTTCTTCTCCAAAAAGCTGTAGATGGCCTCAGCTCCAGCTTCCTTGAAAACATAATTCAACGTTTCATCCACAGCCACGGACAGCGCATTCCTCGGGATCGGACGCCTTTCATCGACCTTGATCCGGCGTCCCTGATCAGGCGAAGATAATCCCTCTGCAGCATGGAATGGTTTAGCCATCAAAACCCCTCATTACCCGGTATCTTTCCTTTCCATCTTCATTAATCCGCGGTAATGTCACAGTGAATTGGGCTCCTTTCCCCTCTTCGCCTGTCTCTTGGATGGTCCAACCATACACTTCGCACATCTTGCCGATCAAATGCAAGCCGTAGCCTGTTCCTTTTCCATAGCCTTCTTTGAATATCCTTTCTTTTTCCGCCCGGGGAATGCCGACTCCGTTGTCCTCGTAAATCAGTTTCAATTCGTCTCGGTCTGTTTGCTTGAAGAAGACTTTGATTCGACTTACGCGTTCACCATGCTTCAAAGAGTTGTCGATTAGGTTGTAGAAAAGCTGTCTTAACAGGGAATCTGCAAGAACTGTTAGTCCGTTGAGGTCAATCTCTAACCTCGCGCCCTTCGGCTCCGTGAAGAGTTGGATTGCCTCCTCAATGCTTCCCTCTACTTTCAAATAAGTCAGTTCTTCGGCGCCCAGCCGCTCATAGGTCTTGGCGTAATCAAAAATGCTCTCTATCTGATTAATCGCCGATGCGATCTCTCCGAGATACTGCTGAACTTCATCTTCGATCCCTAGCCTTTTCTTGGCCAGGAAAAGGTTTGCAGTGATTGCAGAGAGCTTGTTCCTAACATCGTGCCTGGTCAACTCTCCTACAACGCGTAGCTTCTCGTTCATTGCTTCCAGCCCTTCCTTTGCCTTCTTCAATCTCCTTTCTGCACTTTTTCTCTGAGATATGTCTCGGTACAATTCCACAATGCCTATCAGCTTATCTTCCACGACTATGGGAGCTGCAGACATGGAGACCAGGACTGAGCTTCCATCTTTTCTCTTTCTGGTAGTGTCATAATAGACGTATCCTATCTTAGAGTTGTTGTCAAGCATCCGCGCCTCTTCCAGCTTGTCCTGGGGCACTACAAGATCGTTGAGACGTTTACCTTTCACTTCGTCAGCTGAATATCCAAATAGCTCAGTGAAGAGGGGATTCACTGCCAAGATGTGAAATTGGGGATCTAAATAGACAGCGGCCTCTGGATTGTTCATGAACAACCGTTCAAACTTCTCGTTAGCACGAGTGCGCTCAGTGATGTCTCTGGCTATTATTTGGACGCCTGTTACCCTTCCGCCTTCCTTCATTAAGCTCATATGAACCTCGGCGAAAAAGGGAGTTCCGTCTTTACGCTGCCACGCGACCTCAAACGGTCTGGGTTCCTCTCCTCTAATTGTCGCTCCAAACAATTCAAGAAACTTGGGAACGTCCGCAGGCTGCAGGAAAACAAGCTCAGAGAAGTGTCTGCCAAGGATTTCACCCTTAGAATGCCCCAGTGCCCTTGAAGCGGCTTTGTTAAAAGATGTAACTACACCGTCCAGATCCACAGTTAATATTCCATCAGGGGCCAGCTCGAAAAGGTTCCTGTACTTCTCTTCTGATTCCCGAAGCCTTTCCTCTGCCCTTTTTCTTCCTACAGCCTGCCTTATGCCATGTATCAGCTGAGCATGAACTGTCTTTAGATCGCCAGTTTTCTTGATGAACTGATCCGCTCCAAGGTTCAACGCTTCAACAATGGCCTCTTGTTTGCTTTCGTCAGTGAGAATTACAAAGGGGATATTGTTTCCTTCATTCCTCAACTCTCGCAGAAATTCTAGGCCGTCCTTAACTGGCATTCCATANTCGGAGACTATCACATCGTAGTCTTTCTTTCTCATTTTTTCGACAGCTTTGTCGACAGATGNCGCAACNTCTACCTCAAAGNAGTGTTGCTTCTCTAAGAATTCTTTCGCGGCTTCTGGGAAAGCAGGCTCGTCATCAACGTGCAGCACTCGTATNCGAGTTTCTCCGGCAGGATCTACAAAAACGGGGACAGTGGACTCGACAGTGGACTCAGCCATCGGAACCAGCTTCGCTTTCCATATACAAGCAAGAATGCTGCCATCTGTCATAGGATTTAAAGGCGACTAGATTAAGCCTTATGAACATAGAATCAATATTGAAAACTGCACAGGAATGCCCAGAGCGCAAAAGTTGTTCACGCAGAGTTTCGAAGAGAATTCAGAAGAGGAAGAGACACTCCACAGGTTTAAGCAAATCTCCTAGGCATCTGCCATAAACATACCGGTGCATGTTAGCAAGAGTCCCCTGCATTGTTCCGTCGAGTTGAGAAAAAAGCTAAGGTCACAGGTCTACCAAGCGTGTTTCTCCGGACTGCAAATTGGAGTGATCAAGTTTTTCTAAGAACGTTGAGTGTCAGTCTTTGGGTTCCTCAGTTCTTTCAAGTGCTCTCTTTGCTAAAGCTTCGCCAAGTCTTTTGCAGGTTTCCAGATCCTCTTCACTGGGTTCTCCTTGGGAAGCTATTCCATCAGCTACTTTCTCCAGTCTGAAGGAAGAAATCATCCTCTCCAGGCTCAGCAGAGCTGAATCGCTGGAGCCACCACCTGAAGTGAAGGCTAGACTTGGCTTGCCACTGACCCTCTCTCTGACGGTCAATGCTCTGTCAAAGAAGTCTTTCAGGAGCCCAGCCATGTAACTGAAGTAGTTAGGAGACCCAAAGGCTACGGCATCACAATTGACGAAGTCGTGGACAGTTGCATAGTCAACTCGCTTCACCTTGGCTGAGACCTCCTTAACACTCTCAACACCCTCAGCTATGGCGTTTGCCAGAGCTTCAGTTCTACCTGTCCTGGAATAATACAAAATCAAGACTTCAACCATGTTAGAACCTCGCTAACCATAAAGTAGAGTACTGTAATAAAACTCTAATCCATGCGTACATTAGGCTTCCAAGAATTCACTTGTAAGCTTCGCCAAGTCTTAAATATAGTGAAGATAATGGGCTAAATGGGAGACTAGATTGTCTAGGGTTTTTCGTATGTTATTCTTCCTTTTTCTTGCTTCTACGCTAATCGGTCTAGTCAGGGCAGATAGAGGAATGATTCCGGTTTCCGTAGAAGCATCTATATATGAGCCTGGGCAGAAGGCGATTCTTGCGTGGAATGGTCAAGAGGAGATTATGATTCTTTCGACAGATGTGTCTTCAAGCAAAGAGACTCTTGTCCTCGAGATTCTTCCACTTCCATCACAGCCGACTGTTGAAGCTGCAGGCTTTGAATCGTTCACCGAGATTCAAATGCTCATGCTCAGGGAAGGGTTAAGCGTCGGCTATTGGTCCAGCGAAGATGAGGCCCAATCCAGAGGGGTTGAAATTGTCTTCCATGAAGAAATAGGAGCTCACAACATTTCAGTCGTCAGATCAACGGACACTCAAGAGCTTGTGAGTTGGATGAATGATTTCTTAGAGCAAAGCGGCGTGGACGAAGAAACAACCCTCCTAGACTTTGAATCAGCTGTCCAAGATTATATGAAACGTGGATATCGCTACTACGTCCTTGATTTGATTACGGTTTCTCAGGAAAAAAGAAGCGTGGATCCAATATTGTACAGGTTCAATTCAAGCTTCTTGTACTACCCACTTGTTATTACTGCTCCAGTGGGTGGGGAAACGCAGATAACATTGTTTCTGATTACTGAAGGAAAGCCGCAAGGCTCTTTCTTCCCGTTGAGCAGGGCCCAATACTTCACGGAAGGCTCGTGGAAACGCATTGAGTTTTTGCTTTCGGTAGGTGACTTGGCAGGGATAGACATTAGAATCGCAGAAATGTTTGAGGATGGAGCATGGCTCTCCGTTCTCAAGTACGACGGGGAAATGAAGCTGCTGACCAAAGATCTGATAATCTCAGACATTCTACCTCTCTACGGCTTGAAGGGGAACGATTCAGCGTTGTTGCCTTCTCTGTTCGCCGTAGGCATTCTTCTAGGTTCGGCGGCTACACTGGCAGGAGTCCTACTTACACTCTTGATAACCCGCGAAAGAAAACCTCGGAACAAGGAAACTAGATGCTAGGCTGCATGCGTGCAGATACTTGCTGCGTTCGAGAATTAAGGGACCGAAAGCCGCTATTAAGGGGGGAACCGACCTGCCAAGTCACGCACTCTGCATGCATCGAGGCCTTGTTTATAGTGTTGTGTTCCGATTGAGATAGGCTTTTAATCTTCCGTTTTAACTAGAATGTGAGTAGATATTGGGGAGAAGAGGTCTCTTGACTTCTGAGAAGCCGGGAGTTGCAGTTCCAGGTCCTCGAGCGTTGGCCTCTGGAGAGGTTCAGCTAGTTGACAGAGAAGAAGAGATGCGGGTTCTTACGGAGGCTGTTGACCGAGCGACGAGCGGACATGGCGCTGTTGTTTTTCTTTGCGGAGAGGCTGGGGTAGGAAAAACCAGACTGGCAAGAGAGTTGGAAGCTTATGCACGCGCAAGGGAAATGCAAGTGTTGTCGGGAAGATGTCCAGCGCTCTTCAGAATGGATGGTTTTCCTCCGTACGTTCTCTGGGAGGAAGTGATCAAGGACTACTTGGAAGTCTGTACTCCCGAACAGTTGTTCCGAGTAATCGGCTCTTACCCAATTGAGGTTTCCAAGCTGGTTCCTGGCCTGCAACAGAAGCTCGGGGCTTTTCCTCAGTCTTTTCCCCTGAGCCCCGAGCATAGTCGACATAGGCTTTTCGAAGCAGTCACGCAGCTAATCACAAACATATCCGTGGAAGCCCCGCTGCTGATCATTCTTGATGATCTGCAATGGACCGATCAATCTTCACTCCTGCTGTTGCAGTATCTGGCTCGAGAAGTCTACAAAGAGGCTTTGCTGATCCTAGGCGCCTACCGTGACACCTACGTTGACAGGAAACATCCCTTATCCCTTGTCTTGACAGAGCTAAACAGGGACCGATTGCTCCAATCCGTTCCGCTCAAACGCTTATCTTCTGATGATGTTTCAGAGATGACTGACCGAATACTGAAGCAGCATGAAGTACCAGATGAATTTCGGAAACTGGTGTATGAGAAGACTAGGGGCAATCCGTTTTTCGTTGAAGAAGTAATCAAGTCTATGAAAGAAGAGGGAGTAATCTATCGCGAGAGAAATCGATGGAAGACTAGTGGAATCTCAAAATTCAAGTTTCCAGAGACTGTAAAGGAAGTCGTAGAAGCGAGAATCAGCAGACTAGATGATGAATGTCGACGTGTGTTGACGATTGCCTCTTTTGTTGGGAAGGACTTCGCCTTTGATGCTCTGCGGGAAGCTTCTGGCATTGCAGAGGAAAGATTGCTTGAGAACCTTGATAAGCTGCTCAATGCAGGATTAGTAAAAGCGCAAGTGATTCATGGAGAAGAAGTGTGTTCTTTTGCAGACGCTATGGTAAGAGATGTTGTTCAAGAGGAGGTTAACCCGCTAAGAGCAAGGAGACTTCATAGCGCTGTAGGATCGGCCTTAGAGAAGGTGTACGCTGGAAAGGTTGACGAGCATTTAGGAGAACTTGCCTATCACTTTCTTGAGAGTGGCGACAAAGAGAAGGCGCTAGACTACTTCTTAGAGGCAGGGGAGAAAGCAGCCAGCATCTATGCCAACAGTGAGGCTGCTTCCTACCTCCAATCTGCCCTCACGCTTCTGGGCGAAAATGGGCGAAACCTCCAACAGAGAGCAAGTGTTCTTGAAAAACTTGGAGACATCAAAGCGATTGTTGGAGAATACGAAGCCTGCATGGAACACTGGAATCAAGCATTAGGTGTGTGGAAACAACTGCCTGAAAAAGGGAACACCGCGAGACTGCATCGTAAAATGGCAAACCTGCTTTGGGAAGAGATAGGTGACAAAGATAAGGCTGAGGCACATCATAATGAGGCACTGAGAATTCTGGAAACCGAGCCTGAAAGCGTTGAACTCGCCAGCCTGTACGAGGATATCGCACATATGTACTACATTGCTGGCAACACGCGCAAAGCGCTTCCCTGGGCTGAGAAAGCCCTTGAGCTAGCCAAGAAACTCAAAGCTCCTGAGGTCATAGCCAGTTCATATTCCACCCTGGGAGCTATCCTTGAGTCCAGTGGGAATAGAGAGACGGCTCTTGAATATCTTGAAAAAGCGCTGCAGATAGCGCTTGAAAACGATTATTGGGAAACAGCTGCTCGCACATACAATTGGTTATCTACGGTTGTCGAGGAGGATGAACTGCGTTTAGAGTATCTTGAGGAGGCGTACAAACTCGCGAGAAGAGTTGGATGCATTGACATCATGTCTTACTTTCAAACCGCGTTGGCAATGATACACCTAAACGCGGGAGACACACAAAAAGCGCTTCTCCTTGCCGAAAAATCAGCCTCATTGGATCGGAAAACTGGAAACTTAACTAACCTTTCCGGTTCTACAGCTATTCTTGGAACAGCCTATGACAGAATGGGCGAGTCTGATAAAGCTGAGAAACTCTACACGGAAGCTTTGAGCATTTCCAAGAAGCAAACCAATTTTTGGTTCATAGCAGGCAGTCACCAAGACCTCGGGATATTTTACCTCTCCAAAGGTGAACCTGCTAAAGCGAAAGAATACCTTGAAAAGGCAGATGAGATTTTCGCCAAAGCCGGAGACAAAAGGAACCAAACGTGGAATTCTCTACTGGCTAGCTCAGCATGCTTAGAGCTGGGGGAAATCGAGAAGGCCAAGAAGCTGATTGCCGGTATACGAAAGTATGCACTCGCCTCCAAAGATAGATGGCTCATCGCTTTCGCGGACGCACACAGAGCGATGCTCTCTCGTACCCAGAAAAGATGGAAAGAAGCCATCAAAGGCTTTGAAAAGAGCCTGCAAGAATTCGAGGCTCTGGACGCAAGACGGTGGAGCGTTTACTGGCTCGCAAAACTGGTCCTGTACGAATACGCCAGAGTATATTTAGAAAGAGACCAAGAAGGTGATAAACAAAAGGCACGCAGCCTGCTAAGCCAAGCGTTGGAACTGTTCAGAAAAATCGGCGCCAAGAAAGAGATGAGCAAAATAGAGGCAATGCTGACGTTTGCTGAAGCTGGCGGTCAAATAGTCAAACCCAGATCAGTGACAGAGCTTGATCTACCAAGCCATATCACGACCGGTTATAGTGAGCTGGACAACCTCCTACTTGGTGGGATTCCCAGGAATTACGCCGTCATGCTGGCCTCGCCTTCATGTGACGAAAGAAACCTGCTCATCGAGAGATTCCTGAGAACAGGGATAGAAGAGAAAGAAGTCACCTTTCACGTAACCGCAAAGGCAGGCGCAGCTGAAACGCTTGAGCAAGAACCCAATTCCAACCTCTGCCTTTTCATATGCAATCCCCAAGCAGACAAGATCATCAAAGACAGGCCCAACGTATTCAAGCTGAAGGGAGTTGAGAACCTAACAGACATCAGCTTAGCGTTGACTGCAGCCCTTCGCAACCTCGACGCGTCGCTCCAGGAACCTAGAAGAATCTGTATCGAAATCGTCTCAGACGTCCTGCTTCAGCATCAAGCCGTACAGTCGAGAAGATGGCTAAACGCGCTTATTCCAGAACTCAAGGCAAAAGGCTTCACTACTCTTGCAGTTATGGATCCCGGAATGCATTCTCCACAAGAAGCCCGCGCAGTACTAGACCTCTTCGAAGGACAGATCGACGTCTATGAGAAGGAAACCGTCAAGGGCGTACAGAGGTTTTTGAGAATCAAGAAGATGATCAACGAAGAGTATCTAGAGAGCGAGCTGCCCCTGAGAAAAAGCGAACTTCACAGTTCAAATGAGTAAGAAAGGCAATCACCTATGGCGCATCAAAACCAGAGCAATATTGGGGAGCCTATCCATAAACCGAGTATGCATGGATGCTTAAAGCTTCGTCCATGGGCACCGTTTGTAGGGTCCAATTACAATCGTGACGATTGTTCCTAAAATTCCTTCAAGTTTAAGCTCCTCTTCTAGAAAAGCATTCAAATCTTCCATCTTTTCTAAGATGACCTCTGTGACAATGTCAGTGTCGCCGCTTGTTCTATACACTACTTGTGTGTCAGGATGTTTCATAAGGTGCTCAGCGATTGTTCTTAGCTTAGCAGGTTCCACTCGTAGCCCGATGAAGGCTTTTATTACTCTACCTAGTTTCTGATAATCCAAAATTACTGTGAAACGCTCAATCATCCCATCCTTCAAAAGCTTCTCAATGCGCCTTCTAACCGTAGCCTCATTGGCATTCACCTCTCTGGCGATCTGCACTATTGGCTTTCGTGCGTCAATCTGCAGCGCCCTAATAATCTTCGTATCCAACGCATCGATTATAGACAATTTTTCAGCGGTTCTCACAGGGGGAATGACATTCACCTCTTCATTCGGAAGCTTGGGCAAAGGCTACTCTACTGGCCTGCACAATCTTGGATTAGACTACGTGGGTCGCGCTTTTAACGATGCTGCTAATGCGTGCACACCTGCCTTGACTCCAAGTGCCGGGGCAGCGCGGAGCCTCTCTCCTCGCGTGAGCATACGCCACGGGAACCAACGCTGTTCAATCTAGGCGAACAGCTGATAGCAGTCTGGGGGACAACCTACTGGGTCTAAGCGCCTTTGGATAGGTATGCCCATTTATTTCGAAAGATACACCATTACGACGGTAAGAGAAACCCTCAGTACGAACCTGAAAAGGTTGTGTTAGGTCAACAGATAAGCAAGCCTTTTATTGAAAAGGCTAAGTAATGCAGTCTCTGATTAGTCGTTGAGGTTACTTAGTGTCCTGTCTGCTCTGCTTTCGAGGCGGCTTTGGCTCTTCACGTTGCTGAATGCCATCTTCTTTGGTGGGATCTGGGCGTCTGCTTTGTTCACGCGCGGGACTTATCTGTCGAGGGATAAGAGTAGCCTGGTGGGAGACGTCAGCTTTACGTTCCTGAACATCTTTGTCTCGAACTTGGTTGTGAGTGGGTTTCTTTTGCTCACTGTTTCTGGTCTCGTGTTCTTTGTAGCTCCCATTTGTATCTTGGCTTACCGCGCAGCTTTGTGGGGGGTTCTGCTTAACGGACTGTCTACGCCCGCCTTTCTAGCCGCCTTGCCGACGATTTTGCTTGAAGGGGAAGGCTACGTTTTTGCTGGAGGAGCTGGAATTACTCTTGGGATGTCGTGGCTAAGACCAGGCTGGATTGGGCAGGATGGCATTTCGAGGCTGGATTCTCTCAAGCGGGCAATAAGGGAATGCACATACTTCTACGTCCTGGTGGCACTACTGCTCCTAGCCGCAGCATTGGTTGAGACCCTAACACTACACATGTAGATGGAATGTTTTTTCAAAATACTCGTTTTCTACAGCAAAATTTATATTATGATGCTTTCATATTATATAATTTGTTCTAAGGGGAGAGCTCGTTGGAAATTTCTGGCAAGAAGAAGGCTTCTGTCGCTCTTCTGTCGATCCTCATCCCCATCAGCTTACTGACTACCTCAAGGTTAACAGGAATAATGTATGAACCACTAGCGCCGGAAACCGTGCAAGTTGATACAGTCAACTGGGCGGCTTTTCGACCTTCACAAGACGATGAGACCGTCTTTCATATAACGCGGAACGTTTACCAAGATGTCTCGGCTTTGATTGAATTGAATGTGACTCTATGCAAATATGTTGAGAACGACCAGTATTGGCCGTTTGAAGGGAACGATGGTTTTATCTTAGTTCTGACAGCGACTGCCGACCTCAGCAACGGCTTTGTTCACTCAGTTGTCATAAGGTTTTGTAACAGCGACAGCGACGCCATCCTTGCGGTTCATAAGGACCCAGACGCTATGCGCCTGCTCAACATTGACCTGAAAGACATAGTAGATTTGAAGCCGACTTCTTCTGTCACAGCTCTCGGAGTGAACCAGCCGAGCAGCTTCATGCTGGAATTGTTCCCCTTATGGGTGTTTTACGACCAGAACAATGTCAGCCATCAGATGACGGTGACGTTGGAAACTATCTATTTCAATGGAGCAAACTACCTGGAAATAGTCATGCCGATACAACTGGAAGTTGTTGTCTCTTGAAAGCAAGCGCAGAAATGGGTTTTCTCATAATATGCATACTAAGTCTGTCGCTGTTGACGTTTCCAATCCCCAAAGTTTGGGCTTACGACTGGTCAA
>JGI24422J19971_10001693_pt1 | contig 13520 bp, 14 predicted proteins | sample DeeMarSWOR152_54_FD_19971 | JGI IMG/M metagenome (IMG submission 19971) | reverse complement strand
CGTGCCTAGAGTGTGTTTTGCCGGGCTTAGATGACCGACGTCTGCCTACGTGCGACACTAGAGGAGTGCTGGGTGCCACAACTGGCATCATTGGTTCGATGCAGGCTATGGAAGCCATCAAACTGCTTGCTGACGTAGGTGGTACGTTAAAGGGCAAGCTCATGGTATGCGATTTCAGAGACATGTACTTCACGACCATTGACATCTTCAAAAGACAAGACTGTCCAGTGTGCGGTGCCAAGCCTATTGAGAAACCCGCAAGAGAATCAGAGCAGCTGGCGGTGCTTTGTGGAAGCAACACCTTCAATGTTAATCCTTCAAAGCCGATGAAGATCAACCTCAATCAGATCCATGCCAAATTGAAGCGCCGGTTCAAGATTTTGTTGAAGTCCTCTCTGGTAATAGTGTTCAAGTATGACAGAGGCGTTGAGGTCAGCCTGTTTGATGGTGGACGCTTACTCATTAAAAACGTGAAGGATCAAAAGTCAGCTTTAAGCGTGCGTAACGCTGTGTTTCGAATTTTAGGTTTGAATGTGCCTGATTAGAATGCCAGAGACTCCTGTAACGTTACCAGTGTTGGCGGTGCACTCGCTGCTCGTCGTATTGTGTGCGTGGCTCTTTCTTCTCGGCTGGATGCCCAATAGAGATTAGATTTAGAGGAATAATGCTCTCTGGAAGCTTCAGCACTTCTCTTATGTTGTTGACGCGGTCTTGTCGGGGATAGACACCGAGCCAAACTGCACCGAGACCCAGTGCGGTTGCTGATAAGAGTAAGTTCTCTGAGGCGGTGGAGCAGTCTTGCACCCAAAAGCTGGCTGAGATGTCTGTATCGCCACACACCGCTATGCATAGTGGCGCTTCAGAGAGCATCTTACCGTGGGGATGCACTCGAGCCAGCTCGTCCAGGACGTGTCGGTCGGTTATGACGACGAAGTGCCATGGCTTGAGGTTTGAAGCTGAAGGTGCAGCCATGGCGGCTTCTAACATTTCTTTCACGTTGTTCTCACTAATTGGTTCAGCCGTGTATTTTCGTATACTGCGGCGGGTCAGAATAGTCTCAATGAGTTTTGCAGCCATCAGGCATACCTCACACACACCATGCAAGAATTCCAATTAGAAATAGATTGCGGTAAGCATCAATAGCGCCAACTGCGTGTTGGAAACCATCGGAAAGTCCGACACTCTGCTTCCCGTTCCGTAACTCCCATTCGGAATTGTGTGGTGCGACCGCCGGGATTTGGACCCGGGTTCTCGCCGTGGCAGGGCGACGTCCTAGACCAGGCTAGACTACAGTCGCATGAGGTTGGATCTTGATTATTCCTTCTCTTTCTAAAATTTGCAGGTTTCAGTTCACAAGGGTGTAGGTGCTGTTGATGCGGCGCACCAAATCGGTAAAGTGAGTTTGCCCAACCATTGCTGAAGCCTCAATGATACTTTGCCTGCACGCGGAAGCAATCAATCGACTCACATCCATGAAAATCACGGGCTCTTTCATCAATTCAGTTGACAAAGTAGTGTGAAAAAGTTGATGGAGAAGAGGACCAGAGACGACAATGAGAGTAATCGACAAAATAGGAGTCCATTTGAGACACACTTGCTCAAGCGCTTCAAAGCTCATGAGCTGAGTTGAAGGAAAAAAGCAAATGGAACAGGATCAAAACTCAGAGGGCTCAGATTCATCAAAGCGTTCGCTTTGAACGCTTTTCCATGCGGTCTGGTTGAGGTGAATCCTCGTATACCTAGTTTCTTGTTATTCATTCAAGCTAATTACTTACTTGAATGCTCAGAACTTTTTCACGCATCTTGTACAGAGAGAAAAAAGAAACAGCATTTAGGAGCACGATAGATATGCTTAAGAGCAATCCAATGGCTGCGCCACTATAATACTTTTGTGTAATCCCTGAGTAACTCATGAGTGCAATCTCCATATAAAACGCCCCAAAGAAAAACGAGCTTATCCCTCCTAGGACACGAGCCCAGTTATCACGCTTCAAAAAAAGGGTCAGGGCAGCAAACACCGAAAGACACGAAGCAAGCAGAAGGAAGCCCTTGACCAGAATCTCCGCAAAGAACCCTCCTCCTCCTGCCCCTCCCGTGATAAAGAAAAGTGTCAACACAAAGTTACTAAGGCCTTGCAAAGTGTAAAACGCACCAAGCAATTTCCTCTTCATGATTCCACTAATGATTACTACTGTAAAATTAGCTTAAATCTATTTGCGGAAAATAATCGACTGATAGTTTTAACCATCTTTGTATTTCAGAGATATTTCGCTCCTGTTAAATATCCCATCCTCCCTAATCACAGAACACACAAGACGGAGAGGTTAGAAATCGTGAAAATGAGAGATTTGAGCGCATGTAAAAAGGGAAATTTGGCAGCAGTCACTTTCGGTGTGATGCTCATAATGTCTACGCTTGGAGTGAAGTTAGTGAAAGCTTCTTCACCTTTTGAGTGGACACAAAATTCCACATTTAACCTAAACGGCCACAACGACAAGCCAGAATAAACACAGCAGAAAGCAAAAGCAATTCTACACTCCCCTTCTTTCTCAAATTAACCTCAGATGCCTCATTCCGAACCAGTTTTTCTCGATACTACAATTTGAACAGATCTTGTAGGGTGAGTTTCAGACTTGAGTCAACGGCTTGGGGGATGCCGACATCCTAGACTAGGCTGGACTGCGGTCGCTTGCTGAAGCATTGTACAATAGGACGCCTGCATTTAGGAATTAAAATCACTTCGGATTAAAGAATTGTGGCTCTATAGATAGCGTGTGTCTTATGAAATGTGGTGCGACCGCCGGGATTTGGACCCGGGTCAACGGCTTGGAAGGCCGACGTCCTAACCAGGCTAGACTACGGTCGCCCATTTTGAAGCAATGTATAATGTGAAGCCTAGAATTTAAAACTAAAATCTCGGCTGCCATATTTGGATCATATTTCAGTTAAGCTACAAGTTGCATTTCAGTGTTGATTTCAGTATGAGAATCTGCGCATTCCCTGTTGGCTCTTCCTCTGGGTTGTGGTTAAGGTCAACAGTGAATGAAAGAGGTTTGTCACCAAATGCGTGCGCATGAGAAGAATTGTGGTGCGGCCGCCGGGATTTGGACCCGGGTTCTCGCCGTGGCAGGGCGACGTCCTAGACCAGGCTAGACTACGGCCGCTTACTCAGTTTGATACTGGCGTCTACAAGGTTTAATATGTGGTGTCTAAAAATCTTTCTAGCGAATATTGATGGAGAGTTAACTATGAACACTGTTATGCCGAGAATCTTCACAGCTAAGGATGGGCGGAAAGTCAAGTTGAGATCGCTTAGATGGGAGGACTTAGATGACTGCATCGAATTCATCAACTCGCTGATTGACGAAGGTTCTGACATAGCTAAGGAAACCAAGGTCACGCGAGATGAGGAAGCTGACTGGCTTGGCAAACGGTTAGCAAGTGTGGAGAAAGGCGAGTTGGTGGATGTTGTGGCTGAAGTTGACGGGAAAATGGTTGCTAACGCTGAGATCGGACGCAGGAGAGGTAACATGAGTCATGTAGGAGATTTTGGAGTAGGAATACGCGCCGGCTACCGCGGAATAGGAATTGGCACAGAATTGATGAGGTTGCTTATTGAGCAGGCGAGACGCATCGGCTTGAAGACAATCGTTTTAGATGTCTTTGAAACGAACAGCACAGCTAAAGGACTGTATGAGAAAGCAGGCTTCAAGGAGAACGGGAGGATTCCGAAAGGCGTCTACAAAAACGGCAAATACATCGATTTAATCCGTATGGTCCAAGAACTCTAAAAGCTGCTTTGCACGCGCAGCAGGTCAAGGTTTAAGAGGTCAAGAGCTCATTCAGCTTTTTCCAAACATACAGTAGTAACGGAAGTTCAGAGCTTTGGTATTGATTGAGCCTTTGGCCGCTTTTGTCGTATCTCTTGTTCTTCTGCTTCTCCTGCTATACAAGCGTGTCAATGTTGGAATCGCTTTGAATGCGTCAGCGCTGTTTCTCGCTCTTCTCGTGCTTGAATGGCAGAGTATACCTGAAATCATCTACTCTACTGCTATTGAACCGTTAGCAGTCGCTGTTGTGCTCGCAACATTCGGCATAATGCTGTTGAGTCAGCTCTACAAGGAAACAGGAGTCATCAATAGCCTGAGTGAAAGCGCGGGCAGAATAATCAGAAACTCCAAAATTGTGTCCAGTGTGCTCCCTGCCATAATCGGGTTGCTTCCAGTCGCCGGAGGAGCCTTGATGTCAGCGCCGCTTGTTGACTCTCAGACGGAAAAACTGGGGCTTAAACCTGAAAAGAAAGCATACGTCAACATTTGGTTCAGGCACACGATTTTTCCTGTTTACCCGCTGAGTCAAGTTCTCATAATGACTTCCGCACTGACAGGAGTAGCCATGACATCCATCATAGCACGCCAAATTCCTGTTGTCGCCCTCATGGTAATCACGGGTTTTCTCATCGCGTTCTGGCGAAGCTCAAGCGAAAAGAAAGGAGGAGACCAACCCGCTGCCAAAGAGAATTCAAGTCTTAATTCTGGGTTGAAGCGCTTTCTGATTGCATTTTCGCCAATCTTGGCGACTATTGTCGTGGTTGTTGGGTTAGGGGCTGCCGCTGTTAGCATGGCTGGTTTGGACGTGTTTGCATCGACAGTTCTGGGCATAATTGTGTTGGTCGCCATCGCTAAGCCAAGTCTCAAGATTCTTGTTAAGCCTCTAAGAAAGCGGGAAATTTACGGAGTCACTTTGGCAGCTTTCGGCGCGTTCCTCTTGAGAAACGTGGCTGTGGCTGCCGGAATTTCAGAAATAGTCAAGACATTCGCGATCAACGGAAACATTGATGTCATCGTTTTGTTGACTGTTGTACCTGCTGCTCTAGGATTTGTGACAGGGTCGCCTTCTTCAGGAGTAGCCATAAGTGTTCCGATACTGCTTGGAGTGGTGACTTTCTCGCCAGCATCAGTTGCGTTGCTTTACATCAGTGCTTTCCTAGGATACCTGATTGTACCATCTCATCTGTGCCTAATGTTTACAATTGATTACTTCAAGTGTTCAATGGGCAAAGTTTACAGATACATTCTCCCATCATTTTTCGTATCGTTCATCGCTGCTTTGCTAGTCTACTTTCTAGTTTAGAATATCACGATGGTCTTACTGTTATGTAGCTTTCCAAGATAGTGTGGTGCCGAGGGCCAGATTTGAACCGGCGACAACCCGGTCTTCAGCCGGGTGCTCTCCCAGGCTGAGCTACCTCGGCGCTACAGCGTGCTATCAACATCAATGCACAGCTGTTTTTAAGTTTTCTCGATGCCTCTGCAATTTGTGTACGTGTCTCGATAGGTTTTTCTACCTATGTCAACTCCGAATATGGTGAGAAACAGGTGATGATCAGCCGCTGATGCTGCCGTAAGAGGCTTAAGAGCGTCAACTAATGCTGAAAGGGCTCTTCAATAGGTAAAATCTTCCGTAGAGTGGGCCACTCGCCCTCATCTCCCCCTTTGAGCCCACGGGGCCTCTTGCTCTGAGGTTCATCTCCGCCTTTGACGCGGCCTTGCGGAAACAGTCACGCGGCAAAGAACCCGTTTTGAATATTCGGCGGGTATACTCCTTTCTCTCTCTTCAGCACCGAAGGATAGTCTCATGATGCCTTATCTTCTTTGTGGAAGTAACTTCTAGAACACACGACGCTATCTTTTTGGTGGGCCGGGCAGGACTATGAAGTTTCCGACTTTTGGACGACAAAGAATCATGCGGAGGTGATGTTTAAGAATCTGTTTTTGCGTAGTTTTTGCCAAGTATGAATAAGTCAAGGATGTTGATTTTTCCGTCGCAGTTTATGTTGGCGTTTGGGTTCCAGTTCGGGCTTGCGGGCGTGGAGCCGAATGCTTGGATGACTAGTATTAAATCGTTTGAGTTGACGGTTTTATCTCCATTGATGTCTCCTGGAATGGAAACTATTACTGTGCCGTCTTCAAGATCATTATCTAGAGTGTTGTTTTCTCCGGGAATAGGGGTCGCAGAGGCACTTATGGTGTATGTGCCTTTGGCGAAGTCTGTGGTGTTCCATGTAAAGGTGACCACGTGGTTTCTGCTTGAAATGGTGATGTTTTTGGTTTGAATGGTTGTTGTGTTTGCTTGGGCGGTGATAGTAATGTTTCCTTCGAAGCTGCCTCGATTGTCAACGGTGACTTCTATGGATAATAGGTATCCATATCCGACCACGGTTTTTGAAGGCGTGATGTCGATGATTGCTATATTGTCTGGAGCTATGGTGACTGTTCCGCCTATGTTGAGTGTTTCGGTCCAGTATGGGTAGGCGAGGCTGGATATGGAGAATGATACTAGTATAATAAGAAATAGTGCTGCGAGTTTTTTGTTTATCTTTTTGGTTTTTTTCTTTTTGTGTCTTTGTTCGTTTTCTTCTTCGTTTGGGTTGATGGGTTTTGGTGCGCTTGGGAGTTGTGGGCTGATTGTGGTTGGGACCGGAGTTGGAGTTATGGTATAGTTGATGATGAGGAAGCCCATTGTAGGAGCCACTATGCCTACTAGAGCTTCGACGTACCACGGGAAGTTTGGTAGGATGGGTGAGAACCAATAGAAGGCTTTGAGTGGAGCGCGGTAGGCTAAGGCTGCCATTGGTCCGCCTAAAAGGGCTAAGTACGATGCTAAAAGGTTTTCAGCCAATAAGGGCAGAAATCTTGAGCTTAGAAATCGAGTTATCGCTGTGGGGTCGTTGAGAGCTAGAAATACGCTTACTGGTATAATGATTAGGGTGTATAGTAGGGTTATTATTACAATTGTTAGTATTGGTTTTTTGTGGCTGTAGTTTTTGATCAGGTATGCTCGCGTGAGTTCGATGCCGATGAGGGCGGTGAATACGAAGATGATGTTGATTGTTATTCCTAATGGCGTGAACGAATAGGGACTTTTGCCGAAGCCTGTGAAGATTCCGGCGTCTATGAGGAAGAAGATTTGGAATAAGGCTACGAGAGTTGCCACAATGGCTACTCGTTTGTTGAACCATTCTCGTATTTTTTGGGGTCTGCAAATCCATAGTGTGATTAGGGCTGTGAGGCTCCAGCATATGGATGGGAAGAAGTAAGCCATTAGTTCTTCTGGTCTGTATAGGTTTAGAAGTGCGTATACAGCTAGGACTAGGATTAATATGAGTACGGGTTTGCGTGGCATGTTTTTCTTCCGATTTATTTCTTGGTTGGATTTTATAAAAAAGGGGAGATTTTATGGGTCGGGTTGTTCGAAGATTATTTCTAGAGTGAATCTGAGGGTGGCGTTTTCTGTTAGGCTGCAGGCGGTTTCGTCGATTTTTAGGTGTATGCTGTCTTCTCCTTCTTCTTCGTCGCCGAATCTGATCCATCCGCCTGGTTGGAGCGTCATGCTCAGTAGTGTTGGGTCATTGTTCATTTTGTCGTCTACTTCGTCGAATGGTTCCCATTGATTCTGGATCCAGTAAACGGGCACTTTGGGTTCGGGGCCTGATCCGTCAGGGTCGTAGCTTATGCGTAGGGCTGATTTCACGTAGGTCATAAGGCCGTTTGGGTCGCTTCTTATGATGAGGTTTGCTTGTTTGAACTTCATTGCTACTGTTCCGAGGTTAGTGGCTGTGAGGTGCAGGGCGCCTGTCCATCCTGGATAGGCGTTGGTGATGATCCATTCTACTGTCTTTGGATCTTTAATGCGGGCAATGCCGCCTGTGCCTCCGCCGGAAACTTTGGTCCATTCCATGCAGCTTGTTTCTGAGCCTATGGCTGGTGTTCCGGATATTCCTAGCATGCCTAGTATGGCTGCCGCTAGGAGTGGGAAACCGATGAGTTTAGGTGTTTTCATCTTGCCCACTCCCCAACATCAGCTTTCTAGGCGTTGAACTGGGTCCAAGTCCATACCATGTCGAAGGAAATGGCGCACCCTTCGCTTTCGTTAGGTGCATTTGGACTAAATCGAAATCTGAAGCAATCTTCTTCTGGATCTTGCGTCTCAGCGTCGAATTTAAGGCTGTCCCCTGGATAGAGCACATAGGGTTCCAGAGCAGTGTAAAGCTTTCCGGGAACTTGCTCAATGGGAGTCCAGTTCGTGAGCGTCGGGCTAGGGATGGACACAATAGTGCCGTCTGCCCTTATTATTTGGCATAGGGTTGACCAACACGACCGCCATTCTACATAGGCCTTTATGCTATCTGGGTCGTTGAGATTCTCGAGGGTTATGCTTTGTATCTTAGCCGGTACGGTGCCTACATTTTTCAAGATTAACCAATGGACATTATACTCGGCGCCTGGGAACATGTTCCTAAACTTAAACGTAAAGGTGTCATCAGTCAAGGGAAGTTCCTGCGCCCAGCCTGGGGGTACCCACAGGCCATACACATTGTAGACCTGAGCGGGCGAGGTTGGCGCCCCGCCATACATATCAGTGAATATCACTTTCAGTTCGCCTGTTGTCACATTGATTGGGTCTATCTTTAGTGTCTCAGACCATAGGGCTAAGCCAAGGCTTGAGATTCCAAGTGTCAACACTAGAATAAGAGGCAATAACAAACGCTTTGATATTTTCATTGGAATTCACCGTTCCTTGCTTAGGTGCCTTGGTCGAACTCGATGGTTACACTTGCAGTGTAGGTTGTGTTCTCTGCTGCAGTTCCTTCCACATGTATCTCTAGTTTGCAGGCTACGTTCTCACTCACAGCGATTTTCTGACTCACGACTATGCCAGTCAATGTAGCAGTCAGCTGCGGATCTGATGTGATCGTGATTGTCTTCACATGTGCGGGTATCGAACCGCAGTTGTGGATAACAAATGTCACGTTGCACCATCCACTTGGATAACCACCACTTGCGGTCACTACAAGCTTGTCGATGTCATAATCGAGGTCAGTATCTATCCCATCGACTGTACACGTCATATAATCGCTGCAAGACTTATCGATGCTTAGGAATTCAACATCTAGCTCTCCTGTTGCGACCGAACCCTCTATTTTCAATGTTTCAGTCCAATAGGCATAGCCGAATCCTATAACGCTCAACGCTAGCACTGTCGCCACTAAGCCAACTAGTTTCTTGTTCATTTTGTATTCACTCTCCTTTCTCTCTTTTCGGGCTATCATCAGGCTAAGCTCATCACCTAACCCTTTAACGGGGGCTCCCAAGTTTAGTCCCCCGGATAAGGACTGTAAGTTGTCAAAGTGTGCCCCTTATCAAAGCATCACGGATAAAGCAAAAACAAATTTGTCATATAAACAGCCACGAACCGTAAGCTCGAACTTAAAGACCGAACCAAACGTCTGAAACAAAACCTCAAAAGTTCTAAAAACTACAACACTCGAAAACCCGCAAATAAGAAAGAAAACCCTATAAAGCTTATTAGAAATTAGCGCACTGAGAAGCCTCTGACAACAACTGCAGAAGCCTCTTGCCCTTCTCGGTCGTCCTGTAAATCCTGCCACTCATAGTGCTGGGATAATCCTCAACAACAAGCAGCCCTTTCGAAACTAAACAGCCAGAATGTTTCTTAAAACGGGTAAAGGTCAGATTCGCCCCATAAACGATGCGCGTAGCTCTTGCGCCGTTCAATGCGATGGTCAATATATCCCGTACTACTTCGTAACCGTCCCTACGATTGCCGAGAAGAGGCTGCTCAAATCCAGTATGCATTGCAGCTCAACGATACAAGAAACTCACACGATTGAATATATGATTTGTGGAAAACATCTCTATTCGAATAAATGCAAATCGAAGTATCTTATAGTATTCTCTTCACGAAGCCATTATACACTAATATGACAAAATTAACCAAAGGATAAGTCGATGAAGAAAAAAGACGCCCACAAACAATGATACACACTTCAATTTAGTCAAGCTGAACTTGTGGTGGGCCGGGCAGGATTCGGACCTGCGACCTTCGCCGCGTGAGGGCGACGTCCTAACCAACTAGACTACCGGCCCCGCGAGCCAAGAGTTCAAGCATTCCATATCTGAAGTCACAAAATAAAGATTATCATCAATCTCGAGCCATAAGTAGAAGAAGGCTTAAGGGGAAAACTGCCTTCTTCTTTTGAAATTTGTTTTCCCGCAGCCACAACAAGCTTAATGATGACACTAAGCGAGATTCATCACCAACACGCGCACAGAGAAAAACCGCAATGAAAACAGTGACCCTACGATGTGAGCTAGGCTATTTGACTATTTCACGTTTCTTCCAGCGCAGGTTCTTGCTGCGACACTTGCGGCATTTGACCGCTGACCCAGCGTTTCTTGCGCCACAGTGACGACAGATTTTCATATACAACCTGTGCTTCTGCGCAATAGCTTTCTTGAACGGATCAGTAATCGGCATAGCCTCGTCAACCCGTAAACAGACTAGGTCTCACACACCACACAAACAAATAACCTTTTCCATGCAATGTTTGGCATTTCAACATTCCCTGCGATCCCTCTCTTTTACTTCTTCAGAAAGAGGAGCACGTCCTTAGCATTGTCTGATTACTTCAAAACCTTGACAAGTTGTGTAAGATCTTGAATTGCCGGAATGGAAGCTTTCTCAAAGTCTTCTTTGCTGCTGAATCCTGTTAAGACGCCTATCGTTTTGATTCCTGATTCTCTCGCTGGCTCCAGCTCTCCAACCGAGTCGCCTACGCATAACATGTCTATCGGGTCTATTTTGGTCAATCCAATTGTGCATTCATACAGTTTCTTTCTCTGTTCATGAAAGGGAAGCAAAGGAATTTCTCCAACTCCATAATATTTCGCGGCGACCTCTCGAGTAACGATTAACGCAAAGAATCTTCTGATGTTGAATCGTTCTAGTTCCTCTTCTGTGGATGAAAGAGAATCTCTGGAAGTAACAATAGCCAGTTCATGTTTCTTGAACATACTGGACAATACATCGTATGCTCCGTTGTGGATTTTCGTCAAGCTCAATGCTTCTCTTTTCATGAAATGAGCAAAACTCAGTTCAACGTATCTCTTTTCTTCCTTCTCCGTCATGGCTATTCCAAGTATCTTAACTATGCCCATTCGCCCCAGACCGTAACGGTAATGCTTTCTAATTTCATCCAGAGAAACTTTGTAGCCAAGCTCGTTGAGAGCTTGATAGCGTGCAAACGCATCCCTGTCGAGGATGTCGAAAATTGTTCCATCTAGATCAAAGAGAATCGCTTTGAAAGTCATCTGGGAAACACTCAATTTGTTCTAAGCGCAGGAATTGCCAATATACTAATCTCGCTTGTAAATTTTTGTTCCGCCTTCCCAACTGCTGCGCCACTCAACTCTATCCGGAACGATCTTTAAGAGACCGAATTCCTTGCACTCCGGTCCTTCAGGAAAATGTTTCGACAGATCGAAACGTGCCAAACTCCACACTCTCCTCTTCTTCTCCACATCAGGAACCATCTGAGCTTTGCCGAAAATCACAGCAGCCTTGTCACCGCTAGGTTGCTCCACAAATGCAAGACAAATCCTAGGATTATCCTCTATATGCCTCACTTTCCTAGAACTGCAGAAAGTCGTCACCCAAATCGACATATCATCTTCAACTATCGGCGATACAGGACGAACAAAGGGCTGATCACCATCACTAGTAGCGAGATACGCATGGAGACAGTTATCCTTCATTATCTTCACAATTCTCTCTTTATCTGACATACTCATGGTTCCGCCTCATTAGACAGAATCACTAGAACTCGCAGCTTCTTAAGACTTGGCTCAAATGATAGACACTGAACGAATGAGGACTATCCTGCTTTAGTGTCTGGAATAGGACATCACTGAGTTTGCGAAGATTCCAGCATCTTCCACAGATCTGCTTTCTAGGTTTCGCATGTGAAACAATAGTTGAAATTCATAACTCTTTTCTATGCGATTTTCAATCTGCTGGGTTGGGGTCAATGGTGAACATCAGTAAGCTAATGGTGAGAAACGTCGTCACCCTGCAAAAAGACGCCTCTGTTCATGAAGCTGTACAACTCTTGAACAAACACAAAATCGGCTGTGTGGTAGTTGTTCACAACGGAGAAATCGTTGGAATCGTAACTGAAAGAGACTTGCTCGAAAGAGTGCTGGAAAAGTGCAAGAATCCCAAAAAAACCTATGTATCAGAAGTGATGACAAGACACGTAATAACTGGGACCCCGGACATGGACACTCTCGAAGCTACACGATTAATGTTCAAACTCAAAGTGAAGAAACTGCCAATAACAGAGGGAAACCGATTAGTCGGAATCGTAACCCTGACTGACATAGCTCGCGCCACAAGCATTGATGAGAAAACCATTGAATTAATCGAACAACTCTCAAACATGCATATCATCGCCTGAAATCATAACGTTCGAATTCCTGCTCCCTTGCAGTGTTATATTTGCCATTTTTTGAAGTCAAATTTCGCCCAGAACATTGCAGGCACTGCTCAGAGAATGTTCTCCTTATTCTTGGCTTGGCGCGCGGTCGCAAGAATTGCTGTTCTTTCTGAGCATATTTTTTGATTCTTCTAGAGATCTTTCCAGTCTGCTCTCACATTCTTTTTGGAGCCAAAGCCATCTTTGAAGATACCATTCGTTGCTCCATGCTTCTTTCTGTTCTTCTAACCATTTTTCAGTTCCTATGGCTCTTTGCCTGCGAAGGTTTTCTATGACTGGCAGATGATGGAGCCAAACAGGACTGTAACAGAATTGAATGAGCTTTGAACAAGGGAGTTCTTTGCACTCTGCGCAAGTTTCGTGGCTTTTCTGTCTGACACAGCAATTGTAGATTTCACATCTCTTATGGTGTTCTGATGCAGCACATGTTCCACAATTGCAGCCACAACCATGGCAGTTCTTGTAGACCAGATAATCAATGCAAGCTCCGCAGTAGAGACCACAAGGTGCTGCTAGTTTGCTATTATCAACTTTGCCCAAGTGCTTTTCCTCATCTGATTTTCTGTATACCAAATAGATTCTATACAAAAGGATTTCTCAATAAGGCAACAATTCCCATCAGTTTAGATTCTCGGAATTTGCTTTGAGATGGGCGTTCCTTTGTTACCTATGTTCTTTGGTTTTTCAAAGGTTCGCCCAGAAGCAAGATGGCTATTGCAATCGAAGCGCCGACTAAGGCGCGCGCTTCACCAAAGAGAGATGTCCCTGAAAGTCTGAGTATGTGTGAGAGTGCGTCAATTGAACTTTGTTAGAGTTCTTTTGGCATGGGGAGTGAGATTTGAACCCAGCCCCAGGTGGCGATGTCTCATGCAACTCCCATTTTTCATCGTTGGGGTGATTGTCATTAAGCGAGCTAGTGTGCACGTAGTAAAATTGATTATTCAGGGTTTTCTCTAGTGGGTTGGCGATGAATATGGATCTAGATGAGGCTATTAGAGGTAGGAGGAGCATCCGCGAGTATTTAGAGAAGAATGTTCCTGAGGAGTTGGTTAGGCAGGTGATCGAAGCTGCCACATTTGCTCCTTCAGCCAAGAATGATCAACAGTGGCGGTTCACGGTGCTTACTGGAAACGCGAAAAAAGAGTTGACTGATTGTTTTAGA
>JGI24422J19971_10001692_pt1 | contig 13522 bp, 9 predicted proteins | sample DeeMarSWOR152_54_FD_19971 | JGI IMG/M metagenome (IMG submission 19971) | reverse complement strand
GTCATATTTTGTACAGTTTTTCTAGAACAAGATACAAATTCACTTTAACTCATCTCCCCACAGTGCAGGAAAGTCGTTTCGCAGAGAGGCTTAAAAACGAAAAGCGTAAACATTTTGTCAATAGGTTGTCTAGTGGAGGCGCGCATTAATGGAACGTTGCAGAAACCCGTGGAATAGAGAATGCAAGAACTCGAATATTGAAGTTTACATCTTTTTCAAAGGAAAGAAACGGCCAATCTGTAGGCGTTGCTGGACCAGAATAGCCAAAAAAGATTTGGAGTGGTAAACTATGGAAGGAATTAGCAAAAACACGGCAAAATCTCTTCTAGGAAGAAACGTAAACCTCCATCTAAAAGACGGCTCAGTAATAGTGAACGTTCTCATGGCCGAAATTCATAAAGACGACTCAGTAATAGTGAACGTTCTCTTAGCCGAAATTCATAAAGATGAATTTAAGAGGAAAGCTTTCGTTAAATGCGTTCCCTACGGAAGAAAAAATACGTTGAGAATCCCGTTAAAAAACATAGCTTGGGCAGAGCTACTAAACCTAAATCTGATTTTAGCAGGGGTTATCGAACCTTCTGATGCAGTCTCCATCTTCGAAAGCTAGTTATGGACGGAATTTCTTCGCATATGTGTTGAATACCACTACAAAGATTGTGCTAACCATCAATAGTAGTAAAATCATTATCGTCGGGAACTCTGGTATCGCCCATGTTCCTTGTATCTGGATTCTGTGGTCACTGTGAGTGTAGTTTATGTAGATGAATGTATGAGTTTCATTTTCGCTGGTGATGTATGACAGTTCTAGGTAGCCATCAAATAATACGTTCCAAGCTGATGATGGTTCAGCTTTCAGTAACTGCTTCGGTATGGTTATGTTGCAGTATCCCATGGTTCCTGTTTCGCCCGTGACGTTAAACATAATTTGCTCAAGCAACGGCGCGAATTCAAGATTTGAGATACAGCTGTTTGTCGTCATAGGTATTACGTAGGTTTCTCTATCGTGTATGATTTGGAAATGATGCCATGTTATGGACAAAGGCCCTACAGCGTCGTTTACATTTGTCAGTCCGTAAAGATCATCAACAATTTGTGACACGTTGAACGTTGCTTTTCCAGGCGAGAAAAGAGTGTAGTTGTATTCCCACCGGTCGTGAAGTATGGAATATGTGGCTGGGGTGTCATTGATGTAGACTGTTCCGGAAAAAGGTATGCTGCCATTGTATTCACATTCGATTTTGAACCATACCATTTCTTCGTGGGTTATGTTTGTTGAGGAATGGGTAACTCCGCCATCTGAAATTTTGATTCTATCCCAGATGCAGTAAACTTCGTTAGATTCAAAAGCATTTATGCCATATGTCGGGTCTGAAATTGAGGCAACGGTAAACCCGTATCGGCCCACTTGATTTTTTGTCAAGCTATCATTCAATGTAATAGAGCCTAGGAAATCCTCTCCATCATACTCGTAGATTCCAGTCCAAGGTATAGAGACTTCTGAGCCAGCATCTATCCATGAATCTTCAACGTTCAGAGTAATATTCACTTTGTCAAATATTATGTAAGGATCAGGGCCGGCAACTTCGTAGTATTCTATTCCGTTACACGAAACATCAGTAACTGTCCACGTCTTTATGCCAACCGTGTCAAATGTTACGTTAAATGTGCACCATCCAGTACTATTGACAAAATATTCTGTGCTGTTTACCCATATTGCTCCTTCCTTTACGCTGAAACCGTTGCTTGCATACACTGCATGGCATCCGACAGTTTGAGTGGAATTTACATCGCAACGATCATCTGATACAAAGAACTGATCAACGTAAATCACTTCATTGATCAATAAAGAAGCGTGAGAAAATGCGAGTGGCATTTCATCTTTAAGAGAACTGAGCAGAAACGTGTTGCCACCGTCAAATCGCATAGTGCAATTTCCAGGAGCGAGACCTTGGATTTCAATCAAGCACAATATTCCTGATCCACTGAACGAGGGTTCACCTTTATCTAAGGTGACTCCAATCTGAACATAGTTCTGTTCAATTACAGGTCCGATTGACGTGAAGTTCCTACCTGAAAGCACGTGGTTTTCAGGGCACCAAGCGTCTAGACAGTTTACTAATGAACTGTTGAAGAGTAGTTTTAGTTGCCATGCGAAGAGATCGAGTGCATCCGTAACATTCACTGATATTGTTCCGTTTTTGCTGACGTCGATTTCTTTTGTTAATGGATCTATATGGATGATAGACGGAGTATTGTGGACAACAGCATTGATTGATGTTTCAGTATAGATCGTTCCATAATACCCTCTTGCTGTTATTGTATAGTTTCCATCGGAGTAAGCGGTAGCATTCCAATTGCAAGACCAAGATGTGGTTCCGGTGGCTATCTGCCAATTTTCTTCATCTATTTTCACGACTACTTCATCCAGCGTCTTCAAACCGTATACAACTACATTATCGACTCTAACCCACCAATCATATGTCCCATGGTACATGAAAGCTAAGTGAATCTCTGGATCACCCGTAGCAACGGTGAGATTGATGTGATGATGTCTTTCTCCAGTTGAGTTCCAAGTTTCCAAGACATAGAAGGTGGGGTAACTCTCACTTGTTGCATATAGAACTTGTGCATACTCGTCATCGTCATAAAACTCATAATCTGAGTAAAATTCGAGTTCGAGGGACGAGTAACCCGACGCATTGAAACCGTCCGTCATGTATAGCAGTTCAGTTATGTTTGTGTTAGAACCAGCCTTCTCGCTGTTGCACTCGGCCCAATAATCTTTTCTGCAATCCTCTCTAAGTTCTATGCTCCACGGATGCTCGTTAGGCCCCTCGCTGATCGTTTCCCAGTCGCCTGGCATATCTCCCTCATAATTGAAGTCTTGGGTGTACACCTTTTGTTTCTGACATTGGGACGCATTCCCCGTAATAGATACAATATCATAAACATACTGCCCACTGGATGGATATTCAATAGTCATGCTGGGCAGTAATGTTACTTCCGCGTAGACATCATCATTGGTTATTGTATCAACTGGGGAGCCATCCGATATTGCTGTAATAAGCGGAATTTGAGAGCTATAATTCTCATAATATTCAACTGAGAAATCGATAATAGTCCCAGTAGTGAAAGGATCTCCCAGTTCAAATATCTTCAAGAAGAACCGTTGACCAACAACCGTTGACACGACCTCCTCAAATTCCGTTATGTCGAAAACTATGTCATTGGAACAGAAGGGCAGAGGACCACCGTCAAGGGACCAATCGTTGAACTCCTTTGTCAGAAGAGGAGCACTTTTGTTTCCTATACCTAACGTTATGTCGCAATCGTCCCTTCTGGAATGGTCTATCCTGAATGAGGCGATTATTTTCGGTTCATAGGCTATTCTATCACGATAAAACATGGCGCGATTAACGCGTTGTTTCATAGCTTCGTATGATATCCAGTAATATCCGTCAGGAATCTTCTCCCATCCTCCTACACCCCAAGAATTCGCAATTTTAAAAGCGCCCTGACGCAAATATCCTTCTTCTGTGTATTCGACGTTGTCATCGTATCCAACTATAGTATTCGCATGGTTTGTGCTTGGATTCACATAGTTATCCAGTGTCCAGAAATCTTCACTTGTCAAGCTGGGATACTGGTCGGCATCTATACTTATTATGGCAAGATGATCGGAAGCTATCCAATTTTTAAGACTTATTATATCATCGTCCGTGTTAAGCAACATGTATTCATATCCGCTGCTATTGCCACGATACAAGGGTGCTTCTCTCCATGCTTCTTCAGAAGGCCATGTGACTGAATCATTCGGGGCGTAGGGCATTTTCTCCCAAGTGCAGGCGCCAATAGAGCATACCAGGTTGATAGCATCAGGGTAATTGGAACCATCATCTACTCCATTGTTAATTTGATGATAGATGAAATCTGGGCTGAATATCCTGTCCTGATATGCCGAGCTTGGATGCCCAGTGTATCCACCTTCCCACTCTGCCCCAGATAGATCCCATGCGTGCTCTTTTGCCTCCTGAAAAGTCTTAACGTAATATCCCACAGCCCAGGCAACACATGAACCCTCTCCATTTTGGTTTCCGATAGGTGGAAACCATGGTGTAGTTGTATGATCTACTTGGGATGGGGAGCTTGTTGCCTGATCAATCCAAAAAATCTTGTCAACCATAAGTGCTTCTTCTGAAATCTTTGCCCATTCGCTTTCGGTTGGAGGACGTAGCCCAGTCCCATGTCCATTAATTATTCTGTTGTAGTTGATATTGTTCTCGTAGACCCCTGCTTTACGTTTCAACTCTTCTAATTCGTACTCGCTGATGCTGTGTTCAACCACTTTCACAACCACGTTGTCGCCAGTGGTAGAGGGTGCATTGACACAAGCATTATCGTCAACAGTGGTTCTTGAGTTCTCGTACCCTGAACACACGCTTCGAACATGAAAAAACGAAGCAGATATGCCGATCAAGAGCATTGAAAACATTACCCAAAAAAGGGCTTTCTTGATTCTTCGTTCCACATTCGTGCATATGGATTTCTTTTTCAACAAGTTTCCCACCGAATATAGTTGTGCTCTATACGTCTGCGACATGATCTTTTATGACATTATGTTAATGACCTTATTATTTCTTACGATATAAGTAGGGCTTTGGACTCTGAACACTACATAGTCTACCTACCAATCACAAACGTTTTTCTACATGAAGTTGGCAAACAGTCTTAAATAATTCTCGGCGAATTCTCTTCACGGTGAAGAAATGCCCTGCACAGTTATTACTGGAGGTTTCTGGGGAGACGAAGGCAAAGGAAAAATAATCTCCTATCTAGCTCTAAAAGACCGGCTCAACGTTTGTGTAAGGACAGGCTCAGTTAACGCAGCACACACCGTATGGTACCAAGGTAAACGTTACGCATTGCATATGGTCCCAGCAGCCTTCGTAAATGAAAAGTGCCGCTTGCTGATTGGTACAGGCGCAAACATAGACATTCCACAATTTCTCAAAGAAGTTGAAGAAACAAATGTGAAAGACCGAATGGGCGTCGACCATCAAGCATCAATAATTGAAGAGAAACATTCAGTCCAGGACAAAACGAGTGCGCATCTGAAAGGGACTGTGGGCACAACTGGACGGGGCGTAGGTCCGGCAATAGAGGAACGTGTAAGAAGATCAGCAAAACTCGCGAAGGACATTCCAGAACTACTGCCATACTTAACAGATGTGCCGGAAGAAGCCAACAACGCGATAAACAATGGCAAAAAAGTTCTGTTAGAGGGGACACAAGGCTTGATGCTTTCACTTTTCCACGGAACACCCCCGTACGTGACTGGAAGAGACACAGGCGCCTCGGCAATATGCTCAGAAGCAGGAGTAGGCCCAACAAAAATTGACGATGTTTTAACAGTGTTTAAGGCCTTCATGACCCGAGTTGGTGGCGGACCGCTACCTGGGGAGCTTTCAAAGGAAGAAACCAAAAAACGGGGATGGTTTGAAATAGCTGCTGGGACAGGTCGTGAAAGACGTTCAGCCCCCTTCAACTTTGAAATAGCTAGAAAAGCCGTGATGATCAACGGCACAACCCAAGCAGCATTAACAAAACTTGACATTTTATATCCACAATGTAAAGGCGCCAGGAACTACGATCAGATTCCAGAAGAAGCGAAACGGTTCATACAGGAAATCGAGAAACAAGTGGGCATTCCCGTTGTGTTCATAGGCACGGGACCAGAAGCACTAGACATAATTGATAGAAGACAATAGCTTAGAGTTCATCAAGATCCCAGCCTCAAATCTGAATAAAAAGTGTCCAGAACCATGTCTCGAAAAGTTCGAACTTCTTGGGACAAGTGAGAAAAGAGAATAAAGGTCTGCTAGAGATTCACATAACGTCTTTCAGAAGTTCAAGAATGTCTGTCACAACGATTTTGTCTTCCACGTCAAGCACTTTCACGGCGTCTTCCAAGGTTGTCACACAGAATGGACAGGCAGTGGTTATGACTTCAACACCGAGATCTAGTGCTTCTTTGACCCGATTTACACAAGGTCTCTTTTCAGGCGTTGCGTCCTCTGTCCAGACTCTCCCAGCCCCTCCTCCGCAGCAAAAGCTGTTCTCCCGTGTTCTCTTCATCTCGATAAGTTCCAAACCGTTTATTGATTCCAGAATCTGCCTAGGAGCATCGTAGATCTCATTACGTTTGCCCAAGAAGCAAGGATCGTGATAAGTAACCTTTTTATCAACAGTTTTGGGAAGCCTGAGTTCACCCTTATCGATGGATTCAGCGACAAATTGTGTGTAGTGCTGAACGTTCAGCCCTAAGTCGCTGTATGGTTTGTCGTTTTTGAATGTATTATAGCAGTGTGGCGACAAGGTGATGATTCTATTTGCATCGATTTTTTCAAACATTGACATGTTGTGTTCCGCGAGGGTCTCGAATAGTCCCTTTTCGCCGAGTCTAAGGATGTGGTCTCCACAACACCATTCTTCAGTGCCGAGGGTTGCGAAGTCAACACCGAGATTATTGAAGAGTGAAGCCATGGATCTGGCGGTCTCTTGATTTCTCGGGTCGTAGGCTGTTAGGCAACACACGAAGTATAAGGTGTCAGCCTTCGTGACCGTTGGAAAAGTCTTAACATTCAAATCTTTAGCCCATTCCATTCTTTTACTCGGATGCGTCCCCATTGGATTATGATATTTGAAGGTGCTTGTAAGCACGTCCATGACTGTTCTTGGAATGACTCCAGTTTCCACTACGAGACCACGTCCGTCAACTATTGAGGATGAAGAATCAACTTCTTTGGGACAGAACAACGTACAAGAATTGCAGGAAGTGCACAACCACACGTTATCAGCTATGGCCTTTAATCGTTCCTCTGAGCCTTTATCCCTTGAATCCGAGATGAAACGATAATTGGTAGCTAAGGTGGAAGGTCCAAGGAATCTTTCGTCTATTGCAGCTGGACAAGCAGAGTAGCAGATGGAGCATTTCGTGCATAATGTTAAGTCCCAGTACTTCTTGAGGTCTGTTGGCATTTGAACGAATTCATCAAGCGTTTTAAGCTCTTCTTCGTTTCTTATCAAAAATGTTTTAATTCTATCGTATGTGTCAAAGAATGGTTTAACGTCAACAACTAGATCTTTTATGATGGGCATGTTGGACAGAGGCTCGACAACTAGGGAGTCAGAGTTCAGTTGAAGCACCTGCGTATAGCAAGCCAACATGGGCTGTCCGTTAACCATGATTCCACAGCTTCCACATATCCCCATTCTGCACGAGTGTCTAAACGCAAGCGTTCCATCGAAATTGTCTTTGATGTACGTTAGAGCTTCAAGCAAGGTCATTCCCTTGCGAACAGGCACCTTATGCGTGGATACGTAATGCCTTTTTTGCAGAGGGTTGAATCGATGTATCTTAAATTCAACGATTTTCTCCACTTCAGAGTTCATGCAAACCACCTCTTAATAGGCTCTCGCAGTTGGAGGCCACTTGGTAATCGTAACCGGAATGTACTCAAGTCTCGGTCCATCTCGCGTATGGTAGGCCAGAGTATGTTTTAGCCAGTTCTCATCGTCACGCTTCGGATAATCAAGACGAGAATGGGCGCCCCTGAACTCTGTTCTGGCAAGCGCACTCGCCACAGTAACCTCAGCCAGGTCCAAGGTGAAATCGAGCTGTAGAGCTGCCACAAGTTCAGTGTTAAATGCCTTGCCTTTGTCTTCAACCGTTATATTCTTGAATATCTCCTTGAGGCCTCTCAACTCTTTCAAGGCACTTTCGAGTTCGTCGCCTTTCCTGAATATCCACGCTTTCTCACTCATAATGCGTCTCATCTCGTCTCTAATGACGGGTATCTTTTCATCTCCCCTGCTGCCCAAGACTTGGTCAAAAACTCTTCTCTCTTCCGCCAAGATCTTTTCCTGTCGAAGTTCTCGTAAACTGCTGGATAGCGCATGCTTTGCAGCTTCTTCACCGGCAACTGCTCCAAAAACCAGGCAGTCGGATGTGGAGTTCGTGCCTAACCTATTTGCCCCATGCACGTTTAGACAAGAACATTCACCGGCAGCGTAAAGGCCTGAGACCGGGGTCTCTGTTTTTATGTTGGCGTGAATCCCTCCCATTGAGTAATGAGCCGCAGGCCTAATTGGTATGGGTTCCTCGACGGGGTCTACTCCACCAAGCTTTATTGCAACATCACGTATGAGGGGCAGTCTCTCGTTTATCTTCTCCTCGCCTAAGTGTCTGAGGTCCAAACCTATGTAAGGACCGTAAGGACCTTCTGATCCGCGTCCCTCTTGGATCTCTGTTGTCTCAGATCTGGAAACTATGTCTCGAGGGGCTAACTCCATCTTCTCAGGCGCGTAACGTTTCATGAAACGCTCTCCATCTGCGTTGATCAGGTATCCCCCTTCGCCACGAGCGCCTCCTGTAATCAGTATTCCTGACGGGACCATGCCTGTGGGATGGAACTGGATGAATTCCATGTCTTTTAGAGGGACGCCTGCTTTGTAGACTATGGCCATTCCATCTCCTGTAGATGTGTGTGAAAAGGTTGTGAACTCGTATATGCGCGCGTAGCCGCCTGTTGCCATTATTGTGGCTTTTGTTCGGAATGCATGCATTTTGCCTGTCTTTAATTCTATGGCTGTCAAGCCTATTGTTGTATTGTCTTCAATAATGATTGACGTTACAAACCATTCGTCGTAGAATGTTATGTTCTTATATGATGTAGCCTTCCCATATAATGCGTGCATTTCATGGAAGCCTGTCATGTCAGCTGCAAAACTTGCCCTTGGGAAGCTGTGGCCTCCGAAAGGACGTTGATTTATCTTTCCATCTTCGGTCCTGCTCCATGGACATCCCCAATGATCTAACAGAATGATTTCCTCAGGTGATTTTCTGACAAAGAACTCCACAACGTCTTGATCTGCGAGGAAATCTGATCCCTTGACCGTGTCCCAAGCATGCAGGTCGTATGAATCTCCCTCTCTTAGTACAGCAGCTGTTCCGCCTTGAGCGCAAACAGAATGCGACCGCACAGGATAGAGCTTTGAAATCACAGCCACATCGATTTTGCCATTGACCTCGGATGCAGCAACAGCAGCCCTCAAACCGGCTAAGCCAGCTCCAACAATAACTATGTCATGAGTTAATTTCTCCATCTAGATCACTTGCCGATTGTTTTTTGAAGAGAAATACCTAAANNTACTAACTAGCCTTTATAGTTTTTCGAAGCTTTTCGATCATCAGAATATTTATTTCTAGTTAAAGCTAATTGCTCTGTAAGCTGTGAGTATTCATTCGCGTCTGGAAAGAGGGCTGAAACATGTTTGAGAAGGTCTTGGTTGCTAATCGAGGAGAGATCGCCATAAGGGTGATTAGGGCTTGCAGAGAACTGGGAGTGAAGACTGTTGCCGTTTATTCAGAGGCTGACACTGAATCTCTGCATGTCATTTATGCTGACGAATGCTATTGCATAGGACCAGCAGAGCCCACTCAAAGCTATCTGAACATTGACAAATTAATCGAGGTGGCTAAGAAATTAGGATGCGAAGCCGTACATCCCGGCTACGGCTTTCTTTCCCAGATACCGGCTTTCGCTAAGGCTTGTGTTGAAAATGACATAGAGTTCATAGGTCCTCCAACTGAAGTTTTGCAGAAAATGGGCAACAAGGTGGAAGCCCGCAAAATTGCTGTCAAATCTGAAGTTCCAATTATCCCGGGAAGCATCAAACCAGCTCGAAGTGTGGAGGAGGCCCTTGAGATGGCTAATGAGGTTGGTTATCCCGTCCTCGTGAAGGCTGTGTATGGAGGAGGCGGGAAAGGCATGCGAATAGTCAAGGACAAGGCTGAGATGCGTCGGACATTGGAACTCGCCGCCTTAGAAGCTGAAGCGTCCTTTGGAAGCCGGGAAATCTACGTAGAAAAATTCCTTCCAAGAGCGAGGCACATAGAATTTCAGGTGTTAGCTGATAAGAGCGGTAACGTCGTTCACCTTGGGGAACGGGAATGCTCACTCCAGCGAAGATACCAGAAGCTCATGGAAGAAACACCCTCTCCATTCATGAATGAGGAACTAAGGGAAGAGATGGGAGAGGCTGCCATAAAAATTATGAAAGCCGTGAATTACGTTAGCGCCGGAACCATCGAATTCCTAGTTGACCAAGAAAGAAACTATCACTTTTTGGAGATGAACACTAGACTTCAAGTCGAGCACTTGATCACTGAGATGGTCACTGGCATCGACATTGTGAAAGCACAAATCAAAATCGCGGCCGGTCAGAAGCTTGGGTACAGGCAGAGCGAAATTACCATGAGGGGACACGCCATAAACTGCAGAATCAACGCTGAAGACCCATACAACGATTTTATGCCATGTCCTGGAATAATCACAAGACTGCACCAGCCAGGTGGTCCAGGAGTAAGGGTCGGCACTCACCTATATGCAGGCTACTCCATCTCTGTTTTCTATGACCCTTTGATAGTAAAGCTTGCCGTTTGGGGATCGAACCGTGAGGAGTCTATACAAAGAATGAAAAACGCCCTAAACGAATTCGGTATAGAAGGGGTGAAGACCACCATTCCACTCCACAAAATAATAATGGAAGACGAATGTTTCCTCAAAGGAGACATTCACATCAACCTCATTGAAGAAAGAATTGGGAAGCTTCTACCCGCGCAAGCTTTGGAAGAAGAGGAAGCTGCCGCAATAGTTGCCTTACTAGCCGACCACATTAAAGGAAGAGGTGCTCGGGCAGTCATTCCAAGGAGAGAGCCCCAGGCTGTTTCATTATGGAAACTTGCCAGTAGGGCAAAAAGATGGGGAAGGAAATTTTGACAATTCATGAGTTTTTGGTAAATAAGAAGCCGCATCGAGTTAGGGTTTTGGAAAGGAACGGAAGCATTTTTCTAGTTGAAGTGAACGAGAAGACTGTTACAGTTAAGCTCAAAAATCTAAATCAAGGTAAAACCGCCATAATGGAAATCGATGGTAAATCCTTCAAAGTAGAAGCAGAGAAGAATCAAAGAAACATTCTTCAAGTCAAAATCGGCGGAAAACCCTTCGAAATTGAACGTCAACCTAGGATTGTAAAGGAAACTGCTGTGAAGCTGGAGCCTGATGCTATCATTAGAGGAAAACCAACCGCAAGCTTGACAATCGAAAAAGATGCAGTGGTCGCTCCTATTGCTGGCAGGATCGTATTGTTGAAGGCGAGTGTTGGGCAAAAAGTTGAAAAGGATGAGTGCATCTGCGTCTTGGAGGCCATGAAAATGGAGAATGAGATCGCCGCGCCGAAGGCTGGCGTTGTAAAAGAGATTAGGGTTTCCAAAGGAGCTACTGTAAATAAGGGGGACGTTCTAGCGGTCATTACTTAGTTTCTACCATTTTCTCATGATGTTTTGGGTTCTCTTTCGAGTTTTTCCGGAAACTTTTATTAGCCTTCCAGACAAGCCATTTAGCGTTCTTGAGGAGTTGAAGATCACATTGGTTATTGGAATAGACCACATAGGAATTGCTGTGAACAAATTGGACGAAGCAATAAGTCTTTATCGCGACATTTTCGGCTTAAAGCTTGAGGGTGTTCACGTGGTGGAGGAGCAGAAGGTTAGGGTGGCTTTTTTCTCAACTGGCGGAGAATCAAGGATAGAGCTTTTGGAACCAACCGAAAGCAATAGCCCTGTTGCCAAATTCATCGACAGACGCGGGGAGGGTGTCCACCACATTTCATTAAAAGTCACGAACATCGAGGGTGTTCTCGAAGCACTTAAAGATAAAGGCTTGAGGCTTGTGGATGAGAAACCAAGAATCGGTGTCGGCGGCGCAAAAATAGCCTTCATCCATCCGAAGAGCACAAGAAACGTTCTTTTTGAACTTCGCGAAGAGCCTTAGTGGCGGACCGCTGTGTCAGGTAAGATAAAGATAGATAGGCTTCAAGAAGACTTGCACACAAAACGCCTAGGGAGAAGCATTCTTTTCTCCAGTGAGGTTGATTCAACAAACCAGTGGGCTAAAGAACTAGCCATGTATGGGGCACAAGAAGGAACGGTTGTGATTGCAGAAACTCAAACAAAGGGGCGGGGAAGACTGGGCAGAGAATGGATTTCCCCAACTGGTGGATTGTGGTTTTCCCTGATTCTCAGGCCTAAGCTTCGCCCCGCAGAGGCTGTTAAACTCACGTTTGTGGCTGGACTGGCTGTGGCTAAGGTTCTACGTGAAACGTTTGGCTTAGACGTGGAGACTAAGTGGCCCAACGACGTTCTGGTAAATGGAAAGAAAATCTGCGGTATACTCACCGAGATGAACACAACAGGCGAAACCGTCAATTTTGTAGTAGTAGGCGTCGGAGTTAACTCGAACTTCAACGCGGAAAAGGTTTTCCCAGAAGAGCTGACAAAAGTCACGACATCACTTGAAAGCGAGCTTGGGCGAAAGGTTCAGTTGGAAGAACTGCTTAAGGGTCTGCTTGAGAGGCTGGAAAATCTTTATGAACTATTCATAAAGGAAGGATTCAATCCTGTTTTAGAGGAATGGAAGGGTCATGCTGGTTTTCTCGGTCGCCGGGTGGAAGTCACAAGTCCGACTGAAAGGTTGAGTGGTCTAGCGTTAGACGTTGATCATGACGGTGCGTTGGTTATTAGGCTTAAAAATGAAAGAACCCGGCGAATTTTCGTTGGAGACGTCTCACTGCAAACGGGCAAAGAGTAAGCTTTGTGTTCTCGCCTGACCCGCCAATGCAAAGGTATATTCTGTTAAAGCTTTCCATATGCTCTAAATACTGGTTAAAAGATATACTTCAAAACTTGAGGGAATAAGATGACCGCGACAAAAGAGCCAACGGTTGAGGAGAAAATCAAGCAATTAGGGAAACTGAGGGAAAAAGCCAAGCTGGGTGGTGGGAAGAAAAGAATCGAGGCGCAACATAAGAAAGGCAAGCTCACTGCCAGAGAGAGGATTGAACTCTTGTTAGATCCGGGAAGCTTCATGGAACTCGACCAATTTGTTGTTCACCAATGCACAGAACTCGGCATGGCTGAACGAAAAATCCCCGGAGACGGCGTCGTAACTGGTTACGGCACAATCGACCGAAGACTCGTTTATGTGTTCTCACAAGACTTCACGGTTTTCGGCGGCTCCCTCGGCGAGATGTTCGCAAAGAAAGTGTGCAAGCTCATGGATCTAGCCCTGAAAGCGGGAGCACCTGTCATTGGCTTGAACGACTCAGGGGGAGCCAGAATCCAAGAGGGTGTGGCAAGCCTTGCTGGGTACGGAGACATATTCTTCCGAAACGTCAATGCCTCAGGCGTAATACCGCAGATCTCCGCGATTATGGGACCATGCGCTGGCGGAGCAGTCTATTCACCTGCGCTAACAGATTTCATAGTTATGGTGGATAGGACAAGCCACATGTTCATCACAGGACCTCAAGTAATAAAGACAGTGCTAGGTCAAGAAGTAAACTTCGAGGAGCTGGGCGGAGCCCTAGTTCACAGCCAGACCAGCGGCGTCACACACTT
>JGI24422J19971_10001690_pt1 | contig 13524 bp, 15 predicted proteins | sample DeeMarSWOR152_54_FD_19971 | JGI IMG/M metagenome (IMG submission 19971) | reverse complement strand
GGAACAGCGGCGGTTAGACAGGCAAAGGTAGCGGGAATAAATGCTGCTGGTGGATACGCAGTTTTCCACGGAGTGCTAGGCTCATCGGTCACAAAGTTCTTTGACACTGAAATAGGCGTTACAGGATTGACAGAATTCTTTGCAAAGAGAGCTGGGCTTGACATAGTTGTTGGAACAATCAGTTCAAAAACCAAGCCAGAATATTACCCTGGTGGCCTGCCCATTAAAATCAAGCTTGTTGTAGAGAAGGAAAGTCAGAGAATCGTTGGCGCTCAGATAATTGGAGGCGAAGAGGTGACTCAACGTATAAATGCTTTATCGTTTGCAATGCAGAAGCAGATGACTGTGCGGGAGCTAGCTAAAGCGGATACTGCTTATGCGCCGCCCTTAAATGAGACTTGGGAACCCATGGTACTCGCTGCCGAAATAGCATTAAGAAAATTGCGTTAAATTTAAAGCACGGATAACATTAATTAATGCAATGTCAGAATAATTTGAACAAGTATGGTGATTAAAAATGGAAACGAAAGTTGCTATTAACGGATTTGGAAGAATAGGGCGACTTTTATACAGAGCAGCCTTAGAAACTGGAACCGAAATTGATTTTGCAGTGGTCAACGACCTAACGGACGCCAAAACGTTGGCACATCTCTTAAAACATGACACTGTGCATGGACCTTTGCCCTTTGATACAGAAGCTGAAGGAGACATCATTGTTATCAAGAAAAATGGTGTTGCAAAGCAAAAGTTGAAGGTGTTGGCTCAGCCAGATCCAGCGAAGCTACCATGGAGCGAGATGGGTGTGTACTTGGCTGTAGAGTCCACAGGAAGATTCAGAAAAAAGGACGATGCCTCAAAACATCTCCAAGCAGGAGCAAAAAAAGTGTTGGTTTCTGCACCGATGAGCCCAGCTCCCAGCGCGGATCTAACAGTGGTTTACGGAGTAAACGACGACAAGTATGACCCGAAGAAACATCACATAGTCTCTTTGGCTTCATGCACAACGAACTGTGTGTCACCTGTTGCTAAGGTACTCAACGACAAGTTCGGCATCAAAGCCGGACTCATGACCACCGTCCACTCCGTCACTAACGATCAGAGACTCCTTGACATGCAGCATACAGACTTGCGCCGAGCCAGATCAGGAGCTTTCAACATGATACCGACGACCACTGGAGCAGCAGTTGCTGCTACTCTAACGCTGCCGGAGCTTGAGGGAAGAATGAATGGATTAGCCTTGCGTATTCCCACCCCTGACGTGTCCATAGTTGACTTTGTAGCTACGCTGGAAAGAAATGTTACTAAGGACGAAGTCAACGGAGCCTTCAAGGAAGCGGCAGAAAAACAGTTGAAGGGAATCTTGGACTACAGTGAAGAGCCCCTAGTCTCATCGGACCTGATTCATAATCCTTACTCTGCCATCGTGGATGGCCTCTCCACAATGGTTATTGGAAACTTGGTCAAAGTGCTGGCGTGGTACGACAACGAATGGGGCTACTCTGTCAAGATGGTGCGAATGATAGAGAAAATCTGCAGAATGGCATGATACAACTGAAGAACTAAAAAAGTTTCACCACCCCTTAATTTTTTTTGACATGGTGTTAATATGCCTAAGCTGTTGACGTTGGATGATGTAGAGTTAGAAGGAAAGACAGTTCTGGTCAGAGTGGATTTCAACTCTCCTGTTGACGTGGAAACGAAGAAGGTTCTAGATGAGACAAGGATTAAGACACATGGTGAAACAACGATTAAAGAGCTTGTTGAGAAGGGTGCAAAAGTTGTGGTTCTGGCACATCAAGGTAGACCCGGCGAACCTGATTTCATTCCGCTGGAGCAGCATGCTGAGGCTTTGAGCAAGGTTCTTGGCAAGCGCATTAAGTACAGTAACGGTATTTTCGATGGGAAGGTTCTAGATGCTATTAAGAAGTTGGAGAATGGCGATGTGCTAGTTTTGGAGAATGTTCGAATGTTTGCGGATGAGCAGAAGAAAGGAACGCCGGAAGAGCATGCAAAGACGGAGATGGTGGAGAAGCTTGCGCCTTTGGCTGACTTGTTCGTTAATGATGCTTTTGCAGCGGCACATAGGGCTCACGTTTCGATTGTTGGGTTTACAGCGGTTTTGCCGAGTGTTGCTGGGCGGATTATGGAGAGAGAACTCAAATCTTTAAGCAGGGTTTTGGAAAGTCCGGAAAAACCGTGCGTGTTCATTCTTGGAGGAGCTAAAGGAGACGACGCGCTTGAAATTTCAAAGCATGTGTTGGACAATGGCATAGCGGATTTTGTGCTTACGGGCGGCGTCGCCGGTCACGTTTTTCTAGTGGCTAGAGGCTTCGATCTTGGTAAGTCAAACATGGATTTCTTGGAGCGAAAACAGCTTTTAGGTTTTGTACCTGGCATACAAGAGCTTTTGCAAAAGTATCCGAACGAAGTTAAAGTTCCCTTGGACATAGCTGTAGAAGTGGGCGATAAGCGGAAAGAGATCTCCGTGGATGAGCTGCCAACAGATTACCCGATATTTGACATTGGAGCAATAACAGTTGAATCCTATGCCAGAATCATAAAGAGTGCGAAATCAATTGTGGTCAGCGGCCCTATGGGAGTCTATGAAAACAGCGAATTCATCTTTGGAACAAAAAGAATTTTCAGCGAAGTTGCAGATTCGCAGGGATTCTCTCTCGCGGGTGGCGGTCACACAGTGGCAGCTCTACAAGAGCTTGGGCTATCAGACAAAATCTCTTACATCAGCACCGCAGGTGGAGCATTGATAGAGTTTCTGATGGGCATGAAACTGCCAGGCGTAATCTCACTAGAAGAAGCAGCAGCCAGAAAACCATAACCTTACTCCTATTTTTACACATAATGTTAGCATCTCCACAATATTCACATCTCCACGGTGGAGATATCTCCCGCAACCCCCATTTCTCTTTGGTTCCAGGTTCATTTAATGTTCTCGGTAAATCATTTTGGAGCTCTGAAATTCATAACAACGGCCTTGTCGAAAGTGAAGCATGTGCGACCTTTGTTCCAACTTGAGCATACTGAATAAAAGAATTAAATACCAAAATGCACATGCAAAATTTAGAGTCTGGTGAGGATGAAATACGTCACGATTCAAGCATTCGATTGTCCTGACGCTTGGTACAAAACATTGATCGAGATATGGAAAAACGGAGATTTATTCGAAGTCAAATACGGGTCGGAATGTACTCCCACAAAGAAACTTAGCGTCAGCATAGAAATCTTGCATCCAGAAAACAGACCGCTGCTAGACGACAAGGCACCTTGCGACATGAGATATGTCCAATGGTACGCACTGAGATACCTCTGGTCTGGAACAATAGAAGACGAAACGTACACTTACGGCAGTAGGCTTAGACAACCCGTAGACCAAATAGAAGAACTAGTTAAAAGGTATTTGGAGGAACAGAATGACAGACAAGTGACCCTTGCAGTCAGAATACCCGAAGACATCAGGAAAAAATCGGAAGGCAAAAAACATGAACCGCCATGCCTAAGCCTGATAGACACCGAAATATACGACCGAAAACTGCATCTAACCTGCTACTTCAGATCTTGGGATGCGTACGCTGGACTCCCAGCCAACATAGCCGGAATACAAATACTGAATGAAGCAATAGTGTCAGAAATCAACCAACGGGGAAACTTGAACATTCAAACCGGCAAACTGGTCTTCCACTCCAAAAACTGCCACATATATCAAAGGCAATTCGAAATAATCGAAAGCTTAATGAAGCCGAAAAACAAGAAAAGACACGAATTCTTCCGTCCGAAAACCAAAACACTAGCCGAGGAAACTGACGTTTATATGTGAAAACCCCAAAGCACATAACTAGTACACCCATATGTTGTCCAAAAATTTTTCTTGACACCCAAATCTAGAGAGAACTCAATACCCGAGTTTTCTATAAAAACCACGCACACCTACTCATGGAAGAATCTAGCTTCTCACAAGACCGGAGTTTCGTACGGTTACACGATTCTATGTCCTCAGAGTATTAAACTGAGGAGGGAGCCTGCTCCAAATCCTACAATGACTATGCCTGAGATTCTGTTCACCCACCGCAATTTAGCAGGCGTAAAGCTTGTCCTAAAAAGGCTGACACTTCCACTCAATACAAGCCACCATAAGGCCGAGCCAATAAATACACCAAACACCAGTATCGCCGCAGGAACATAGCTCCCATCCGTGCTTACCAACCCCAAACCCGCAAATATCGCCGCAAAAGAGAGAATTGTCACCGGATTTGAAAGAGTCAGGAAAAACGTGGAAGCAAAAGCACTAAAAAGCCCCATGGTTTTTGCCGGAGCCGCTTGTTCACTAGCTTTGGACAGAAAAATCCTAACACCCAGAAAACAAAGAAAAACGCCACCAACAAGACGAAGCCACAACTGCTGCTCTATCAAGAAAACCGAAATAAAAGTGATTCCAAAACCAGCGACACAGCCATAAATAGCATCGGCACTTGCAGCTCCCAAACCAGAAACCAACCCGTAAACCCAACCCTCAGCCAACGTTCGCCTTATACACAATACACCAATCGGTCCAACAGGCGCCGCAATCGAGAAACCAATAACAAGACCCCTAAGCAAAAAACTGAAATCCATGCATCAGCTCTCTCCTCAGTCGCAGCATCCTACAACTCCGTACGCTTCATTATATAACAGATTCGCTTTCTGCCTTAGATCCGCACCAGTTCGACAAACTCCTTACAAAGCGCGATGATCTTATAAGAAGAGCTGAAAAACAACAAAAAATAACGGATGGCAATTGTCGATTGAAAAATCTTAAAAACCAAACAGCAGAGAATGGTGAAGGATTCAACATGGTCAAACATATAGGAATAATCGCCGTCAGTTCTGAAGGCGCTGCTCTCTGTTATCGCACAATATGCCAGGAAGCCCCCGCCATCATGGGCAAATTCGGTCACCCAGAAATAACTATGCACACTCACCCTTTAAGTGACTATATGGATTACATCGAGAAAGACGACTGGGATAATGTGGCAGCTTTAATGATATCATCAGCCAAAAAACTGGTTTCCGCAGGTGCAGACTTCGCGATATGCCCAGACAACACAGTTCACAGAGCCTTTGAAAAAGCAAGTAGCCAGTCTCCGATACGACTAATAAGCATAACAGAAACAGTTGCTGAACAATGTCGATTAAAAGGATACAAGAAAGTGGGAGTTCTCGGTACCAAATATACTATGCAAGGACCAATTTACAGAGACGCTTTATCAAAAATGAATATTGAGATGATTGTGCCAGACGAAAATGATCAAGAAAAAATCAATTCAATCATCTTTGACGGGCTGGTTCCAGGAAAAATAGCAGAATCTTCTGGTAAAGGCATTATAGAAGTTATTCATAAACTCAAAGCATTAGGCTGTGACGCCGTTATTTTAGGATGCACTGAAATCCCACTTGTTGTAAATTCAAAGAATTCACCTTTGCCTGTAATCGATTCTACACGCCTTCTCGCCAGAAGAGCACTCAAATACTCATTAGAAAACTCTTCACATGATAAGTAAGCATGCAAGTTTCTCCGACCTATGCCCAAACAACCGCGGGTCAAGTATAAGCGCACGTATCCCCCGTGATTTTGTAAGTCTCAAAACATGGGTTACAAAGCTGTTTCCCCTAAAACTAACTCCTTTATTATATTCTCCAACCATTTTATGCTGGGAATTATGTGGCCTTTTCCACCTGTAAGTCTTATCAGGCCGTTAACGTTACTATCTATTAAGACTGCATGCATATGTGAAAGTATTGAGCCAGCAAAATCCTCGAAAACCGAATCTCCAACATGCAAAACTTCTTCAGCTTTTACACAAAACTCGGAAAGCACTTTATCGAATATTTCAGGTTTAGGCTTCGAAAAACCTATTTCGTCAGCATAGAATTGAAGTTCAATAAGTTTTGAAAACCCAGCTTTTTCCAATAATATTCTATTGTAGCTTCCAGGCCAAAACAGAACGTTACCCACAATGGCTACTTCTAAACTTTGATTTTTGGCAAATTCCACAGCTTCTTTTGCGCCGTCTATTACATATTCTTTGGGAGAAATATTCATTACCGTTCTCTTCGTCGCCACTCTCACAATTTCAGAGTCAACTTTCAGAATCTTGGAAATCGCTTTCAGTGTCACTGGAACAATTTTAGTCTCTTCGAAGCCCCCAGTTCTTCTAATAGCCTTCAGCTTTCGATATCCTTCATGAAGCCTGTTTTCAAGAACAAACTGTCCTTTTCCAGTAATTGTTGACAGCTCCTCCGAAATCCCCTTATAGAAGACATCTATGGAGAGAAGTGTATTCCACACATCAAAACTGACAAGCTTAAGCAAAGCGGTTACCTTCTGAATGCTTTTGACCAGCACTAAAAAACTTTTTTAGCATGCAAGTTCTCCTCAACCAACCTTCTTCAGAACAGATGACATTACCGGCTTCTTTTCTGTCTCAAATATCTTTTAACCCGTTCGCTTATGGTTCCGTCAGGTAACACATAATCAGGCGATACGTACCCCTGTTCCTCAAACCTCTTCTTCCTCATGCACCCTTCACCTCCATTCCAGCAATATTTCTCCACCCATTTCTTATCGATTAAACCCAAATCGTAAGCCCGCTTGACTCCGGAAGTCTCATTATACCAAACACACAGGTTCTTCTTCATTGTTTAATGCCTCAAAGATCACTACGATTTTTCTCTCCACACATATAAACTCCTTTGAAGTATGGCTCTATCTAACCTATGTAAAAACACAGCAGGCAACTAGCCGACGTGGTAAGACTCTAAACACACGTACCCATTTGATAAGTTTTTAAGAAACAATTTCACTTTAAATACTCGGTAAAAACAATGCCTCGCAAGAAAAAACGCAGTATAATAGACGAATTGTTCGGAGGCTCCATCTTTGACGATACAGAATCACTGTTCGGCAAGTCTCCTGAAGCTGGATACTCGATAAGCGTAGTTCAAACTCCAGAAGGAACAAAAGTAAAAGCAAAAATCGGAAAAAACACAGACGCAAATACGCTTAGAAAACAGCTTCAACAACAATATCCAAATGCAAAAATAGAGATAGAAGGAGGCAAACCACTAATCCGTGAAATATCCAGAAAGACCCTCGAACACAAAGACGAAGAAAATAACAACGGCAACTAACCTACGAATAAACCATACAGTAGTTCTTTTTCATGAGGTCAGCTACTCTGTTCTCCTCCGCTTCTTGTGGTCGCCACATCTCATATAGCAAATTAGAAATAAATGCGTGAGTTGATAAGGTGAATAGAGGTTAATGCCTTGACAGACATAGTGTTCGTCTTTGAGGTACACCAACCATACAGGTTAAGGCGAAGTTTTTTTTGGGAAAACCAGATTTTTAAACGTGTCAAGAAGAAAGAACTCATCAACCATTACTTCGATCGTGGAGTTAACAAAGAAGTTTTTGACAGGACAAGTAGAAAGTGTTATTTTCCATCCAACCGTATATTGCTGGACTTGATTGACAGACACAAGAGGGAGAAAAAACAGGTTAAAGTTTCATTCAGCATCTCCGGAGTCTTTCTGGAACAGTGTGAATTGTTCAACAAGGACCTTCTGGAATCCTTCAGGCAACTCGCAGGAACCGGCTGCGTGGAGTTTCTAAGTCAAACCTACTATCATTCGCTAGCGAGCCTCTATCCCGAAAGAGCGGAATTCGTCGAACAGGTGAAAATGCACCACCAAACAATGAAGGACTTACTGAACTACGATCCGAAGGTTTTCGAGAACACCGAGTTACTTTACAACAATGCCATAGCAAAAACCATTGAAAACATGGATTACCAAGGGATCTTCACAGAAGGCGTGGAAAGAATACTGCACGAGAAGTCACCAAATTATCTCTACACTCCAAAGGACTGCAAGAAAATCAAGGTATTGCTACGCAATTATAAGCTGACAGACGACATAGGATTCAGGTTCTCAGCAAGATGGTGGAGCGAGTGGCCCCTAACAGCAGACAAATATGCAAGTTGGCTCGCAGCAACACACGGCCAATGCGTCAACATCTTCCCAGACTATGAAACCTTCGGCGAACACCACTGGCCCGAAACCGGCATACACGACTTCTTGAGACATCTGCCAGAGGAAATCCTGAAATGGCGACACCTCTATATGGCTACACCCTCTGAAGTTACAGAAAAGCATAACTCCGCTGGCGAGATCGATGTCCCCGAACTCGGCGGCACCGTTTCCTGGGCTGACTTGGAAAGAGACGCAAGTTGTTGGCTTGGAAACACAATGCAGTGGGCTTACTACACGTCTCTGAGAAGGCTTGAACCTCTCGTCAAAGAAACAGAGGACGAACACATTTTGAAAATATGGAGATACTTCCAAGCAAGCGACCACCTCTACTACATGTTCACTGCAGGCGGGGGACCAGGCGAGGTTCACTCCTACTTCAGTCCGTTCGGCTCCCCGGCAGACGCCTCTATAACAGCGCAATCAGCAATACTGGACTTCGAAAACAGGGTGAGACTAGCAGCAATAACCGCGAACGAACCATTTCTTTTCTACAATGGCACAGGAAAAAAACATTTCACCGGAACAATGGCGTGGAGCCTAAAAGGATTCGTAAAAGCTCTGCAAAAAGCCAGCTTGAAATCCATAGAGTTTCACAATCACCGTCGGGACTTCGAGAAATGGGCACAAAAATCACTTCTCAACAATGAATTCGCGAAACAACTGAAGAAAGTAAGACTTGCAAAACTGAGAGGAGAAGAACTAAGAAAAACAATAATTAAAGTCGCCGACGAAAAATACAAAGAACTTACCAAACAAATGCAAGCAACCAAATACTTTTAGCGTGCACTACAGCGACTGTGACAAGCCAACGGAACACTTTCATAACAAATATTGAGCGAGAGTGTACATGCGCTCACATTTTGACTAGACTTTTCATCCATCAGTTTCATCTCTTTTTGATAAACCGATTGAAACTTAATCGCTCCAGAAAGTAAACTTCTAAACTGCTGCTTCTTTTACAACTTCTAGATATGCTCTTGCCCGTTGTCTAAGCCTTGGAAAATCGTTTAACATAGCTTTCAAGACTTTCCAACGGATTTCGCCATCTGCTTCGTGTGTGCTGTTTCGCACGATATACGACACACTCCACTATATTACAGGTATAACGCCAATTTAAACTTTATGTATACACGTAGAACAATCAAAAATCATAAGTGTCTGACTCAACAAATCTATCATCACGAAACCGATTTCGGAAAAACAGACAAAAATAGAGTTGGACATGTCTATCTGTTAAACATCAGTCTACATTTTATTCTCTGAAGACTTCAGGTGCATCAAATGCTTTTGAATCAAATTTCCACATTATTCTTTCAATTTGAAAAAAAATCTGACTTCAAATATGATTACGCAAACAATAAATTGAATGTATACAAGTGTTGAAGACTTCAGTAACATTTATATCGTAAGAAATAATATTACTAAAGCAGATATGTCCTAGAAAGGACATATTGTATATGCGCAGAACGTAAATACATGTGGTGAAACATATGTTAGACACATTAAACAACATCTTGGAAGTATTGGCCTCAAACCTAGAAATATTCGTCTTAAACTTGGACATATTAATGCCCGCTTTATGGGTGTGTTTCACAGCTTACGCCGCATGGTATTTTGCATCTGCCAAAAAATACGCACCCCTAACTCACAAAGAAGCCAGAATTCTATGGGAGATACATAAACAGGAAACTCAATGCAACTCTAGTAGGTGGCATAAGATCAGACGCAAAGACAGAGTAATTGGCTTCAAATGCGATTGCGGATACAAACACATACAAAGAAAACCAATAACAGCTAACATCTCAATAGAGAAGGGGACCGTTCAACCGCAAACCTCTGTGTTCGACAAATTACACACAACATGCAAGTCTACATAGATCCATAATGTACTACTCGTCGCGCGCGCTGTGTACGTTATTGGAAGTAGTATAAGGTAGAAAAAGAACATTATTATCGGAACCATTGCTACAGCAACTTTGGACAAGAAAAAAAGCAACGAAATCATCGATGAAAAGCTAAATAATGCCGGCGCAATAAACATCACATAAACTGCTAACAGCCCAATGACAAGATACGGAAAGTAGGATCTTATACTACGTATTCTGTTTATGCGGATGCGATATTCATTCCTCGCAACCACCAGCCACTTAGGAACCGGCACCTTTCTGTTCCCTCCACGCCAAAAGCTCCTTCTCTTCAACACCGCCTGTTATGGCAATGAAAGCCTCTTCCAGTGTCTTCGTTCCTGTTTCAGCGATTATTTCATCCACTGTACCAACTGCGACGAGTCTGCCCTGATTGATAATGCCTATGCGGTCACACAACTCCTCGACAATCGGAAGAATGTGGCTGCAAATGAAAATAGTTTTTCCTGCACTATCAGCTAACTTCTTTATCAAATCCTTAACCATCAGAGCGGCGCGAGGGTCTAACATAGACGTGGGTTCGTCAAAGAACAGAATTGGAGGGTCATGGATCAAGGCTGATGCGATCAAAACCTTCTGTTTCATACCTCGGCTGTAACCCTCTAGCAGATAGTCTCGTCTGTCATGAAGACCAAACAGCTTCAGTAAGTCGTCTATCCTTTCAGATAGAATATCATTTGGGACATCATAAAGAGCTCCCATAAAATCCAGAAACTCATAGGCACTAAGCTTCTCATACAACCCGGGAGACTCAGCCAGCAAACCTGTAACCCGTTTCACCTCAGTCTCATTCTTGAGAATATCATAACCGTTTACAGTAGCCGTCCCCCTAGTGGGCTTTATTATGCAGTTCAACAAGCGAACAGTCGTTGTCTTGCCAGCCCCATTAGGTCCAAGCAGACCAAAAGTTTCTCCCTCATAGACCTCAAGGTCAAGCTCATCAACAGCCTTGATCTCGCCCCCCTTGCCGTAATACTTGGACAGCTTATCTGTAAGGATCACAGCCTTCATCATTCATCCTTCATGAACCTTGTGCGCATTAATTTAAACTTTGCTAGAGCCATTCTGGCAAAAGCAACAGCTTATCGAGCCTATTCTAATAGGCTTAAATGAAAATTCAGAACATGAAAATCTATTACGGTTAGAAAAATCTTGGTTCCGTGATTGATATTATCTTTTAGAGATTAATAAGATATACCTAACATTAGAAAAATAGTCTGCAAATACTTTTAAAACGGCTTACACTGACTTTATAAGAACTGTGTAAACTGTGTACGCTTCAAGGTGAAAACATTGAGGGAAGAACTTCCAATCTCAGAAAAAATTTTGCAAACTTTGCACAACCTGTGTGCAACAGCCCCGGATCTAGCTAGGAAAAGCGAAGAGCTTGCAAATGTTATGCAGCTTGACCTAGCTGAAGTGGAAAGGATTCTCGACAATTACGGTCTGGAAGGACATGTAGAAAGCTTCAGGGACAATGAGGGCAAAAAAAGGTACTATTTGACAGGTAGGGGAATAATAAAAGTCTGTGCACTCTTCACGTAGTGGGAAATTAATGCAAGTCATAATTCTTTCTTGGGAATTTCCGCCGAGGATAGTTGGAGAACTTGCGAACCACGTAAAGTCGCTTGCTTTGCAACTTGTGAAAAGCAACGTGAAAACCCATGTAGTTACTTATCATGATTACTTAACAGGACCATACGAAGAACCGGAAGGCATCAAAACCCACAGAGTTACAAATCCCGTTCGGACGCACATCGGAGTCCTAACGTGGGTTCTCACATTGAACCAGGAAGTTGAAAGAACGGCAGCCAACATCTACTACAACGCAAAAAAACAAACAGACCTGATAGACGCACATGACTGGCACTTTGTACATGCCGCAGTTACTCTGAAAAAAGCGTTTAGATTGCCCTTTATTTATTCTGTGGAAAGCCTAGAAGAGCATCGTTCGCACGGAGCAAACTACCCCTTCAACATGGCTATCAAAAGTATAGAGTGGTTAGGCTTGTACGAAGCAAAGAAAGTGATTGTGAAATCTGAATGGATGCGGGATGAAGTGCATAGAGTGTACAAGGTTCCAACAGACAAGATAAAAGTGGTTCCACCAAAATCCACCGCATGGATAAAGGCCATTTTAAAAACCTACAAGAGCGTTGCAGGAGGCGCAATATCGAAGTGACCGAAGAATTAACCGTTATGATGTTTACGTGGGAGTTTCCGCCAAGAATTATTGGTGGGATATCCCCGCACGTCTACAATTTATCGAGAAGCCTAGCAAACAGCGGCGCAAAAGTCTACGTGGTTACGTGCGACTTTCCCGGAGCACCTGAACACGAAGTCTTGGATGAAGTTGAAGTTTTTCGAATAGACTCTTACAAGAACCCTGCTCCAAATTTTGCAACATGGGTTTACCTGATGAATATAAACATGCAAAAAGAAGCCGCTGCTCTCGTCAAAAGCTTAGGCGAAAAAGTTGATGTTTTTCATTCCCATGATTGGCTGGTTGCAAATGCGGGAATAGGGCTGAAACATGTTTTCAGAAAACCGCTTCTAGCCACGATTCACTCAACCGAGATTGGGCGACGAAACGGGATTCATTCCGATTATGAAAGAATGATTCATGAAACAGAAGCTTGGCTCACATATGAAGCGTGGAAGGTGATCTGCTGTAGCGATTATATGGTTTCACACGTCCGATGGGCTTTCGGGCTTCCAGAAGACAAACTAGTCATGATTCCAAACGGCGTCAACGTTCAACAATACACCAAAAACAAAGACACGGATTTAAGCCAATTTAGAAGAAAATTCGCCTTGCCAGAAGAAAAAATTGTGTTATTTGTTGGAAGACTAGTCTACGAGAAAGGTATCCACGTTTTTGTCAATGCTGCTCAAAAGGTTTTGGAAAAAGTCAACGCCAAATTTGTCATAGTTGGCAACGGCTACATGAAAGAACCCCTTTCAAACCTTGTAAAGGGGATGGGCCTAGCCCATAAAGTCACGTTTACAGGCTTTGTGGACGATGAAACCTTAAAGAATTTACAGAGATGCGCAGACGTATGCGTTGTACCATCACTCTTCGAACCCTTCGGAATAGTCGCCCTCGAGGCAATGGCCGCAAAAAGTGCAGTCGTAGTTTCAGATACAGGCGGCTTATCAGAAATTGTGGAACATGATGTGACCGGTGTCAAAGTTTATCCGGACAATCTGGATTCCCTTTCATGGGGAATAACCAAAGTATTGCTTGACGAAAAATATGCGAATCAGCTTAGAAAGAACGCGTACAGAAAGGTTCAAGAAGACTATGACTGGGGTAGAATAAGTCAGCAAACAAAAACTGTTTACAAAGATGTTTTAGACGAGTACTCAAAAAGCTTTTGGGCTTAAGCTTAGGCATAACTATGGATATTTGAGCTTTATAGCTTTATCTGGACAAGCGTCGACACATCTGAGACAGTAAATGCATTCTGGGTCACTGAACTTCTCCCAAGGCAAATCCAAGATGCGAACATTC
>JGI24422J19971_10001689_pt1 | contig 13529 bp, 13 predicted proteins | sample DeeMarSWOR152_54_FD_19971 | JGI IMG/M metagenome (IMG submission 19971) | reverse complement strand
GGCAGGTTTGGGGAATAACCATACCAGTCAGGAAGTCAAAACCCATACTTAACTCCTCTGAATAGCTTTTTCGCTTCAAACTGGCAAGTATTGAGGGCTTTGGGACACGCGTAGACGCTAGTAAAAAATATTCGATTCCTCGATGAAAGGGGTTATTTCCTCTTTGCCCTGGGCCGTCTCGGTTTAGAGGGTTTTTCCTCAGAGGGTTGTTCCTCTGGCTTTCCTCTCAGGACCTTTTCCGCGCGATCGATGACATCGGCCGTCCTCTCCCTAAGGGATTCTGTGACCGACGTCAGTTTTTCGACCTGTTCCCTTACGCTTTCCCCTGTGCGGTCCTTGAGGGATTCCATGGTTGATGTGAGGGAGTCGACCGTTTTCTTCAGCTCCCTTGCTCCACCGGCCCTGCGATAGGCCAGGACTGAAATGAGCAGGGCGATAATCGCGATTATAAAGGTGACAGCTAACATTAGTTTTACCTCCTCTCGCTAAAGGTTTGTATTGTCAGTTTTATCTCCCTTCGTCCTCGTTTTCTCCGTTCGTTTCCTCTTAGACTAGTCTGTGCAATTGAAGAGCCATCCCAAGATAATCGTACTAGCTTATTTTCTTTGGTTTACACAGGAGATTTTCATCTACGGCAACACGTCCACAGGTCTCACAGGTGTACCTGATTTTTGCCAGTTTTGGTTTGCAAATGTGTCTTGGGTTGCCCGTGCTAACCCCGCAATACTCACAAGTATGAGCGGTTCCCCCTATATTTCCGGGGATAGGATCACAAAGATGTCCCTTCCCTGCTGTCACACTTCCACAGGTCTCGCATGTATACAATTCATCGGCCAGCATAATCACCTCCTTCCTCAGGAAATTGCTGCTTCTATCCCAAGAACTTGAATACATCTTAATCCTCCCTGTTCTTTGATGTCAACACCTCCACAAAGACTTCTAATCCAAAAGGAGAGGGATTCTTTGAATTGATCGGCTATTTGGAAAACGAATTCCAGAGGAGTGGACTCAGGAGGAGCCATCAAGAAAAGGTCTTCGATTCTTTAGGCTCGTCCCCATACCTGTTCCCAGAACGCGGTCGCCTGATTCGTTTGAAGAACTTGAGGAGTTCGAATATGCTCAAATAGAGGGTTGCTGCCCCTAAAACATACAGCCAGTCGCTCATCTTCAAACTGGCAAATGAGAGGAAATCGCTCATGTATGGTCCGTAAACCCCCAGGAACACGAGGCCTATGGACACCACGATGGACCAGAGCAGTATTTTGTTCGTCCAGAAGTAGCGATTGAAGATCGAAAAATACTCGTGACGCCGGGAGAGTATATTTGCAAACTGGCAGTATGCTATAGTCAGGTAAGACAGTGTTGTAGCCCGAGCGTAGCTCAGGGTGTTCTCGGTGCCCACGGTCAGCGTCACGCCCTCTCTAAACGTGTACAGGGCGAAGTTGGTAAACGCGAGCGCCCCTATGAGCGTACCCAGGAAGGATATCTCGACCGAGGTGTACTTATTCATGATGTGTTCCTTTTGGTCGCGAGGGAGCGATCTCATCATCTCGTCCGAGGCCGGATCGAACGCCAGAAAAGTCAGCGGCATGATCTCGGCCAGCAGATCGATTGCAAGGATTTGGATCGCCAGAATCGGGATCGCCCAATTCCGGAGTGACACAGCGGCAAGCCCCATGAGAACGACCATTAATTCCGCTGCGTTTGTGGTCATCGAGGCCAGAACCGTTTTCTTCAGGTTATTGTAAATGGTTCGGCCTCCTTTGACGGCTTCCACGAGGGTCGGGAAGCTGTCGTCCAACAGCACAAGCTCGGCCGCCTCCTTGGCCACGTCTGTGCCGGTCCGGCCCATGGCCACGCCAATGGCCGCCCGCTTCAACGCCGGTGCATCATTAACCCCGTCCCCGGTCACTGCCACGACCTCGCCCTGCGCTTCAAGGAGTTTGACGATACGGAGCTTATCTTCCGGTGTTACACGGGAGCAGATTACCGCATCAGCCCCTTCCAAGACCTGGGTGAGTTCCTTATCGCTCATCTCCTCCAATTGTGCCCCGGTGAAAACGGGTGGCTCACCGGTTTTCGAAAGCCCTATCTCTTTGCCGACGGCCTGTGCTGTAATTGCGTGGTCCCCCGTCATAATAACCATTCGTATATGGGCCTCGTGGCAATTCGCGATCGCCTCCTTCACCCCCTCCTTCGGCGGATCAATCATGCCCACCAGCCCGAGGAAAACGACATCCTTTTCAACCTCATCCAGGACGTAATCCCCGCCGCTTGGTTCCAGAGGGCGAAAAGCGATGGCGAGCACACGCAGGGCACGCTTAGAATAAGCCTCATTAAGCGACCTGATTCGCTCCTTGTCCGGCTCCGTGATCGGCACGGTTTCACCGTTCCGGTAAATGAACTTGGATATGGACAGAACGCTGTCCGTGGCTCCCTTCATGGCTAGTTGCCGGCGCTTCCCGAACTCTCGTACGGAACTCATGCGCTTACGCTGGGCGTCGAAGGGGAATTCGTACAGCTCAGGGTTCTCCTCGTCCTCCCGTGGCGAACGGGTGCCCAGTTTTGTTGACATTGTGATCAGCGCAGCTTCGGTTGGATCCCCAACGGGGTACCAGCCGAAGTGTTCGTCATCAGGCGGATGAATCTCGGCGTTGGACGCCATTGTTGCCGCGTCCATCATAATTTCGATTTCATCAATCTGCTCCTTGCTCAGGGGGTCACCGTTCCCGTCAAGCATTTCGCCTTTTGGCTCGTACCCGATCCCCGTGACCTCGTACTCTTTCTCGTTGAACCAGACGGTTGTTACCGTCATCTCGTTCTTGGTTAGCGTGCCCGTCTTGTCCGTACAGATAACGGTTGTCGATCCCAGCGTCTCCACGGAAGGGAGGTTTTTGACCACCGCATTCCGCTCGGCCAGGCGCTTGCTCGTGGTGGATAGTGCCACCGTGACCTGGGCGGGCAGCGCCTGGGGCACCGCTGCGACGGCGATCCCGAGGGCATAGATCATGCTCACAACAAAGCTGAAGCCCTGCCAAAGCGCCACCAGGAACAGGATGCCGCTGATCACGACAACGATTCCCGTGAGCCAGTTCGCCAAAACCGCGAGCTCTTTCTCCAGGGGAGACTTGGTCTTACGGGTCTCCTCTGTCATGTTGGCGATCTTACCCATCTCCGTATGCATACCCGTCCGCACCACCACGCCCGTGGCGTTTCCCGAAGCGACGGTTGTGCCGAGGTAGGCCATATTGTCCCGGTCGGCCAGCACGCAACGCTCCTTTATGGCATTAGTCTGCCTTCCGTGTGGCATGGACTCCCCGGTCAGGGAAAAGTCGTTCGTGCGCAGGTTGAACGATTCGATAATCCGCATATCGGCCGGCACTTTGTCGCCCTCTTCCAGCCGGACGATGTCGCCCGGCACCAGCTGGTCCTGCGATATCTCGCTCAACTCGCGGTCGACCATCACCCGTGCGGGCGACTTGATCAGCTCCCTGAGCCGCTCAAGAATNTTACCCGCCTTGTATTGNTGCACAAAGCCGATAATCGCGTTAATTAGCACGATGACGAACATTACCGCCCCGTTGCGGATGCTCTCGGGGCTGTTGTTAAGGATACCGATGACAAAAGAGATAATGCCAGCGACGATCAGCACGACGACCAGGACTTCCTTGAACTGTGAGAGGAAGAGGAGCCATTTCGGCACACTGACGTCGGTTCTGATTTCGTTCGGGCCATATTTCTCGCGCCGTTTTTCTGCTTCGTCACGAGGAAGTCCTTTCTCGGTTGTGCCCAAAGCCTCCAGGATCTCTTTGGCCTTCATCTGGTAATAGTCCCTTTTTGCCATCTGATCTGTCCCCTCGGTTACAGATTGTTGCCGCTTTGTAGCCTTGTGTTCATCAAACGAAAAAACACCTCGACCGCTGGAACCCCCATACCGTTGTTTTTTTAATATCTTGGCTGAGATGGACGAAAGATGCGAGCATTATTCCTATTTTTCTCGAACTTCACCGATTATTGTAACCCGCCCAACTGGAGTCTTAAGAGTTTGGCTTCAACAGGGTAAGAATGCAGTGCTCAGACCAGTGCACTTTCCTGCCCCGAGTCCCTGATAAAAATGCAGGATGAGTTGGTTAAATCCCTCACCTCTCGGGTCCGACCGAATGGAATATTGCCCGGCCCCAGTCCAAGAATATTAACATCGGCCCGGGGGGCTATTTTTAGGGATTCTTTAAAAGAACCAAACAACACGTGGAAGTCGGTCATCGAGGGCAACCGGGCTCTATCACTCATCCGCTCCAAAAAACCCTGCAATCGTTTCTTATCCGTCTTATCCGATGTTGTTGTTATCAGATTGATTTTCCCCTCCCAGTTCAATTGCAGCTGGAGCGTTATCAACATTGCCAGATGCCAGTTCGGGCTCTTGTCGCGCAACCAGAGGTTCACATCCCTTTGCATGCCAAAAGCCATGCGCGGATGTTGGCACAGGAGAATGACGCCCATGTCATATTTCGATGCCTGAGCGACTAACTGATTGATAGTTGCATCTTTTTTACTATCCCGTCCAAGGGACAAAAAAAGGATATTCGGCCGAAAGGTCCTGCTTCTTAAGATTTGAATAACCAATGACACTCCATGCAAAAAGTCGGACTCTTTAATGACTGTTGTATAGACCAAAGCTCCCTGTTCCTTGAGCGGCAAGAAGAGTTCATCAAGGGCCTTTTGGGTTTCTTCTATCCTTCCTTCTCTCATGGTGAAAGCGAAAATACTGCCCGAGGGATACACAATGTTTTGAATAAGGAGTAACGGTCCGGTCCAAGCCTCCGGTTCCTCTATAGGGAGCAGTAGGTCGGGTTTCCACGAGATCTGATGGCGTGGGAATCTCTGGGCCAACTTTGCCGCTTTTTCTGTTAAGAACAATACGAGACCTCCTCGGATGTCTCCCCATTTGGCCTCTAACCCTTTGTGCGCCAACCATATATACAAAATCACAATGATAATTGCAGCCACGGCGCTAAAGATGGGATCTATGAGGAACATCATGAATATACAAAGTACGGCGCCCAGAAGTGGTACGAAGATGGGTATCTTGAACGTTGGACGAAAGCTAATTATCTTCATGGCTTGTTCGATAAANACAACCAGATTCAACATGCCGTAAGTGATAAGAAAAAACATGGTGATAAGCGAGGCCAAAAAATTGAGGTTTCCCACGATAAGCGCGAGTTCTATGAAAATACCGGTAAAAATGATGGCGTTGCGTGGTTCGTTGCTTTCGGTTTTCACGGAAAACATTCTGGAAAATGGAATTGTTTTCTGCTCGGCCAAAGCCTGTAAAATGCGAGGCGCCCCAAGCATACTCCCTAAGGCAGAGGACAGCGTTGCGCCCATGATTCCCGCGATGACCGCCCGCCCCCACATGGCTTTATCCACCATGATCAATTGGTTGGTGCGGAGTTCCTCTGGAGCGGCAATGCTTGCTGCCATGTAGGCAAGGGCTATGTAAATGATCATGGTTACCACGATTGAGCTTATGGTACCTAATGGAATTGAGCGGCGTGGATCTTTTAAATCTCCTGACAAGTTGGCGCCGGCCATAATACCCGTGACGGCCGGGAAAAACACGGCAAACACCCTCCAGAAACCAGCGTCTTCAAAATTTCCATACAAAACGAATTGAGCTACCGGCTTGGCCGGGGTGAGAAAAAATGATAAGAGGGAAATTCCGATCACGGTCATAATGATGTATTGAACTCTAATGGCTAATTGTGCGCTTATATATGAAATGATCAACAGACTGATCCAGGCGATGCTCGATACCACGATGGGCGTGTGGTCAGGGAAGACACGGAGCCAGCCCTCGGTGAATCCAATGATATACAGAGCAGCTGAGAGGGTCTGCGCAATGTACAGTGATATCCCTATGCTTCCGCCTGCCTCGAGGCCCAATGATTTAGAGATGATCGAGTATGCCCCACCGGCCCCGATCTTGATGTTGGTCGTAATAGAGGACATAGAGAGACCGGTGCAGGTGGTAACGGTTTTCGCCAAAAGAATGATAAGAACCGCTCCCACGAACCCGGCGTTCCCGACCACCCAGCCTAATCGGAGGTACATAATCACGCCGAGAATGGTTAACACGTCTGGCGTGAATACCCCGCCGAAAGTACCGAATCTCCTATCGGGTGTATTGTTTTTCGTCTGTTTCGATTTTCTCGTCACGTGAAGTCCTGCCTATGGGTCTGCTTTCTTGGCCCACGGGCCACCACCCTGGAGTCGACAATGCCTTGACCCTATCTGAAAATGTGAAAAAGAAATACGATAGGGCAAACGCCTTCTGGACTCAGAGCCATTTCTTTTTTCTGAAATACATTACCATGAAGCCCACGACTATGAGCATGACGATGAGAGCACTGGGGTAGCCCCAATGCCACTCAAGCTCCGGCATGAACTTGAAATTCATCCCGTATATTCCGGCAATAAATGTGAGGGGAATAAATATGGTCGCCATGATCGTTAATACCTTCATCACCTCATTCATTCGATTGCTGAGGCTTGAAAGATAGATATCAAGCATCCCGGAAACCATGTCCCGAAAGGTCTCTATCGTATCAATGACCTGAATGGTGTGATCGTAAACGTCTCTCAGGTATATGCCGGTCGGCTTTGTAATCAGGGGAGATTCTCCCCTCTCCAGAGCATTGATCACCTCCCTTAGCGGCCACACCGACTTGCGGAGGAATATTAGGTTCCTCTTTAATGTGTGGATGATCTGCAGGGTTTCCGGCGTCGGATTTGTGACCAACTCTTCCTCCAAAGACTCTATTCTCTCTCCAAGTTTTTCCAAGATGACGAAATAGTGGTCAACTACTGCGTCGAGCAAAGTATACGCGAGATAGTCGGCCCCTCCCCTTCTGATGCGACCTTTTGAATTCCTGATTCGCTCTCTGATTTGGTTGAAGACATCTCCCTCTCTTTCCTGAAAAGAGATGACGTAGTTGTGGCCGAGAATCAAACTTATCTGCTCGCCCATGATCTCATCCTCGTTTTCATCGTGGTAGATCATCTTCAAGACGATAAAGAGGTAGTCCCCAAGATCCTCTGCCTTCGGACGTTGTCCCGTATGCAGAATATCCTCCATTATGAGGGGATGTACGCCGAAATGGATTCCGATTTTCTCCACAACCTCCACTTCCTGGAGTCCGTCTATGTTGATCCACGTTACCGTTGGTTTATCCTTAAAGGGAAAGCACTCCTCGATCTTCTCGGCCTCTTTTTCCTGAAAATTTTTCGAATCGTAATCAATAACGGTGATCTTTACTTTCTCTGTCTTTCGCTCCCCTATGTGCACGAGCGTTCCCGGTGGAAGCCCAACCTTTTCCTTGATCCCGGTTCTTTTAAATCTTTTCATTCCTAGTAGATCCATTACAAATCACCTCCCACCGAATGATCGGCGAAAATTCCCCCGTTATCCCCTTGGTATGAGGAATCAGCTTTTTGATTTCATCATTCCGGGGTGCGGGCAATGCCGATTCCAGGTAGTCGGAGCGTCCAATGCGCTCATCAGTCTCCGTAATTCCACCGTCCGGTCCGTTGTGTTGGTAACCTGGAGGCTCGCTAGAAGCGTGGCAATGGTGCGCTGAGCAGCAAAACCGACGATGATCCCAGGTTAATCCTTCTTTTCCTCTTTCTTAATGTCTATTCCCACTTTTTCGAGGGCTTTGGCCGTCTCCTCACGTACCTTGCCCACCTTTTCCGTGGTCTCCTTCTTCATCTTTTCCATTTTTGTCCGGAGGTCCTTGACCTGGGCATTGAGGTCAGCTTGGCCGCCAGTGCGGTTGAAGGCGACAATGGCCACAATGAGGGCAATGATCGAAATAATCAGGGCGAGTGTTGCCCTGAAGCCTCCTTTGACAACCTTTGCTTCAGCGCTCATATTTCACACCTCCCATAGCAAAATATAATTACAAGGCTTGCCTTACAGCCTCCTGAGAAAAGCATTCCTCCCGAGGACATGCTCTCTTGCCCTCGTCTATCCTCTATGCTTCGGTCTTCTCAACAACCAGCCCGCGATAACCCCTATGATAAAGGTACCCAGGAGCAGCAAGGACCTGGACATGGAAATTGTCCAGACGAGGAACCGTGTCTCCACGACCTGGGTGTTTTGAATCACGAAGAGAAGGATAAGAACCGCGAGAATCACAAAGACAATGGTCTTTCCCATAAGAACACCTCCTTTCAGCTGATTTACCTCAGACAAGGCCTTTCAGGTTGTCCAATTTCCCGTAGCAGATCAGGCGATCGCCAACCCTGATCTTAGTCTGAGCCTTGGGAACAGGGATCATTTCCTCATCCCTTTCAACGGAGAGGATCATGAGATCTCTCTCCTTGAAACCGGATTCACTCAGGGTTAACCCAACGACCTTCGATCTCCTTCCAACGAGGACTGAGGCGACGCCGTATCCATCGGATTGGTGCAGGAGTTCCTCCACATGGACTTTTTGGAAGTGCAGCTTTTCCCTGAGGGTTTCGCGAATCTTCTGGGTCAACTTCTTTGCAAAAGTCTGGTGTGAGGCTATCCGATACAGAATAAACAGGGAGGCCGCGATAATAACGAGATTGAGAGAAGGTCGGAAAGTACCCGTTTGTCTGAGGGAGAGAACGAATGTGGCAATCACCGAAACGATGCCGGCATTTCCCAGGATCATGAGGTAGGTGACGATCTTCCTCCTTCGTGGGTGAGTCACCACCAGCTCTGCTTCCCTGGTGGTGAATCCGGTTCCCGAAAAAGCGGAAAGCGCCTGAAATCTTGCCCTGGACCTCTCCATGCCCGTCATCTCCAGGGCAATTGAGCCAACCCGGACGATTAAGTAGGAAATGCAGATAAACACAACCAAAAGAACAACACTCATCTACGCCTCCCCTGTCTCTCTTTGAATTCGAGTATATATGAATCTTTTAAAAAAAACAAAGAATAAGCCCTGTGTCCGCTGTCAGCCGGAGTTTTTCCCGAGTTTGAGGTGATTGAGGATTTAAAGGGGAAAATAAAACACTGATATCGGAAAGGGAACCATTTGCCGGAGGTATGGAAGAGTATCTCCAGGGGCCATTGATCATTGGAGAATTCTGAGCCTTTGGCTCTGGGCGATACGTTGCCCTAGACGGGTTCTTTCTTCGAGGGATAATTCCTCTACGTGCTGTGCATCGACAGCAATCAATCTGGGAAAAAGCCCGCTCCCATTGGCAATCTGAATGCTCAGTCCAGGCCTGGCGTTGAATTCCAGGACCATAGGTCCCTTTTCTCGATCGATTACTACGTCGACGCCTATGTAACCGAGCCCTGTCATTTCGTGGGAAAGGGCCGCAATAGTGAGGATTTCCTCCCAGTAGGGGATGTTAATTCCTTCGATGGGCTGATTCGTATCGGGATGGCTGAGGACAACTCGATCATGGTGAACCCCATAGAGGGTGATGCCCTCATGTAAGTTCACTCCGACACCTACAGCCCCCTGGTGGAGGTTCGCCTTGCCATCCGATTCCCTCGTAGGGAGCCTCACCATTGACATCACGGGAACCCCCTTGTAGACGATGACGCGAACATCCGGGATCCCACGATACGCTATGTTTTCAAAAACAGCGGCTACCTCGACCTTATACTCAATGAGAACCTTGTCATCCTGTCCCCCCAAGGAATAAAGCCCGGAGAGGATTCCCGAAATGTAATGCATCAAATCCTCGGAGGAGATTATGTCGCCACTGGCCTTTTCGAAGCTGGTTTCGTCATGCCCTACAATGACGAGTATGCCTTCCCCTCCACTTCCCATGGATGGTTTCACAACGAATTGATCATGAGTTTCCGCTATCTTGAGAACGTTACGAATTTCATGGTGATATTGAATCATTCCGTAGAGCTCGGGAACGTTAATCCCTTTTTGGAGGGCAAGCCGTTTTGAGAGCAATTTGTCATCCACGAGGGGATAGAATTTCCGCGGGTTGACCAAGAGCATAAAGTCCGCGTTCCTCTGGTTAATGCCTAATATTCCCAGTCTTTTGAGAGTATTAAACCGGGTCACTTCTCGTCCAGCGATATTCAAGAGGAAATCTCAGGTGATGCACCTAGTTTTTTTCACCATTCGGAATGAAGCTACTAAATCGGACATATTCCATCAGGCGATAGCCGGTATAGCGGCCCAGGAGAATCTGCATGCCAATCACCGCAAAGAGAACCTCGGGGAAGACAAAGAAGAAATCCTGAACCGTAACTATGGACATCACCAAATACCCCAAGGTAGCTACCAGCAGCGTGCCCAGGGAAACCTTAATAGCCTCTCTTGCCCCTCTTTCCATGAGAATGATGGAGAGCCTCTCGATGGTCATGGTCATGATGACCATGGGGAAGAGAGCAACGGCCAGGATCCGGTACACCCCCGCGTGGTGACCGATGAGGGACCCAGCCGCCAATATGATTACGAGAACGGTGACGATCACCGACAGTCTCGGTACCAGGAGAAGCCTCAAGCGGTCCATGAACCATCTGGATACGAGTCCGAGGGCAATTACCACTGAGAAGAGTACTAGTCCCCAGCCTAGTTGCGTATTTCTGAAAGCGAGGGCGATGAGTACGGGCATGAAAGTCCCAAAGGTATTGATTCCAATGATATTTCTGAATATTGAGACGATCAAAGCGCCCAGGGGAATCATCAGGATAACCCGAAAGACCTCTTGTGCTTCCACGGGGAGCGAGAAAAGCGACCATTCGTGCACTTTTGAGCCCACCTTTGTGGCAGTCCCGTAAAAGAGGCTGAACGACCATTGTTCCTCCTGTTTCATTGCGTATCTGTATTCCAGGCTTTTCACTCCTGAAGAAGCCATAAAAGGCGCGTCCCCTCGATAGATTATGAGGAGGTTTTCGGGCAATTGAGCGAATAACCGGTTTTCGACATCCACGGGTACCCATGATTCCCCGGGAAGGACCTCGGCCCAACTGAGAATCCTCTTCTGCTTAATCTCTCGGCCGAGGGGTATCCCGTGGACAGCTCGGGCCGGAACCCCCGCCATACGCGACAAGTAGATGAAAAGCCTCTTCTTCTCCGCAATGGTTGCCTTTCTCGTCCTGATGGGCGCGGTTAAACTCGTTTCCTTGGAGAAGTGAACTGTCTCAACATCATCGAGTAGAAAGTCGTAGATAGCCCTTACCTTGTCAAGATTTTCCTTCTTTTCTCCGACCAGTCGGTCCAGAAATTCTCTAACCTCAGCGGCAATGGATTCCATCTCGGGTTTTGCGAGGAGATATCGAGATACCTTGGAAGGATATTTCTCCTTTAATGCACTGTTGATTAAACCGGGTGTTCTGGGCCAAGTCTGAACGGTCGCCCTGTAAAAGAGCCGAACATCTCCTTTCAGCGGTTTACCAATCCATTGGACAAAGGTGTTACCCTCCTCCTTTCCTATGAAGAAATCGAGATTTCTTGAGACAAACTCCTCTTCCAGAACCATCTGTCCCGCATCGTCGCTGGGAAGATAGTGACGGACTGCGCTCGCTTTTCCAACACCTTGGAAATGGATCTTCAGTTCGAAGGTCCAGAGGTTTTTGACGGGTCTCGATAAGATGGGGTACTTGAGGAAGAGGACCTTGTAGACGAACGATGCGATAAAAAGGGAAATGAAGAAAGAGGCAATGAGGGGAATTTTCCTTCTCTTCCCGAAAGGCGCTTTCATGTCACGATTCCCAAGTTATTTGAAGAATAACAGCGTTATCCTCTACGGTTTTGGGCAACGCGGTCCCGCAAGGTATTTCTGGCTTACGTCCACGATAAAATCCCCTTCCAAGGTCGTTCGGCCGAGGATCATCCTGTAGTTCATGCCCCCGCGGTCTTCCAAATTGACCCGAATTCGTTTTCTAACCCCCCCGAGGCACATCTCAAGCTCGATCTCCGGCCTCGTCCTCGTAATAGAGCTTGACTTTTTTATGTTTGCTTCCCTCACCAGGTCGGCCTCGATGACCCGGGATTTACCCTTGAGATCCATGGTCCTGAAACGGATTCTGGAACTTTTCGCTTTACCCTTTGACGTGATGTATTCAAGATCTACTGCATGGATAGAAGAATTCTTCGCTCCTGTATCTATCTTTGCCTTTATGACAAAATCACACACTGGCAAATATACCTCTTCGAGCCATCCAATTACTATCTTCTGATTAGCTAGAGCGTCTTTCCTTACACCGAGATCCATCAAAAACAGAAAGGCGAAAATTGCCATCCAAAAAAGATTCCGTGACATAGTCCCTCCAGTTGATACTGTCGTTATCGTTATTACTGTGTCTCATAGAAAACTAAGGACGGTGGGTAACCTGAAAAGCTCCATAGGAGAGGATTCGAAAAAAATCGGCCCTCTGCCACCAGGGCGCAGGGCCAGTCCTTGACCTTCACAACTCACCTTCATAGTCCTATTAGGAAGGATTTCTCATCGTCACCGGTTATGTCGTGGAGATTTCCTCCGTGTCCTTTGCCTTCTCCTCTGGTATCGTAGTTTCGTATTCCCCGGAGATTGGAGCCTCTTGGGCCTCTTTTAACCTGTCCTCCAATTGCTTCTTGGATTTGGTTAGCTGCTTGATGGTGGTTTTCAGGCGGAGACGGACACCAAACCCTACAAGGCTCCCTGCAACGATACCAATGAACAGGGGAATAAACATCAAAAGGTACATGGGGAAAGGGGGCGTTTCCAGGTTAAAGTAATAACGGAGTGTTAAGGATTGAGTGTTTTCCGACGCGAAGGAAACCGCCAAAATGAACACGAAAACGAAGACGATGAGTTTAGCATAATTCATGGCTCTTTCCTCTCTCCTAATACAATCCTCGGCTCCAGATGGGCGTGTTATTCCGTTTTCGACCCGCTCCCTTTCGACCTGGAGGTTTTTTCCTCTGGACGTTTCTCCTCCGAGGGTTTCCGCTCAGGCTCCTTCCTAACCGCCTTTTCCAGTCGATCAATGACATCGGCCGTCTTCTCCCTCAGGGATTCCGTGACAGATGTCAATTTTTCAACCTGTTCCTTTAAGCTGTCTCCTGTACGGTCCTTGAGGGATTCCATTGTAGATGAAAGGGAATCGACGGTTCTCTTAAGTTCCTTTGCGCCACCGGTCCTCTGATAAGCCAGGGCGGAAATAATCAGAGCGATAATCGCAATGATAAAGGTGATGATCAACATAGTCATTTACCTCCCTTTCTGGGGTGCGTTAATTCCCGCTTGATTACGTCCTTTTAAAGGAGAAAAGCAACAGTCGTGCCATTTCCATAACATATTGAATTTATTGTATAGTTTAAGAGTTCGGAAAAATTTTAAGAACTATCGGTTCCGAATCTAAGGAGTGCCAATGTGTTCTCAGTCTCCGCAGAAAGAAGGATGTGGCTCCAATCCATTGATATGAAAAGGAGATCCAACAGTGGAACTCGTAGTTCCGCTTTATGGAATATCGGAACTTGGAGTTCTTTTATTTTACTGAGTAACGTGAGATGTTAATTCGATTTTTTGTAAGC
>JGI24422J19971_10001686_pt1 | contig 13542 bp, 11 predicted proteins | sample DeeMarSWOR152_54_FD_19971 | JGI IMG/M metagenome (IMG submission 19971) | reverse complement strand
TAATACCATATAGAGCGTCTTTCTGTCAATATTTTTTCGATGGTCCTGTGTCCGGGGGATTACGGGATGGACTCAGGGATTAAGGAGCCCTCCTCAACGGGGAGTCATGTCGTTTGATGCCTGAGGACAAATGGGAAATCCGCTCAACACAATGGATTCGGTGGTTCACCTTGACTGGGGCGGCAAATGGGTTATAATAGCTTGAAATCACGGAATTTAATGATTGATGGCTTCGTAAAAAGTCCAACTTCTGCGTTGCGCTGCATCCTTCGTCACTGCAGCGTACTGGAAGTACGCCTCATTCCTCAGGATTTGCGCGCCTTGAATTTGGAGCTTTTTACTTTGCCATCGGATTTTTACTTTTTACGAGACGAACATCATTGTTTCACGACATACGCCCAGAAGTTTCTCTTTCTGATTGGTATAGGTCGTTTCATAAACAACAAACAAAATAGTGCCCGCCTTTCTCCCCTTTTTTTCGTAAATGTCGGTAATTTTCCGCCTCCTGTTTACGATATCTCCTGGTCTTGCCGGTTCAAAAAAATGGTATTCATTGCCTCCTCTCACGGCGTTTAGACCGTGCATCGTAACTCTGGATAGATCCCGGCCATTTTCCCCGACCTCAGCAAAGAGGTCGTGACTAACGTCAAATATGAACGTTGGAGGAGCAATGAGCCCACCATATGCGCTTTTTTCTGCAAATTCCTCGTCAATATACAGGGGATTTAAGTCCGATATTGCTTGGGCATACCGTCTGATAGCGGTTCTATCAATGAGCTCCTTACCCGGGAAATAGAGCTCCTGTCCCAGCATTGCCCTTATCTCCGGCGTTATCAAACTTCCTTCGGCCATCCTATCGCCTCCCTTTACTGGATTGTCGAGAGCAATAAATCATCATGCATAGCTATAACAGGCAATCAGCAGCGAGCACTATACCACATGAGGCCCCGGAAGTACACCTACCTTCTCGAGGATCTCCTCCTCTCTCCAATTATGCCGTTTTTGACGGCACGGGGGAGGGCGGGGTTAATGGATCGAATTACGTATGATCTTCGATCCATTTTCCCTTGTGGAAAAGGTTGTTGATTATATACTAATCAAGAGGTATGGTATCTCATCGGAAAGGGAGGATACGATGAAATATAGGAACGTAGCCTTATTTTTCGTCATTGCAAGCCTTTTTCTGAACTTTTTGCCACATCATGCTGCAACAGCGTCAGCTGGAACGACAGCGATTTTAACGTTTTCTCATATCCCAACTGGCGGGTGAGGCGACTCACTAGATGGGGTATGGTATACCCTCGAAAGGATTGGAGGAGTATCGAAGTACACTGTGGACTACGATAGAACTGACGCACGTTTCAAGGCCACGGTAACGTTTGATGATACGAAAACTACTATTGAAAAGATTGTGGAAACCCTTACAAAGGCAGGGTACCCACTTCACGGAAGGCCTGAGTTTCAGAAAAGGGGGACGTCCTTAAATAAGTAGCTAATTAGCCCGACCCGACTTTCAGCCTATCCTTATCGATAAAAAAGCAGACTTGTACCTGTATATGCGGTTCGCAAGAGAGACCTCGGTCAGAGAAGGGACTCTCGGGTGATAAAATAACGTATTTACTTATGGATGTCCCTGTTTTCCTCGTCTCTAAGAGGAGATGATACCTTGATTCTCACTGATGAGGAAAAGGCATATCTGGAAGGTAGCCATGGTGAGGCTAATAGGTTGGCTATGGAGCTTTTGGTGAGCCTGGGGGAATCGTTTGGCGCGGAAAGGCTTATTCCCATCGCATCGGCGCACATTTTGGGTCACTATGGGTCGCTCCATCAAGCGGGTATAGATTTTCTCGAAAAACTCGCGGAAGGAGGAGGAGAGTGCCGAGTTCCTACAACGGTGGACCCCTCCTCAGTTGATTTTGAGCGATGGAAACAGTTTAAAATCCCCGAAGAATATGTCGAGAAGCAGAAAAGGCTTCAGATAGCGGTGGAAAAACTGGGCGTGATTCCTACCTGGTCCTGCACTCCTTATCTTTCCATAAATGTACCGAGATATGGTCAGAATATCGCGTGGGCGGAATCATCAGCCATTGCATATGCAAATTCTGTTATTGGTGCTCGGACTAATCGGACCCCATTTGGTTTAGACATTTGTGCCGCTATAACGGGTAAAATCCCGGAGTTTGGGCTGTATATAGAGGAGAATAGAAGAGGTTCCCTTCTGTTTGATGTGAAGATAGACGATTTTTCAGATCTCGATTATCATACCCTTGGAGCAATTATTGGCAGCAGATCCGGCGCTGACATACCTGTGATCAAAGGGATTCCTGCAAATATTACGAATGACCAGTTGAAATGCTTTGGTGCTGGCGCTGGTTCTGCTGGGTCTGTGGCACTCTACCACGCCTTAGGAATTACCCCAGAGGCACGGTTGAAGGACCCTTTTGGTGGGAAAAAACCGGAAGAGGTTTTTGCCATTGGCCGCAAGGATCTTCAGAAAATGGAGGATCAGATCAGCACCGCGGATCCCAATGCAAGGGTTCACATGGTAACCCTGGGATGTCCCCTTTTGTCTACAGAGGAGCTCAAGGCTATTTTCCGAAAGATGCAAAAGAGAAAGGTAAGAAAGGATATGTACTTCTGGATATACCTTACCAAGGAAACGTACGACATAGGTAAAGCGCTAGGTTTAATTGATCCGTTAGAAAAGGCAGGAATCTGGTTCTCAACGCAGACCTGTGCGACGATATCGCCGGTAAAAGTATGGGGATTTTCCCATGTTATGACCAATTCAGCGAAATGTGCTTTGGTAGTCCCCTCAGAGCATGATGTTAAAATCACGTATAGAGATACCGACGGTTGTATTATTACTGCTACAGAGCCAGGGTAAATCTCACCGTAACAGGGAGATAGGATGGGTAACGTGAGAGAGATAGTAAAAGGGAGGGGGGTGACCCCTGGATATGGAGAGGGCAAGGCCCTTATCAGTAAGAAGCCCTTTATGTTCGCCCATGGAGTTGAACCGAGAACCGGTGAAATCATTGATATTCGCTCTGGTTTACTCAAAGAAAATATCAAGGGAAAAGTCCTCATATTTCCTTTTGGAAAAGGTTCTACCACTGGATCAGCGTGGTTTTTAGAAACCATTAGACAGGGAAATGGGCCATCGGCTGTGATCAACGTGGAGACCGAATCGATTATTGCTTCGGCTATCGTTATGGCAAGGCTTTTATACGGGATTACTATACCGCTTGTAGATAGATTAGAAGGGGACATCAGTGAAATGGTAACGAAGGATACCTTTATCCAGGTAAACGGCAATACGGGAGAAATTACAATCGTTTCAAGAGGTTAGGGTTCTCCATTTCCTCTCCGGTTTAAACATGTCAACCTTCAACCCCTTCTTACCTTGATTATTGTGGAATCGTGGGAAAAGACAAAGAAGGGAAAACGAAGAAAGGGCCTAAGGGGAGCGGCTGGAAAAACAACCGGCTGATGCTCCCCTCAGGTCCGGAAAGCGGAATGGAAAGGAGGTGAAAGGGAGTTGGGGATTGATTGCCCCTTCCGATGGATTTCCCGCTTCCCTGAGGATAAGGCCCCGTCTCTTACATCAAGGGCAGAAAGGCTCGGATTCTCCTAGGGTATCAGGGACCTTTTTGATGAACCCCCGCCATTAAAAACATAAACTCCAAAATTGATATTGGCGTTTTCTGTTAAACAACTTTCACACAGCCTATTGAACCTATGCTTAGAAGGGAAAGGACGGCCACATTTAAGGCAGCTTCTTATTTTTTGACGGCCTCGGATATTACTGGCTGCCATCGGATCTCCCTCTTGGTTTATCGACTATTTCCGTCTCAAGGCTGAGGATCTGGTCAGGCTGTATCATTATTGAACGCCAGTATGGACCTTCCCTTGCGGAAGAGAAGGTCCAAAAGAGTCAGAATGGCCGCAATTCCAAAGAGAAACAGGACAAAAGGAATATATAAATATTTCTTTATGCTAGATTTCATTATTATTTACCAATACTTGTTTAACTTACTCATTTAGAAGGCATTTTTTGTGCCAAGTCTGATATAATTGCCATAAATGCATTTAAGTGGTTGAAATCATATAACTATTTTGATATAGNGAACCTTAAAAAACGCCAAAAAATAGAGGAAAATTGGAAGAGAAAGCGATAAATGTGGTAATCATTTTCCACTACGATCATCTATAAAATATAAGTATTTTAAATTTTTAATTTTTTTAAAAATATGGTCCAATCTAAATAGGAAAAGTTTTTACCCTTCTTTCCCCTGCCTGATCCAAATACTTACTTTTGCCGAATTTTGAAGATATTTTAAGAAATGTCGAGAAAATATCAGATTTTCATTGAATACATCAATGAAATCATCTAATATCGTTTTCAGGGGTGTTTGACTTAATAGATAAGATAAGATTAAAAAATTTAAACAAAATAAATAAATCAAATAAAACAAAATCAATGAAAAAATCGGCCTTTACCACTTCCGACGTAGCCCGAATCTGTCATGTTACAGGGGAAACCGTAAAAAGGTGGCTGGAAGAGGGGAGAATTAAGGGGTATCGTGTCGGCACTGCAGGACATTGGCGAATACTGCCAAAGGATTTGGCCCTTTTTCTGAAAAATAACAACATACCTTTTCCTGAACCTGAGGAAACAGGCATTGACCTGAGGGGACTGACCAGCATTGAGGATTCGCCAACATTCTGTTGGGAATTCTACAGGGACAAAAACAATCATCACATTCGTCCTGAGGAGAGCTGTGAAGATTGCCTCGTTTACAAGGTTAGGTCAATTAACTGCTATGCCCTCAGGGAGGAGGTGGGACATAAAAGGATTTACTGCGACTATTCATGCGAGGATTGTGAGTACTTCCGTTTGGTGAAGAAGGAAATCCAAACCAAGATTTGACCGAGATATGTGTACGAGAACTGAAGAAAGGATGACTCTTAAGAAAACAAACAGTTCAACGGTTATACAATTATTGATAACTACATTGACATCACTTTTGCCCTCAGGTGACAGCGTGGAAAGGCCTCCTCTCGCTAAAGGAAACCGACGAATACCCCCTCTTCTCGCCTTTCCAGGGGCCTTTGTCTTAAATGCCTCCGCCCTTTCTCCTTATGGATTTCCTTACCCTGGCTATTTTGATTATGTTTCCCCAGATAAGTCTTTTCTTACCCTCTCTCATGCTTGCCGGATAATGAGCTCTATGCCTTGATTGCAGGCCTGCTCGGGTTTATCTGGGGTTCGCTGAGCTTCAGGATCCGGGCTGTCTGATTTCGAGGCGTTAAGGCACAGGGGGGAGCATCGTATGGCGGACAAGCCGATGTCCAATTTCCATTTTCGGTTGATGTCCCTTGGCTACACATTTCGCGATTTGTTCTTGCCCCGCATAAATATCTTGAGGGAGGCAGGGATAGAGTCAGGGTTCCACGTGCTCGACTATGGCTGTGGGCCGGGGAGTTATGTGAATGGTGCTGCTGAGCTCGTGGGAAAGACCGGGAGCGTTTATGCCCTGGATATTCACCCCCTTGCCATTCAGCGAGTTCGGAATATCGCCTCAAAACGGCAACTGGGGAACGTGGAAACCATCTGTTCCGACTGCGAAACCGGGTTGCCCGATGAGAGCGTAGACGTAATTTTCCTCTACGATACGTTTCACAGCTTGAGGGATCCGAATAGAGTGCTGCGGGAACTGTATCGGGTATTGAGGCCGAACGGAATTCTCTCATTCAGTGACCACCATATGGAAGGAGATGAAATAGCCTCCGAGGTGACCAATGGAGGATTGTTCAGGCTCTTGAGGAAAGGCGACAGAACGTATAGCTTCGTGAAAGGGTAGATAAGGCGGGCAGGTTCCCTCATCATGGGGATGGGCGGGGATGAGGTCAACGAGTGCAAGAGATGCAACCTGAGGTGCATTCTATGGTACCGATGATCCATAAGAAGCCGGCAATCATTTCTTACGTCCTCATTCTATTGGGCTTTACAGCCTTGGGGTCTTCATCGGCGGGTGTCGTTCTTGGGCCAGTTGATGGGGGAAGGCTCGCAGACGGGGTCTACGAAGGAGTCCATAGGGCGGGCCCCAATAAAGCCGTGGTAAAGGTGACGGTTCAAGAAGGGAAAATAGTCGAGATCGAGATAGTAAAGCACAGGGCATGGAGAGGTAAGAGGGCCGAATCGATTATTCCGAGGAGAATTATTGAGCGTCAATCGACGAAAGTGGATGCCGTCACGGGAGCAACGAACAGTAGCCGGGTGATCATGAACGCTGCACAGAAAGCGATAGAGAAGGCTTATCAAAGGTAGCGTGTACTATTTTCGCCCCGCTGAACGGAGCTTTTCCGTTTCCTGCAGGTTCAGTTCAAACGTCTCGGGATTGAGCGCCACCCGATAGACGTCCCTTGCCTGGTCAAGGCTTACGAATCCGTCGATGACATCCTCGCGTACCATCTCGGGATCACGCTCCTCCGGCTGATAGAAGCCTCCGCCGCCCGGGAGCTCAAGGGTGACCTTTTGGTCGGGCTTGAGGATGTACTTGGTCTTGGCATGCGGCGCCGTGCCATCATCCAGGTAGATGTGTCCCTTGGTACCGTTTAGCCCGCCGGCGAAGCCCTTGGCCGGGAAGCGGATGCGGTCGTACATGGGCGAGTGTTGAGCGGGATGTCCCCCGCGCACCTTGAGGACCATGCGCTGACCCAGCCCACCGCGAAACCTGCCGGGCCCGCCGCTATCCTGAATGAACTCGCGGCATTCTATGAATATGGGGGACACGTTTTCCACCAGTTCAACGGGAACACCGTGGATGCCGCTGGGGAATGCGGTGGCCGAGAGGCCGTCCTTGTTGGGACGCGCACCGGTGCCTCCTGCGGAGAAAAAGACGTAGCAGAAGTGTTCGCCGCGTTCGTCTATCCCGTCGAACTGGGTGTTCCAGAGGCCCTGGGAACCCTCTGCGATAACCCGGTCAGGGATAACATGGCTGAGTGCTCCAAAGACCGCGGCCGAAAGGAAGTGGCCCAGGATGTGCCGCGCTCCGACTGGGGCGGGACGCTGGCAATTGAGGATACAGCCCTCGGGCGCGATGACGGCGATGGGGCGGAAGCTCCCCTCGTTATTGGGGACCTCAGGGCTTACCGAGCACTTGATGGGGTAAGTGGTATAGGCGTGGCAGTAGCTGTAGACCACGTTGATTCCGCGGTCCGACTGTGGCGAGGTACCGGTGTAGTCGGCGATCATGCGGTCTCCCGCCACGGTAATGGCGAGCTTGACCACGATGGGCTCGTCGAACCCGTCGACATCTATCTGGTGACGATAGGTTCCGTCGGGAATGGTCCGAATGGCCTCGCGCATGGAGTGCTCACTGCGTTCGATGATGGCCGCCGAGAGACCGTTCAGATCGAACAGCTCGTAATCCTCCATCATCTCCACCAACTTCTTGCCGCCTACCTCGTTGGCCGCAATCATGGCATGGATGTCGCCCAGCACTGATTGAGGGACGCGGACATTGGCCCTGATGATCCTGAGGAGGTCCTTGTTGACTCGCCCCCGATCCACCAGCTTCATGATTGGGATGGCCAGCCCTTCCTCGTAGACGGAGGTTGCGTCGGCCCCGAAGATGCGCCCACCGATGTCCATAACGTGACAGGTATTGGCAAAGAGCCCCACGGCCCGCCCCCGGTGGAAGACGGGCGTTACCACGGTTAAATCGTGGTGATGCCCGGAGGCAAGCCAGGGATCATTGGTAACGAGCGTGTCCCCCTCTTGCAGGGTATCCATTGGGTACTCGCGCAGGAAATGGCGCACGCACGTTGCCATGGTGTTGATGTGGCCCGGGGTGCCCGTCACCGCCTGCGCGAGCATGTTTCCCTGCTCGTCGAAGACGCCTGCAGAGAGATCCCCTGCTTCGCGGACAACGGTGGTGAAGCTCGCGTGCACCAGTGCTGCGGCCTGTTCGTTGGCGATGGAGATGAGGCGGTTCCAGAGAACCTCGAGGGTGATAGGGTCAAAGTCTTTCTGGGTCATTGCAGTACCCACGTGATCCTTCAATAAGACAAAAGAACGTATGTTTATCGGAAGACGGGCAGTTGCGGCTTCAGGATGATCCCAGGTAAACCACGACATTGCCCAGCTCGTCCACCCGCGCCCGTCCCGGCCCGTTCATGACGAGCGTGCTCTCCCTTTCCTCCACGATGGCTGGTCCCCCTATCTCAGCGCCGACGGGCAGATGGTAACGGTCGTAGACCGGCACCTCCTTAAACGTGCCCGCAGCGGGAAGGTAGGCGGGGCGCTTGCCCTTCAGGGCTTTCGCGAGGCTCGTGCCAGTGGGCCACCACGATCCCGCGTGGACCTCCGGGCGGGGCCCCGTGGCGGTAAGCCGCCAGTTGACGGACTCGATAGGTATTTCCGGGCACAAGCGCTGATATACGCCCTCGTATTCCTCTTCGAACGCGCGGCGAAACTCCTCGAGGTTCTCCCCATCATACTCCCCACCGGGGAGCGATACACCGATCTCGAAGCCCTGTCCCACATATCGCATGTCCGCCGAGCATATGAATTGCATATCTTCCACGGACACGCCTGCATCCAGGAGCAGTTCGCGGCCCTTCGACTCCATCTCGGCGTAGATGGAATTCAGGCGTTCCCATCGAAGCTCTTCCAGGCGTGTGATGTAGCTGCGGCTCAAATCGAAGGCCATGGGGGCCAAAAGAAACCCGAAAGCGGAACAGACGCCGGCTCCTGGAGGCACAATGATGGTCTGCAGCCGGAGCTTCTCGGCAACCTGATACGCGTGCACGGGTCCCGCACCGCCGAAGGCGACGAGCGAGAAACGCCGTGGGTCGATTCCCTTTTCCACGGCATGGATTCGAGCGGCGTTCGCCATGTTCTCGTTTACCACCTCGTGTACCCCCCAGGCAGAACGCTCCGCGGTGAGGTCAAGCGGTCGGGCGATTTTTTCCCGTAAGGCGGCCTGAGCGAGCTCCGGGTTCAATTTTATCTCGCCGCCCAAGAAGAAATTGGGGTCCAGGTAGCCAAGGATTAGATCTGCGTCGGTCACCGTGGGGTCTTTCCCGCCCCGGCCGTAACAGGCCGGTCCCGGGTCGGCCCCCGCGCTCTCGGGGCCTACTTTGAGGAGACCGAGGGTGCCCACGGATGCAATGCTGCCGCCGCCGGCGCCGATCTCTATCATTTCGATAACCGGGATCTTGACGGGCAAACCGCTCCCTTTTTTGAAGCGATAGACTCGACCGACTTCAAACTCGTTCACCCTTACGGGGTCTCCGTTTTGGATGATGCACGTCTTGGCAGTGGTCCCGCCCATGTCGAAGGAGATGACGTTGCTTTGCCCAGTTTGCTTGCCAACCCAGGAGGCCGCTAGAGCTCCTCCCGCAGGCCCCGATTCGACCAGGCGGATGGGGTATTCGGTAGCGGTCTGGGGAGTCGCGATACCCCCTGTGGAGAGCATTATGTAAAGTCGCCCTCCGAGCCGGAGTTCAGTTAGGCCCTGCTCCAGTTCTGCCATGTATCGGCGGACAGCGGGCATGGTGTATGCGTTGGCTACGGTGGTGGACGTTCGCTCGTACTCCCGCACCTCGGGAACAAGTTCCGAGGAGATGGATACGGGAAACTCTGGGCGCGTAGCCAGTATCAGATCGCGGAGCATTCGTTCATGGGCGGGGTTCCGAAAGGAATGAAGAAGGCATATTGCCGCCGATTCCACGCCGAGCGCGAGGAGTTCTTCGGCCGCCCGCTCGGCTTCCTCTTTGGTGAGAGGAATCAGGACTTGGCCGTTGTTATCCAGTCGTTCAGTCACCTCAAGTCGGCACCGCCGGGGACACAGGGGCTTGGGCAATTCAAGGAATATGTCGTATATGTCGTAGCGCATCTCCCGACCTATCTCCAGGGCGTCTCGGAAGCCGCGGGTGGTCAGAAGGCCAGTTGTAGCTCCCTTGCGTTCGATTACTAAGTTGGTTACCAGTGTGGTGCCGTGGATGGCCTTCCCCACATCGCGGGGGGCAATGCCATCGCGCCCCAGCATCTCGCGAATGACTTCGATGACAGCCTCGGCGGGGTTATCGCTGGAAGTTAACCTCTTGCCCACCGACACGTGGCTGGAGTCGGGATCGAGGATGACCACGTCGGTAAACGTGCCTCCTATGTCGATGCCCACTTGGTATTTGGCATGCACTGCAAACCTTTCCCTTTTCCGCGGCGTACCGTGGCAAACAGATAACCCGGCATGCCCGCCCGTGTCAATAGGCTATTGCTGCGAAGCATTATGGAAAGGCGAGTCCTCCCAGTGAGCTCAGTGCCTTAAATAGTGGGGAAAAAAGAGATACCCGTGAGATTTGCTGGCATTGAAGGTGGCTAATTGTATACAATTGTCAAATCGCTACTGCGTTGAGAGGGGAGAATGAGGGTTCAGGCTGAGAGGGTGCCCGACAGGTATCGCTGGGTGATACTGGGGGTTCTCTGGATTACCTATATCGTGGTTTTCCTGAATAGACTCAGCGTAGGGCCACTTGGTCCCTTTTTTAAGGAGGATCTGGGCATAACGAGCACCCAAGTGGGATTGATCATGTCGGCTGCCGGCTTTGGCTACATGTTGAGCATATTTCCAATAGGATGGGTGGTTGACAAGATCGGTGCCCGTTGGCCGATCGTGACGGGCGAATTGATCGCTGGCACGTGTATGATAGTCCTGTTCTTTGCCCCGTCGTATACGTGGCTATTGATATTCATGTTCATAACGGGATTGGGGTGCGGCTTTCTCCTGCCGTCAACCACCCAAGGCGTTGTAGCTTGGTTTCCCCTCCGGGAGAGGGCGACGATCATGGGCTTAAAACAAACAGCCGTCAATATAGGGGGCATCATCAGTGCTTCAACATTGCCGGCTATTGCCCTTGCCCTCGGCTGGCACTTTTGTTTCCTGTTCCTCGGCCTGATAGCCATTGCCATAGGGGGGGCGGCGTATTTCCTCTACAGAGAGCCGTCACCTGGTTCATCCACGTCCATGGATTCCGAAACCCCGGATACTGCTGTGCCGCTCGTGGAAATCCTCAAGAGCCGGGACATCTGGCTGATTGCCTTGTGCGGTCTCTGTTTAGCCTGGGTTGAGATGGCGGTGATAGCCCATCTCGTCCTCTACCTCACGGAAGTGCTGCTCTTCGGTGTTGTCGCTGCTGGGGGGATGTTAGCCATGACCGAGGCTGCCGGGGCCATTGCCAGACCTGGAAGTGGCTTCCTGAGTGACCGGGTCTTTGGTGGGAAGAGGAAACCGGTTTTCATGCTGATGGGCGGGGCAACATCGGCCATGTGTTTCATCATCGGGCTTTTCGGGGCCGATCTCTCGTGGGGGCTCTACCCCGTGCTCTTTATTTTGGGTATAAGTGGGGTCGCTTTTGGGGGGATTTTCCTGACCCTCATGTCGGAGTTTGGCGGTAGACGCGGTGCAGGAAAGGCTGTGGGGTTGGGGGGCATCCTTACGCTGGCCGGGGTTACCCTTGGGCCGACCTTTTTTGGCTACATCGTGGACACATTCAGTTCCTACAGGTTGGCATGGCTATCGTTGGGATTCGTGGCCATGATTTGTGTGTTGCTCCTCTTCTTCGTGCGGGAGGGGAAGAGGAAAATGTGAGCAATAATCTCAGGCAAGGCTTCCAGCGAGGGTGATCTTCCAGCCAATCCCGTATCGCTGACCGCAGTTCGGACATAGGAGCACGGTTTCGTAATGGCCACTTTTACGTTGGAAGGAAACGTGAAACCCTCGGTCATAGCCGCACTTGTCGCAAATGTGAAACTCTTCGTCGATTTGCCTTTCGGTTACCTCTTCCATGAGGTCCCATCCCTTCGTGATTATCCGAGAGAGGATACTGGCGATCTAATGAAGGTACCTTATAGAAAGGGACCGTCCTAGTCAAGGAGGCCCGGGGAAAATGGGTGGGCAATATGATACATTGAGTTAGGAGAAGCGTTTGCCCGGAAGGGTAGGGCTCGAGAACCGGCGAGAATTGAGGGGAAAGGGGGAGAATGATGGACCTTGCAGAAGCTATCGTGAATCGCAGGACGATAAGGAAATACCTGGACAGGGATGTTCCCGACGACCTCCTCGTTCAGGCATTTGATCTGGCCCGCTGGGCGCCGAGTGGGGGCAATTTCCAGACGTGGAAATTCCTCGTGGTCAAAAATCGGGAGATCATAAAAGGGGTGGCGGATGCTGTCCAGGAAAAGGTAGATACGCTCACAAACTGGCCCGAGGCTGAGGAACACGGGGAAACCGCGGAGAGGTACAGGGATAATGCCTCCTTCTTCCGAGAGGCTCCTGTTCTCATAGTGGCCCTGACCAGTGAGTACAAGAGCGTAGTCGACCTCATACTCTCCAAGAGGGGTGGAAAAGACCCCGTTGCCAAGGAAATGATCGAAGACCGCCGTTCGGCCCCGACGAGTATCCAGCAGATGGGGGGATTTGTGGCCCATCTCCTCCTTATCTTGCACAGCATGGGCCTTGGAAGCTGCTGGATGTCGGGACCGCTCATAGCCAAGAAAAAGATCGAGGGAATCCTGGAGGTCGGAGAGGGATGGAATGTGGTGGCCCTCGTTCCCGTGGGTTATCCCGCTGAGAGCCCGCCCGCGAAACCACGAAAAGCAGTGGATGAGCTTGTGGAATTTGTGAGATAGGAACGAGAAGGGTTTACGGACCACCGGGAATATTTCGGTCTTTGAGCCAAGGGCATGATTCCATGAAAATCGTGGTGGATGGCGATGCGTGTCCGAAGGCCGTCTTGCGCATCTGCATGAACCTCGGGCGGAAATACGGCGCTCCCGTGTGGTCGGTGGCCAGCTTTCATCACGACATTGAATCGGATCACCACGTCCTGGTGGGAAATGACTCCCAGGAGGCTGACATAAAGATCATGAATATGACGGATGAAGGCGATGTTGTCGTAACCCAGGATCAGGGGTTGGCGGCCATTGCATTGGGGAAGGGAGCGAGGTGTTTGAGCCCGACCGGGAGAGAATTTCGTTCCGACAGGATTGAGTTTATGTTGGAAGAGCGAGAGATAAAGAGCAAAGTTCGCCGAGCGGGCGGCAGGACGAAAGGGCCTAAGAGGAGAACGGCAGAGGACGATCGCCGATTCGAGATGTGCTTGGAACGTGCTCTCTCGTTACTGTGAATGTTTCAGGTTGGATCTGAGCCTGAGCGGCCTTTCTCCGGGCGGGTGATCTTCACGGCATCTTCAGTTTTGCATGCCTGCTTCGTGCGTGATTCGATGATCCCCCGGTCCCGCTTTGCCATCAGAATCTGAGGACAACCCAACTTTATCTGGGAAGGGTGAGTGATTCAGATCCAATCCGCTGGATGGATATCCTTCATGGGAAATAATGCAATCGCAAATCGATTCGTGCCAAGCGAAGCCCGAAGCGTTGGGATTCCCGTCAGGCGGGAGGAAATTCGCTATTGTTGCCCAGTGGGTGAGGTTCGGACATGGACCGAGTCCCACCTGACCAAAGCCTAGCCA
>JGI24422J19971_10001685_pt1 | contig 13550 bp, 7 predicted proteins | sample DeeMarSWOR152_54_FD_19971 | JGI IMG/M metagenome (IMG submission 19971) | reverse complement strand
TACCGAATAAATAAGTCTATCGTTAGATAAGTCCGGCCCCATTGATGTGGCAGTTCCGTCTATGCGCAGGAANAGAGCGATTTTACCGGCTATTTCGTCCTGGACATATCGGGCAATTCCNGGAGTCAGCAATGTTGCATCGGCACCACCTGCAACTAGTTCTTTAATTACTTTCTTCGGCTCTGCCATTCCTTTCATCGGTTTTACACATATGCCATGGTCCATAGGTATCAAGACCATACGACCACTTTTTTGATTGAACAGTCTTCCCATTCTTATCTTTTTTCCCATACTCATTTTTTTAATCTCCTTTCAAGAACGATATTGCTTTTTATATACGTAAGCTATTCCCCTTTTGTATAAAACTGGTATATACCCCTATGATAGGATGCCTGGTAACCTGACATAAAAAGTGTCATATCGGCATAGATACACCTCCTCATGCTTGGGGATTTTCAAGAAGCTATGCATCACGGCGTTTTCGTATAGATTGCCTGTGCATGCCATGCTAACAAAAAAACACGGCTTTTAAGCTCAGCCATGTAAAAAGGATATTATACATATCCTGACCAGGCCGTTCAAGTACTTATGATAACGGCTGTTTAAATGTTAAAAATGTAGTTGTAGCAGGAAAATTTCCCGAAATTGTAGCTTGTAGCCGCTGTTATATACCGGCCGCACTATCGAACTTTAAAGATTTGTTGTAGTATAACTGTAACTACGGAGGAACAAAAGTGAGAGTTTATCTTATACCCAGTTTTCATTATGACAACACCTGGCATATGAACTCTCGGGAGTATCAGGATTTTACAACGGAAAACATTATCAAAACTGCAGTAGATATCCTGAAACAAGAAGAGGAATTCCGTTTTACAATCGACCATCTTTCCTCCCTGGAAGGTTTCATCGAGAGGTATCCCGAGGAGAGTGATTATCTGCGGGGAGAAATCAGAAAAGGCAGAGTGGAGATAGTTGGCCCTATGTATACTCAGGCGGATTCTCTGACTATAGGAGGAGAAAGCCTTATTCGGCAATGTCTGTACGGAACGAAGTGGATGAAAGATTTATGGGGAGCAAGTCCTGCTGTTGAATGGCTGACTGACGTATATGGTTACTGCAACCAGATTCCTCAGATTATCAGAAAAACCGGGGTGAAATATCTGGTCGTTTCTATCTGGTGGGTCTTCGGTCATGAAGAAGGTAGAGAATATTTAAACAAACTTTCTCCTGTGTTTGATTTCATATGGAAGGGAATTGATGGCTCAAGGGTGCTAGTGCACAACTCATTCACGTACTGGGGATTAAGATTACCGGGAGATGAGCATATTTCCCATTGTCCCTGTCCTCACTGTGGGGCGCATGACCGGAAGAAGAAGTTGGAGCTTGTTTCTTCGCCTGATGCTTATGAAAAAACCAGGCAGGCATTTACGGGAGCTTATGACTGGGTCAAAGTGAAGAATATACCTTCCCAAGATTCTATGTTTATGCATATGGGTGGTGATTTTTGCGAGCCTAACCGCGAAAACGTTGCCCTGATAAAGCGATTGAGCCAGGATAAAGAGTTGCCGGAGATAATCTTATCAACCCCTATTTCGTACTTTCAAACGTTGAAAAGAAGTTCGCTGCCAGTGGTTACGGGCGAAATAAATCCTGTTTACAAGGGGAGATTCGGCGAGGGATATTTTGAGACCAAGGTCTGGATTAAACAATTAAACCGTCAGTTTGAATATGAGATGGCCAGAGCAGAATTCCTGGCCAGCATGGCTTACTATTTGGGGAAGGAGTATCCTTCGGAGAGGATTGAAAATGCCTATCGGGCCCTTCTTTTTTATCAACACCATGATCCCCTCATCGGTAACATTCCCAAGGATGAATATGATTTACTACTTGAAAAGTGGCGGCTTTCTACAAAAGAGGCGGAAAGCATAATAAAGGATTCTCTGGATTATCTCCTGCGGCAGATAGAAACGGTACACGGGGGTCAGCCGTTAGCCGTATTCAATACCAGCTCTTGGTCGAGGTCAGATATCGTAGAAATAACTGAAGAATTTCCTCAGGGAAGCGTAAGCCTCAAAGTAGAAAATAGCGGGGGACAGGCGCTTCCAGTACAGGTAGCAGTTATCGATCGCCATGCTGACAAAACCATAAAAAGAGCTAAACTGAGCATTCTGGCGCGGGATATACCAGCTTGTGGATACGAGGTTCTTTGCGTTTCTACAAATTACCGAAGACCTTCGGTTGAAAAAGGGGTAGCGATAAAGAAAGAGGCTGGAATCTACTATATAGAAAATGAATTTTACCGTATAGAGGTTAACCAGAAGGGACAAATACAGGGTTTTTACGATAAAGAGATAGGCAGGGAGATCGTCAGGGGAGAGCGGTTCAGAGGGAATGAGTTTATCCTGGAGGAAGACCTGGGTTGTTTCTGTCATGTGAAACCATCGGGTAAAACCTGGCCCGAAGAGTTAAACGCAGAGCCTTATTTAGCGGAAGAGGGTCCTCTATTTACCAAACTAATATGTGAGACCAAAATCAACGACATTATACTTGAGAAAGTACTGACCTTCTACAGCTTCAAGAAACGGATAGATTTTCACGTTAATGTACATTTACCGGATGGGGAAGATAAAAGGCTAAAGGTAATATTCCCGTTGAACCCTGAGAAAGGCAACATAATAGCTGAAACTCCGTTCGGGTTTGCGCAAAGAAATGAAGGTATTTCCTCCATGATAAACTGGGTTGACTATACAGGGGAGGGAATGGGTCTTACTGTCTTTAATTGCGGTATTCCCAGCTATGAGGTATATAAGGGGAATATCTATCTCAATCTTATCAAGGGATTATCTGTGAAGGACCCGGAGAAGGGATGCTTGCCCCCGCCTTTGCGAAAAGAGATGATAGAAAAAGGAGATTTTGAGTTTAAATATGCTATTCAATCTCATGGAGAAGCGTCGGACATTAAGGAGATGGTGAGGACGGGTTACGAATTCAATATGCCATTGTTAGTAGCCAGGTTTCCCGAGCATCAGGGAAGGCTACCTTCCAAATTCAGTTTTGTCAACCTCAGTCCGGAAAATCTGGTGATATATACCATCAAGAAAGCGGAAAGCGGGAAAGCTCTTATTGCCAGAATTTACGAAGTCCAGGGTAAACTCAGAAATGCCGCTCGACTGAGAACTTCCTTGCCTATAGAAAGCTGTTCTATCTGCAATCTTCTGGAAACGGATGAGCGTGTTCTAGAAGCCAAAAACCACAGGGTAGAGTTCATAGTCAAAGGCCACGAGATAGTTACTATCAAGTTAAACCTGGAAGATAAGGATAGAGCGGACGGTTGATGGGGGAGATGATTGGTGCGGCTCACAGCCCATGGCGAAGACCGAGTGGGTACAAGCTGTGCCCCTGCGGAAATCTGGACTTCATCTGTACAGTTGCCTGAAAGAGGACGACTGCAAAGCGAGAGCCGAGGCTTGGCCTCGGCTCTCGCCATGGCTAGCAACCAGGTATGAACCTAGCAACCGGGTATGGACAATGCCTCTCTTACGATTCCCTGTAAGTGGCTGTAAAGAGAGGAAACGCCGGGTCCCAGTCCTCGATTGTTGGTCCGTAAGCGTAAACTGAGTGCGTAGCCCACACAACTAGTTTATAACCGAGCTCGTCCAGAACAAGCTCCTCAGCCGCCTGAGCTGCCGCTGCCATCTCCTCTTCGGTCTCACTGTCTATTATCGCCCAGTAGGCGTCCCAAACCTCATCGATGTCTTTGCTTACCGGAGCTCCCCAGCCGCGGACTTCCTGATCGAAGCATTCATCAGGGTAATAGGTTCCTCCCCACAGGGGTTGGGCTGTATAACTCATGCCGATAAGCTGGTCGTTTTGATACTTTTCGTACCAGGTCATTACCTCATACGGTTTAGCCTCTGCTCTTATCCCCACCTCAAGCAAGGAAGCTATAACGGCTTGAGCTACCACCTCCTGACTATTAGGATAGTTAAAATAGGTATCGAAACCATCGGGATAGCCAGCTTCCTCAAGAAGCCTTTGGGCCTCATCCGGGTCATAAGGGTCGGGTTCTCTATGTTCGTACCCGAGCATGTAAGGAGCCCAATAGTTTCCCCAGGGCTCAGCAGTGTTGTAAAGCACATTCTCGGCAATACCTTCCCTGTCTATGGCCAGACTGACCGCCTCTCTCACCCTGGGATCGCTCAGCGGAGTACCTGGATTATCATAGTCGCAGAAAAGAATGCACCAGACACCAGAGTAATGCTGCATGGCCAGGGTCAGGTCCGGGTCAATTTCCACGTCAGGGACATTGGCCGACGATATCGATGCTATGTCCAGCTCGCCCGTCTTTAGCATGGCGAGCCTGGTGGCTGCCTCGGGCACAGCTTCTAATATCAACTCATCATAGTTGGGGACATCACCCCAGTACCAGTGCCCCTCCTCGGGGAAGGCGTTCTCGAGGTGAATATAGACATCGCGCTCCCAGTCAACCACCTTCATCGGGCCCGACAGCACCGGTTCATCAGCCCATGCCTCCCAACCTACTTCCTCGATATAGTTTTTGGGGACGATCACGGCTTGGAACGGATTAACCGTCCTTACAGGGGAACCCATATTCGTCCAGTGCAAACGTACCTGGTAATCGCCAATTACCTCTGCTTCTTTAAGAAAGACACTCCAGGTGACGGAGGCAGGGGCGCCGACAATATCGGCATCCTGCATCCTGTTGTAGCTGAACGCCACATCCTCGGCGGTCATAATGTCCCCGTTGTGAAATGGAACACCCTCTCTGATCCAATGGTCAGTATACTTTTCATCCCGGTTAGTCTCCTCATGTGTAGCTAGAAATTGAACGGGCTGATGCGTCTCCGGGTCGAAACCAGACATTATATCACCTGCCAGACCTTTGAGTATCTCTGCACCGGACATAGGGTCGACGCCAAGGTACCCGCTCATACCTCCCCCTGAGTATCCGAATCTTACCACCCATGGTCGGGGAGGGGGCTCGTAGCCGTTCCCTCCATTACCTCCACCTCCAGCACAGGCGGTTAACGCCAGGGCCCCTATTAATGCCACCACCAAAACCAGGAATCCACTTTTGACCCACCCCTTTTTATTTTTAACACGTCGCATCTCTTTATTACCTCCTTATTATATTTTGCCTGGTAAATGAGATCCTTACTTGCTTGTCACCTTTTGTCCGATCAGGGCAACACCTGCCCAGGTGACTATTTAGGATATTATAACTCAATTGTAAGAATTTTAGTAATTCTCCCTTCCCTCGCGGGAGGGAGTTAGAGGGAGGAGGATTTAATCCTCATCCTTCGATAAATTCAGCACAAACCTTCATTCCTCTCCAGTCGAGGGAGAGGAATTCTATGCGAGATTATGCGGGCGATTACAGTGCAACTACTAAATGCTGTTCCCTATTTAGCCTTTCCCGAAATTCCAGCCTGTAGTCCCTCATAGTCTATATTATAAATCCCTCAGTGGGTGTTTTCTATCCTACCCGTGTACTCAGACGAACTGGGCTTCATGAAATAGCGTTCAGTCACAAATCTATGAAGGCCCTAACCACCGGCGTCCAGAGCTCATAACCGGTTTCATTCATGTGCAGGCCGTCACTCAAAAATATGTCATCGCGGAGGTCGCCGGTCTCATCAAACATCACCTCTGCTACATCAGCATAATAAGTTTCTTGCTGGGTTTCACAAAGGTTGCTGATAAGGTCGTTTGTTTCTTGCATTGTGGGCCACATTTCCCAGCGAGAGAAGCTTGGTTTTATTGGTAGTACTATAATTCTGGTTTGTGGCAGTGCCTCGCGTATTTCTATCAACAAGACTTTGAGGTCAGCGAGGATCATTTCCGGTGCTTTGCCCCAAGCTATATCATTGTCTCCTGAGTATAAAACAATAGTCGCAGGTTCATAAGGGATGATGACGCGGTCAACATAATATACACAATCGGTATACAGTGAACCACCGAAGCCGCGATTGATAGTTGTCAAATCAGGAAACCATTTTTCTGTATCCCAACCCACTATGCTTGAACTTCCCACAAAGAGTATTGCATCTTCAGGCGGCGGGTCGACGCTGTCTTCCTCCTCAAATCCAGCAATGGCGCCTTCCCATATTTCCGGTGGAGAATAACCGGTTTTTGAGCTTTCATGTAATGCTTCTTCCTCCGGAGTCAGTGTTAACGGTTGATACGCCGCGAAGTTTAAATGAAATGTAATTGTGTCACCTCTGGACACACTCTGAGTTGATGAGGGTGTGATATCAATAAAATATCCCTCAGCAGGACCGCCGGAGACGTAGGTACAGGTCCAGGTATCAGGGGTCACATCATGGGTTGTGGGAACAGAGGTACCGTCTATGGTCTCACCTGTTGTGGTTAAGGTATATTGCACCGCTCCTGACCAGGGAGCGTCATCAAGGGTAGCTTCAACATCAATAGTGGTTGGTTCTGCTGGTGCACAGCTCGGGACCAGAACTACAATTAAGACAATTGAAACAACTAAAACTGAACGAATGGCGCAAAGCTTCTTTCTCATGTGTTTACATTCTTATCATATTTTCGTTGGGAAACTCGAGCTGTATTTTCCCCTACACAACAACTTCTCACTTGTGATAGCTTAATTAGCTCAAATCCTAGCCCATAGCACATGACTCCCTTTCCCCATTATTTCTCAGGTTTTGGAACTTATTCTACCGATTCCTGTTTTATCATCTTGCTATTATGATTAGTATAACACATCATACGATTAATATATGTCAATATTTGATTGGGGTTTATATTTAAGGATTTTGAATTTAGTCGCTGAGATTGCTACGTCCCGATAAATCGGGACTTGCAATGATGAGAGGGAGACAGGTACAAGACCCGCCCTACGAAAAGCACGCAATACTAGTCTTGGCCACCCTGTGATGCTAGGCAGGTGTTTTTAGAAGTTCAAGGATGACACTGCCGGGCCCACCCAACTCAACGTATGCGAACACCCCCGGTGTTGATATCAGTATCTTTCCGTCCTGTGCAACCAGAGTGGCACATGCTTCTTCTACATCTGGCACACGGCAACAGATGTGGTGCAGCCCTTCCCCGTTGGTATTAAGGAACTTGGCCCAGAGTGACTTATCCTCTGTTGGCTGAAGTAACTCAAACATGGTATCGCCCAGACGGCACCAGGCCATCTTCAAGATAGGGGAATCCCTGGTTGTCCATTGCTCGGCGCCCAGCTTATCCGTCCATGACTTTATTGTTGCCTCACGGTCTTTGATAACATGGCCAACATGGTCGAACGAATCCAGTTTCACTGTATTTTCCATGGCAATTCAACCTCCTTTATTTGTTTACATAATATTCTACATGTCCAGCAGGTTTTGGTTCGCGGGTCAGATAATCCTTTATTGCCTCAGAGTCACTTGCTAGCCTGTTGTACCCAGCATCACCACCATTATTCAATCAATGACGATCTAATGGTCTACCCACCTATCTGCACTTCTACTCCACACGACTCTATGATTTTACCGAGCCTCTTCATGTGGTCTTCGCCAGGTGGTTCCACGTCTTTAAGCTGATATTCCCTGCCAATTCGGCTGTATGTTTGTGTACCAAACTTGTGGTAGGGAAGGAGCTCAACCCTCAGCAAATTCTTTCCCAGTTTTTTGGCAAACCTCACCGTGTCAAGTATGTTGTCATCGGAATCATTGATTCCCGGCACCGAGGGTATGCGTATTATCACAGGGTGCGTGACACAGGCCCTCTTAACATTCTCCAGGATTAGTTCATTGGACACGCCTGTTATCTCCTTGTGCACACAGGGGTCCATGTGCTTGACATCTATATAGACAAGGTCCAGGTGTTCAAGCAGCTTCTCGAAAATCTCTGTCTTTGTATAGGCACAAGTCTCTATTGCCGTGTGTATGTAATGCTGCTTGCACTTCTTCAGGAATGCGGTAACAAACTCGTGCTGCATTGCGGGTTCACCACCACCCACAGTCACCCCACCGTTCGACCGCCTGTAGAACGGGCTATCCTTGTCAACCTCCCTGAAGAGCTCGTCAACCGTCATGTATCTACCCAAAAGCTCCAGGGCCTGGTTGGGGCAGGCCTCCACACAATCGCCACAGCAGTTACAGAGCGCCCGGTTGATATCTATACCAAACTCTTCGGAACGTGTTATGAGACCCAGCTGGCATGCCTCGATACAGTGCCCGCACCTCTTGCAGTTCACTTCATTATGAAGAATCTCAAGCCCCATCTTCTGAGTATGTGGACTGGAGCACCACAGGCACTCCAGCGGACATCCTTTCATATAGACGAGGGTTCGGATTCCCGGACCATCGTGGATGGCGAATCTCTGTAAACCGTATACCAGGCCGACCGGTTCTTTACAGCCCATGTTCCGTCCTGGCTATGATGCTATCCTGAAGCTCCTTATATAGCTCTACAAAGAGGGCGTTATACCCGGCTACCTTCACCGTCAGGTCCCTGTATTTCTCTGGCTCCCTCTGGGCAGCTCTCAACGTATCTGAGGAAACTACGTTAATCTGAATGTGCTCTACCTTCTGATCGACAAATACCCTGATTAAGTCTGCCAGTCTTTTAAAACCGTCTTCTTTCTCAAAAACTACCGGGTCTAGCCGCATATTAAGTGTTGCTCCCTGGCTTACCTCAGCGTTGTTGAGTTTACCTACGGACTTGAGAATCGCCGTCGGACCCTTCACATCACTGCCTACGGTGGGTGTGATTGCCTCGCACAGGGGCTCCCCGGCTAGCCTTCCCGAGGGAAGCGCCCCCACTAACTTACCCATCGTCATGAAGCTTCCGCTGGGGACCTCCGTAACCACAGTGCAGCCACCATATGTACTCTTGTACTTCTTTGCCTCTTCATTGACAATATGTGTCACCCAGGCTACCTGTTCATCGACATAATCGTCATCGTTTCCAAACTTGGGTGCCTCCAGGCACATCTTACGGATATCCTCATAGCCCGCAAAATTCTTGTCCAGGGCCTGGCACAACTGGTCCATAGTAATCTTCTTGTCATCAAAGACGAGCTTCTTGATAGCAGCTAAGGAATCGCCGGCATCAACTCGGCCCCATGTCTGAACTGAGTGAACGTTATAGCGAGCTCCTCCTTGCTGGAAAGCCAGTCCCTTTTCAATGCAGTCTTCTACCAGTGCTGAGTTGAACGCTTTTGGCTGCAGTGCCAGCTCAGAGATGTGTGAGGCTATTATCCCATTCCTCAGCACCCAGTTCATTTGCTTGCTGAATGCCTCCCTCACCTCGTCAAAGGACTTGAATTGCCTGGGGTCACCTGTGTCTAGCCCAGTCTGTCTGCTGAAAATCCGGCTCCAGCCGTTGGTCAGTACGAGTTCCACGACATTGCCAAGGGGTAGTGGAGTGAACCCAAACCCTGATTCCATATCGGGTATAACGCGCTCATGGCAGCCTATGCCACAGCCTTTCCTGGCAAGCTCTAGTGTTATCGGTGGTCCATCCATAATCTCATTTCGGGCAAGAAGACTCTCGACCATAAGATCATGATTAATAAACATGGGGTAACCACCCCCCAGCGCGGTAAGCTGACACGCCTTAATAAGCAAATCCTCAGGTGTTTTACTATGAACCCCCAAGCTAAGGGTAGGCTCTGTCATCCCCGGGGTATGCATCATAGCCTCGAGAAACATGTATGACAGCTCATTGGTGGCATCAGTTCCATCAGGGTTCATACCGCCTACCTCAATATGATGTCCCGGGGTATGCCGAGTCCCGGCGTACCCACCCAAGGGCCAAATGGGATAGTATTGGGAATACCTCATGAACCAACAATCAATTAGCTCCTGTGCCGCCTCTTTGGTTATTCGTCCTTCCTTTATATCGCTTTCATAGTAGGGGTATAAATATTGGTCTGGTCTCCCTGGACCCATGCCTGAAGCATGCCCATTGTCCAGGGCATGCAGGATGTGTACGAACCAGACAGATTGTACTGCTTCGTAGAATGTTCTTGCCGGCTTTGCCGGCACCCAATCGCATACCTCAGCTATCTTCAGCAACTCTGCCTTCCTCTTACCATCTTCTTCCTTCTCCGCCAGTTCTCTTGCCCTGGCAGCAAACCTCTCCCCTATCTCAGCTGCCGCCTCCAAAGCCATAATGACACCCTGAAGGAAGGGCAGCTTTCTAACATCCTCAGGCTTAGCAAGGTCAAGCCTGGCTAGCCTCTTCTCTGCATCCCTCTTTACCCCCAAAACTCCCTTTTCCAGCACCTTTTCATAGCCGGCTGTCCAGTGGGCCATAGTCTCAGAACCGGAGTGCCTCCTATTCCTGCTCCGTGCGCCGGCAAACAAGCTGTTTTCTACTTCTGGAGGGAGAGGTGGTAGGGAATCATGATGTGCTTTCCAGTACGGGATGATCTCCTCTTTCAGCTCTCGCTTGTCCTCATCACTGATGAGATAAGGCAGATATCTCGTGCTGAGGGTATCCAGTTCCCCCTCTATCACAAATGCTCGTTGCCAGCTAAGATTGCTGCCGCGCGGCTCACAGTATAGCCAACCCACGAAAAGCTCATCGGGGTAGATGTTAATCGGCATCTCTCTAACGGTGGCTGCAAAGGCTTTTGCCTGGCGAATTTCCCTTGGCTCCCCTTCTGTTTCCTTCCATACCCGTGTTCTGATCCGGAGTAAGTCAATTATGGCCTTGTCTTTGATATCCAAATACCTCTGCCTCAACCTTTCGACTCTTGCTGTCGGTTTTATAGTTATGACCCTGTCTCTTAAGCTCTTTTCTCTCTCTATCACCTGTGCCATAGAAGAGTGTCTCCTTTGTTAGCTCGCTATTATACTACGTACTCACTAATAATGTATAAGAAGCTTCATAATCCATGTTCCGTCCTGACTATTAGATTGTCTTGAAGTTCTTTCTTGAGTTCCACAAAACGGGCGTTATAGCCGGCTACTTTCACCGTCAGGCCCCTGTATTTATCCGGCTCCCTCTGGGCGGCTCTCAGAGTATCGGAGTAAACGACGTTGATCTGAACGTGATCAACCCTCTCGTCCACAAACACCCGGATGAGGTCCGCCAGCCTTTTGAACCCGTTATCCTGCTCGAAAACCGCCGGGTCCAGTCTCATATTGAGGGTCTGTCCCATGTTGATTTCCGCGTTGTTGATCTTGCCAAACGATTTGAGAATTGCCGTTGGGCCGTTCACGGCACTGCCAGCGGTAGGCGAAGCCGCATCGCCTAGAGGCTCCCCTGCGAGTCTTCCCGAAGGAAGCGCCCCCACGATCTTACCAGCCGGGATGTAGCCAGCCATGGGTACCTCCGGAATAACGAAACAGCCGCCGTGCAGGTTCCTGTATTGCTTTACCTCCTCATTGATGACATGGGTTACCCAGGCCACCTGTTCGTCAGCAAAGCCATCATCATTTCCGAACTTGGGTGCCTCCAGGCACATCCTGCGGATGTCTTCATAACCCTCGAAGTTGTGTTCGAGTGCATCGCAGAGCTGCGCCATGGTGATCTTTTTTTCATCAAAGACCAGTTTTTTGATGGCTGCCAGGGAATTGGCGACATCGATTCGGCCATATGTTTGAAGGGTAGCGACGTTATAACGGGCACCGCCCTCTCCTTTAGATATTCCCTTCTCGATGCAGTCTTCCACCAGCGCCGAGTTGAACGCTTTGGGTGCCAGAGACATGTAATAGGTGTGCGAGCCGACAACCGCCTGCCTCACCATATGGGCTACCTGCTTCCTGAAAGCCTCTTTCACTTCATCGAATGATGTAAACTTTCTGGGGTCTCCGGTGTCTATTGCGGTAATGAGTGATCCAGGCGGTGTTTTGCCTCCGTTCAACACGAAGCCCAATGCGCCCACAACGAACAACGGGGATGTCAAAAACCCCGATTCCATATTTGGCAGGGCCAGCTCATGGCAACCAACGCCGGTACCTGTCCGGGCAAGGGCAAGCGTTATCGGGGGGCCATTCAAGATCTCATTTCGGGCAAGAAGGCACTGAATCCTGTGGTCCTGATTGATATACATGGGGTAGCCACCCCCCATGGCAGTGAGCTGACAGGCTTTGATGAGCAGATCCTCAGGGGTCTTGCTGTGGACGAGTAGCCCCAGGGTAGGCTCCGTCATACCCGGGGTATGCATCATGGCTTCAAGGAACATGTAGGAAAGTTCATTGCTGGCGTCCGTTCCGTCCGGTTTGATGCCACCCACATCAAGATGGTGCCCCGGGGAATGAGGGGTCAGTTCCCCTTTAGACAAAAATTTATAATACTGGGAATGGCGCATGAACCAGCAGTCGATAAGCTCCTGCGCTTGTTCTTTAGTTATCCTTCCCTCTCGAATATCATTTTCATAGTAGGGGTATAAGTACTGGTCGGGTCTTCCCGGCCCCATGCCTGTGGCATGCTCATTGTCCAGGGCGTGTAGTATGTGGACAAACCACACGGATTGTATGGCCTCGTAGAAGGTCCTGGCGGGATATGCCGGTACACGGTCGCAGATCTCGGCTATCTTCAGTAGTTCCGCCTTCCTCTCGCTGCTGGTCTCGCTATCTGCCAGTTCTCTTGCCCTGGCGGCAAACCTCGTTCCTATCTCGGCAGCCGCTTCCAGAGCCAAGATAACGCTCTCCAGGAAGCGTTGCTTCTTGAAATCCTCCGGTTGGGTCAGGTCAAGCCTCGCAATCCGTTCCTCGGCATCTTTCTTCACCCCGAGGATTCCCTTTTGCAGCACCTTCTCGTAGCCCGCCGTCCAGTGGGGCAGAGGCACACCCCCATTGGGATGTGATTGCCAATAGGGCATGATTTCCTCTCTCAGTTCCTTCTTGTCTGCATCACTGATTAGAAAAGGGGTGCTTTTCCTTGTGCTGATGGTATCCAGTTCCTCTCTCAGGCCTAATACCGTCTCCCACCACGGAATATTTGAACCTCGAGGTTCACAGAACAGCCAGCCGACGAACAGTTCATCGGGATAGATGTTGACCGGCATCTCTCTCACGATTGCCGAAAAAGCCTTGGCATGGCGGGTCACTGCCGGTTGCCCTTCCGTTTCCTTCCATACCCGTGTTCTGATCCGCAGGATGTCGATGATGGCTTTGTCTTTGGTATCCAGGTACCTCTGCCTCAACCTCTCGACTCTTGGTGTTGGTTTTATAGTTATGACCCTGTCTCTTAAACTCTTTTCCCTCTCTAATACCTGTACTATGGGAGTTTACCTCCTTTGTTAGCTCGCTACATCATAGTGAGAATACTTGGTGTATTAATTGAATAAGGCGTAACAAGCTTCATAATCCATATTCTGTCCTGGCTATGAGGTTGTCCTGAAGTATTTTATTGATTTCCACAAAGCGAGCATTATACCCGGCTACCTTCACGGTCAGGTCCCTGTATTTCTCCGGCTCCCTCTGGGCCGCCTTCAGGGTATCCGAGGAGACGACGTTAATCTGAACATGATCGACCCTCTCATCCACAAATACTCGAATCAGATCCGCAAGTCTTTTGAATCCCTCACCCGTTTTGAAAACTGCAGAGTCAATTCTCAT
>JGI24422J19971_10001683_pt1 | contig 13551 bp, 12 predicted proteins | sample DeeMarSWOR152_54_FD_19971 | JGI IMG/M metagenome (IMG submission 19971) | reverse complement strand
TGGAGTGGGGTTGATAAACCGAGGTTTGCCAGGCAATAACGTGACGAAAAATGTAGCTTTTCTAACGTTGTTAAGAAGCGTTGACCGCGTGCTTTTTGACCATCCGTCTGGATCTGGTGCCCTTGAGAGAGGAAAACACGAGTTCGCTTACGCCGTCTATCCACATAAAGGTGAATGGGAAGAAGCAAAAACTTTCAGGACCGCGATGGAGTTCAACAGTCCATTGATTGTAATCAAGACCACTCGCCACAAAGGTGACTTGCCAAAAGAGCAAAGCTTCCTCTCGGTTACACCAGAAAACATCATAGTAACTGCGGTGAAGATGTCAGATGAAGATGTGCTTATACGCTTCTATGAAACCGCCGGAGAAAAAACTAGTGCAAAAATAACACCCTTTAAGCCCATAAAAAAGGCTTGGACCACGAGTCTGCTGGAAGAGAGATTGAAAGAACTGAAGACGGCGGCAGGAAAGAACATCTTCATGAACGTTGAAAGATTTGAAATAGCAACAGTGGCGGTTAGTCTTTAATTATACATCGTAATTGAGTTACCACACTCAGAGGTCTTTCTGTATGCTTGGTTCAACAAAACAAAAACTCCGGAAAATCAATAAATAGATGTTGCTGTATAAATTACAAACTCAAATCAGGGTGTCTGATATGTCCAAAAAACGTTTCATGAGCGCCTTATACTTGGAAGAAACGGACAGAATCCCCTTGTTTGATTTTCTTTTTAATCCAGAGATTTTCAAGAAGGTTTTGGGACGATTCCCCCCTTCGGGTGTCTCAGACTGGGTTGAGTGTACGAAACGGCTAGGTTTGGATGCTCTTTGGCTCTGGGCGGACGCCCCCGAGAATTTTCAGCTTAAGCCTGCCGATAAAGAGGGAACCTTCTACGACGAGTGGGGTCAAAAATGCGCCGTCACTAAAGAGGAACATTGGCCGATTCCGTGGATCGCCGATCACCCTCTCAGAGACATTGAAAAGCTAAAGGAATACGAGCCTCCAGATCCCTTTGCCCCAGGCAGAACAAGAACCATTGAAGAGGCTGTGAAGTCAGCTGGCGAAGACATGGCGATACTTGGAGGTGTCGGAGGCCCCTTCATTAACGCAGCTATGCTCACCGGATTTACAACGTACTCAATTGTCATGTATGAACGGCCTTCCGCTATTCGCAAGATGACTGAGATGGTAACTCATTTCCACACAGAGGTTGGGAAACGATTAATTGACGCTGGTGTAGACGTTATTAAAATATCTGAAGACCTAGGCTCCGATGAGACGCTTTTTATATCGCCAAAACATTTCAGAATTTTTGGCCTTCCCTACTTGAAAAGAATGGTTAATACGTTTAAAAAGAGAGGCGTTCCCGTCTCATTACATTGCGACGGCAACGTCAACGCAGTTCTTGACGAAATAATAAAGACCGGCATTGACGTGCTTCATCCAATACAAAGGAAAGCCCAAATGGATATAGCGGAAATTAAAGAGAAGTATGGAGACAAAATCTGTTTGATGGGAAACGTTGATGCAACTAGAACATTACCCCTTGGATCAACAGAAGAGATCATAAACGAGACAAGGCAGTGTATTAGCATTGCTGCTCCTGGAGGGGGACACATATTAGCTTCAGACCACTCTTTAACAGGTATTTCAGTGGAGAGGGCAAAGATTATGTTTGACGTGGGTCGAAAATATGGAAAGTATCCGATTAAGGAGGTAAGGGCATGAGTCAAGAAAAGGTTCTGTCAAAAGTTAGAAACAGCCTGCTGAACTTGGATATGAAGGAGGCGCCAAAAGTGGCTAAAGAAGCTGTCGAGTTCGGAATATCACCGTCTTTGATTGTGTCGAAGGGAATTGCAACAGGCATGAAAGCTGTTGGCGAAAGATACGAGAACAAAGAGTACTTCCTCGCAGAACTACTGATTGCGGGTGAGATCATGAACAGAGTGCTGAAGGTTCTAGAACCCTATCTGGAAATGGAAAAAGCTGAGGCACCGGGAAAAGTCGTTATTGGCACCGTTAAAGGAGACCTACATGATCTAGGCAAAAGCATCGTCATCACGTTGCTGAAATCGTCTGGGTTCGAAGTCTATGATCTTGGGATAGATGTGCCAGCTGAAAAATTCGCTGAAAAAGTCAAGGATACCAAGGCAGACATCCTAGCTGTATCTGCTCTCTTGACAACATCGATGATGGAAATGAAAAATGTGATTGATGCTCTAGAGAAGGCGGGAGTCAGGGAATCGGTCAAAGTGATTATTGGAGGACACCCGGTTTCCGAAGAGTTCGCGAGAGAAATAGGTGCAGACGCCTATGGGGAAAACGCTTTCATAGGGTCTAAAATCTGCAAAAAATGGATAGAACAAAAGCAGAAATCCAATAGTTGATCGAACCAACTGACAGTTGGGACTAATCAGTGATTGTTTCAAAGTTCTCAAAGAAGCAAGAGATTTATGATGTTGCGGGAGTAAAAATTGGAGGACAACCGGGAGAGCTTCCCACAGTCATGGTCGGGAGCATCTTTTACGAGGGACATAAGATTGTGTGGGATGAAAAGAAGGGTAAGTTCGACCGGAAGAAAGCTGAAACGCTTTTGGCAAATCTTGATCGCACGTCAGAGGTAACGGGAAGCCCTTACATCCTAGACGTTGTTGCTGTCACGGCGGAAGCTTTTGAGAAATACATAAGCTTTATTTCTGAAATAACGGCTGCCCCCTTTCTGATCGATTCTTCGGTTGTAGAAGCCAGAATCTCAGCAATAAGACATGCCGCCGAAGTTGGGCTTCTTGAGCGGGTGATTTACAACTCGATTTTGCCAACTTCAAAGGAAGACGAAATTAAAGCCCTAAGAGACATCGGAATCAGAAGGTCAGTTCTTTTTGCCTACGATCCGGAGAAGTTGCTTCCAATGGACAGAGGGGACATCCTTAAAGGTTATGATGGAAAAAAAGGTCTTATAGACATGGCTAAGGAAGCTGGAGTTGAGGACCCCCTCATTGACACGATGGTGCTAGATGTACCCAGCTTAGCCTACGCCTCAAAGGCCGCGTTTCTACTAAAGAAAGAATTCGGCTATCCTACCGGCTGTGGCCCCGCAAACGCGATTTCTCTCTGGCAAGATAAACTCAAATCGACGATGGGAAAACTGGCACACAAGACTTGTACTGCTGGTGCGAGTTTGGTGGCTATTTTCTCCTGTTGCGACTTCGTTCTTTACGGCCCAGTAGAAGCTTCTGAATACGTGTTCCCGGCTTGTGCTATGGCAGACGCTATCATCGCATATTCTATGAGAGAACACGGTATTCGCCCCTTAACTAAGGAACATCCGCTCTACAAAATATTTTAGCGAGGAAAAGAAGGAAAAGAGCTTGGCGTAGCTAAGGTTTAATATCTCTGGTCTTCGACTATATACATTCATCAGAACTGGAGATGCGAAATGTCAACTAGTGCACCAACTGCTGGAGCCACAGCAACAGTTGTGTTTCAGCCTGATGGAAAAAGAATATCGGTAAAAACTGGACTTTCCCTTCTTGAGGCAGCCAAAAAAGCTGGCGTCGGGATTAGATCAGAGTGTGGTGGGCTCGGCATCTGTGGAAAATGCAGAATCGTCGCTTTGACAAAATCGGGTTTAAGCCCATTGATGGAAATAGAAAAAGAACACTTAACCAAACACGATATGAAAGCAGGGTACAGACTGGCTTGTTGCTCTAGAGTGATGGATGACGTTACGGTATCCATTCCAGAAGAAAGCAGACTTGAAACGAGAAAAATCCTAGTTAAGGGACTCGAAAAACATATTTCACTTGACCCTACCGTGCATAAAATTCATGTGACTGTGCCCCACCCTGTCATCTCTGACGTTAGAGCAGACCTTGAGAGAGTTTTAGATCAGTTAGGAGGATTATCTGCACAACTAGAAATTGACCTCAATCTTCTGCAGCAACTGCCCAGAACCCTCCGTGAGGCTGGGTGGGACATCACCCTCACCATTTGGAATGGTCAACGAATAATTGCTGTGGAAAGTGGGAACACCACAAATCGGGTTTACGGCATCGCGGTGGACATAGGCACCTCAAAGATCATAGGATACTTGATAGATCTAACAACTGGAAAACTGGTGAATGTAGAGTCACTCGAAAACCCACAGATCATTCACGGCGAAGACATAATCTCAAGGATATCCTCAACCATGAGAAATCAGGAAAAACTGGAGGAACTAGGAAAGCTCGCTGTTGAAGGAGTGAATCGTGTCATACATGAAACATGCGAAAAAGCGTCAATCAAGCCGCGTGACGCCTATGAGATGACGGTTGTCGGTAATACGGCGATGCACCATATATTCCTCGGAATTCAACCAAAGTATCTTGCACTATCCCCATACGTACCTGTTATTAGACGATCTATAAACTTGAGAGCAAAAGAGCTCGGTGTTGACATCAACCCTACGGGCAACATCCATGTTTTGCCTGTGATCGCTGGCTTTGTTGGGGCTGATGCTGTAGCAGATGTCCTTGCAACAGGCATCTATGAAGCTGAGGGGCTTTGTCTCCTTCTTGACATCGGAACCAATACAGAGGTCATTGTAGGAAATAAAGATGACATCCTCACGTGCTCTTGTGCATCTGGACCTGCCTTCGAAGGAGTTCACATAAAACATGGAATAAAAGCGGTTTCTGGAGCGATCGAAAGGATACGTATCGATCCTAGATCTTACGAGGTTACTTACAAGACGGTGAATGGAAAAAAACCTATTGGACTCTGTGGATCCGCTGTGGTTGATGCTTTAGCTGAAATGTTGAAGGCGCAAATAATCGACTGGAGAGGAAAGTTTAATGAGAAGATAGACACTCCGCGGGTTAGGCGAGTAAAAGGTCTAACAGAGTTTCTTATAGCCTCTAAAGATGAAACGGGCACAGGTGAAGACATCACCATGACCCAAGAGGACATCAGGGAAGTTCAGTTGGCTAAGGCAGCTATATACACTGGGTGCGCAATTCTAATGAAGAGAAAGAAAATTGTTGAGGATGCCATTGAGAAAGTTGTACTCGCTGGCGCCTTTGGCAACTACCTAAATCCAGTCAGCTCTAAAATCATCGGGTTAATACCTGACGTTTCCACCAAAAAGATAAAGTTTGTAGGCAATGCCGCAGGTTCTGGTGCAAGGATGGCTCTTTTATCAAGGGGTATGCGGGAAACGGCTCAAGCAATATCAAGAAGGGCCAGATATCTGGAACTTGCAACAGACCCAGATTTTAAAACGGAATTCGCGTCAGCCATGTACCTTCCTCACAGAAACTTGAACAGGTTTCAATCAGCGAAATCAGTAAGTAAGTAGAAACGATAAATCCTTAAGGAATAAAGATGGATGAGCGAAGAACCTGCGCATGCATGCATACGTTAAACATGGTTCGAGTCGAAAAGAAGCTATCCTCAAAGTGGCAATGGATGAGGGATATTTGCTCATCTAGTAAATAACAAGAGATAAAAATCAAGTTCGGATTTCTACCAGTGCAGGATTTCAGAATACAGACTTGCGTCTACAAACAGTTTAATATATTGAAGATGTTATCAAAGCACACCTGAGAAATGGAGGCGAAGATATGTCGCGAATCTTCTATGATCTTATGAGACCTGAAACAGGCATGAATTACCGCTGGGTACAACCACCACAGATTGTCTATCTCGTTTCGACCGTTGACCAATATGGAAACGTAAACGTGACACCCATAAGCTTGGGAACCTGTGTAAGTGTGAATTCTCTGCCTGACCCAGTGGAGTCCAACTACTTTTTCGCCTTCTCCGTAGGTAATGTTGATCTGCCCAACCTGCCCGCCAGAGACGCCTATCATAACTTGGAAACCGTTCCCGAATGTGTCATCAGCTACCCAAGCTCGGATTTTCTCGAAAAGATCTGGGTGGCAGCGCTGCCATTGCCAAAGGGCATCAACGAGATGGACGTTGCAGGTTTCACACCCTTGCCCTCCCGCAGGGTTCATCCTCCCGGCATTCAGGAGTGCCCTGTCAACATGGAAGCAGTTGTCAAATCCTCATATCAAGTAGGTGCACACTTCAAACTCTACATCTGTCAAGTGGTGGCCGTGAGCGTGAACGCGGAGCTCGTCGCACGAGATGAGACCAGCGCAGAGCATGTGGGTGTGCTAAGTATTGATCCTCTATTCGAGGCTGCAATCGTTGCGCTGGAAGGCAGGGCGCCTCGTCTGTACTTCGGTAAGATCGACAGAGATAAGCTATACCCCACGCCGGATGACATAGGTTCCAGCCGCACATGGATTGGCACTTTCGAAGCCTGGATGGAGGACGAGTTGGAACGTGGGAAGATTGGCCAAGAGCAGATGAAGGAAATCTTAGCTCTCAATAAGCAATGGCAGGCTAACCTGGACCCCAAAGTCAACAAGGAAGCTAGGCTAAAGCTTACGCGGCGCTTAACGGAAATCGTCTGGAACAGAAAGTAAAAGAGGATTGAAATGCATTGGCAAAATTTGCGGTTAGAATAATCATAGTCTCAGAGTTTGTGGCCAAGCATGTCAATTTGTTCTATGAACCTAGAGACGATAGTATTGAATTCTTCAGGCTTCTCCCAGATCACCGTATGCCCTGATTTCTTTATTATCACAAACTTTGATCTAGGTATATTTTCGTGGATTATTTGAGAATATTTGGGAGGCTTTATCTTGTCTTTCTCTGCAGCAATTATTAGGGTTGGTGTTTTGATTCTATTGAGTTCGGTCGTGACATTTAACTCCATGAACCCTTTTAGTAGTTCTATAAAAGCATCCATGTCCACAGATGTGTCATAGAATGGAGCTGTGCTGCTAATAAAATCCCATCTTTCCTCAATAAACTCGTCTGAGAAAACATCTGGATAGACCGTTTCGAAGAGATGTTTACCGCTTCTAAGCCTAGCTGCAACAAGCCATCTCTCTGCCATGGCCTTCACCGTGGGATCTATGTAGCTCACTGCACATGCTATCACGAGCGACTTTAGCCTTTTGGGATATTTTTTGGCGAAGACAAGAGAAACTTCACCTCCAAAAGATATGCCAACCAGATGCACTCTGTCCAACTTCAGGTAGTCCATCAAGGCTTTGAGATCGTCTGCGTGCGTTTCCATGGAGTATGTCATAGTAGGTTTTTCTGATTTGCCTTGGCCTCTAAAATCTAACAGAAGTACTTGATGTCGTTTAACGAAGAAGGGCACTTGGTTCATCCAGCTTAGGGTATTAGCTAGTATTCCATTTAAGAAAACTATGGTTTCGCCTTTTCCATATAGTTCGTAATAGATTTTGACGCTATTAACCTGAGCGTATGGCATGAATTCAGCCTCCATGCTAACTGCTATCTACTAATACCGAGCGAAATAATTGCGCCCTCACCAGCACCTCTATTCTGTTCCATGAAGTTATCCCAATTCTCTTGTACTTCTCGATCCAAGATCCATTCTTGCGTGTGCGTAGTAAGAAACGTAGCAACTCTGTTGGTTCCCTTATTGGTGTGTGCGAACGACGGGTTGTTGATCCAGCAGCCTCTCGTGAAAATAACGTTTTTCTAGGGCTTCCTCCTTTCTTCCGCAGGTTTTGTTGTTAGATCCACCTAAATAGAGCAGCGGACATTACGTATCCTACGCCGGAAGTGCAGAAGCACAATAGATCTCCCTTTTTGATCTTTCCTTGTTCTAAGGCGTCATGTAATGCAAATATAACACAAGCAGATCCGTTATATCCAAATTTGTCCATTATCCAGTGAGTCTTAGTTAGTGGCAGTCCAAGTTCTTTCATTACATCTTTTATGGTGTTAACGTTTACCTGTGTCATCAGAATCATGTCGAGGTCTTCCACAGTATACCCAGCTTTCTTTAACGTATCTCCTATTAGTTGAGGCCAATGGGCGAAGTTTATGTCTGCTGGATAACGATGACCACTCTCATGGAATCGCAGATGATGCTTATTTTCTTTTACCATTCGAAGAGTCACAGGATTTGCTGTGCCTATGTAAATCCCGTAGGAGTCCCAGAAACTTCCATCAGCGATGATCTTTGAGGTTATGTAGCCAGGCTCATCAGATGGCGCCACGATAACCGCCCCTGCGCCGTCGCTGAAGAGAGGAGCCAACCACTTTGATTTCCAGTCAAGCCATTTTGTCATTCCGTACGATCCAGTTACCAGAGCATAATTCATGGCTCTGTCGATCATGATGTTCTGTGAAGCTATGGCAAGACCTATTGGGACATCAGTGCAAGCTGCGTTAATGTCGAAGCAGCCAGCATTTTTCGCCCCAAGCTTGTACTGGATAACGGCTGAAGTGGGTGGACTTACGAAGTCCGGAGTATCGGTAGCTAAGATCAGCAGATCAAGGTCTTCTGGCTTCAGGTTTGCATTTTGAAGTGCGTGTCGCGCGGCTTCCACAGCCATGTCTGATGTACTTTCGTCTGGCGCCGATATGTGTCGCAATGTTATTCCCGCTCTCGGTCGAAGCCACCCGTCAACGTCAAATCCAATTCTTTTGCCAAGCTCTTCGTTTGTCTCCACCTTTTTGGGAAGGTACATCCCTGTGCTCAGAATTTTTGCGTATCTAGTCATTCTCACGGTCTCCTGCTAGGTATAGTAGCCTCCGTTGACGGCTACGACTTGTCCAGTGATATATCTTGCCTTGTCAGATGCCAAGAATACTACGAGGTGGGCGACTTCCTCGGGTTCAGCTAATCGGTGGAAAGGAATTGCTTCTATTACCCTCTGCAAAATTTTCTCTGGAACAGCCCTAGCCATTTCTGTGTTTACCCATCCGGGAGAGACAACATTGACAGTGATGTCACCGTAACGTGCAAGTTCAAGCGCTAACGCTTTGGTTAAACCTATGATTCCGGCCTTGGATGCCGCGTAATTAACTTGTCCTACGTTACCTCTTTGTCCAACCACGGATGAAATATTTATCATTCTGCCGTATTTCTGTTCCTTCATAAATTTGGCAGCAGCTTTGGAACAGTTGAAGGTTCCTTTGAGATTAACGTTTATGACATTATTCCAGTTTTCTTCACTCATTTTGTGAATCAAAGCATCTCTGGTTATTCCGGCATTGTTGACTAATACGTCTATTCTCCCGAAACTTTCAACTGTTTTATTAATTAATTGCTCTGCCTCTTCTTTGTCTGAAATGTTGGCTTCCAGAAACATGGCTTTTCTTCCCATTTTTCCGATTTCTTCTGCAACCGGAGTTCCATCACCGATATCGTTTATGACGACGTTGGCTCCTTCCCTAGCAAATTCTAAAGCAATGGTCCTCCCGATTCCTCTTGCTGCACCGGTTACCACAATCGCCTTGTCGTTTAATTCTAGATTCAAAATCTCACCTCTTAAACTCGTTTCTCAAGGGTATCCAGAAACGCTTGTAGTATGTTATTGAATTCTTGCGGTTTTTCTATATTGGGTAGATGGCTGGTGCCTCGCATTATTTTTAGGGTTGACTTGGGTATGACTTGGTTCAGTATCTCAGCGGAGTCTATTGGAGTGACGATGTCGAGGTCTCCTACAACAATTAGTGTTGGAACCTTTATTTTGGGTAGAAGATCTGCATAGTCTATCATACACGTTGCTTCAGCTGCTTGTAGATAGATGTCCTTCTTGGTATCCGCAATCATTTTGGCTACTTCTTCCTTTAAAGATTCGGGAGCGCTTGCTGCTAGAGCGAATGTAGCTACTTCTTCACCGATTATTTCCATGTTCATACCCTCTAATGCAGCGGTTTGTGCCGGGGGATACCGGTGTCTCGTTGCCACCAGAATCATGCTTAGAAAACAATCTGGATGTTTCTTGTATAGCTCAAAGAGGACCAAGGCGCCCATTGAAAGACCGCAAAAATGCGCTTTTTTTATGTCGAGATTTTCAAGTAAGCCTCTGACATCTTCAGCAAAGTCTCCTATTTCTATTTTCTTTTTTGGAACACTTGATTTGCCATGTCCTCTTAAGTCCAGCGCAACTACTTGGAAGGCCTTGGAAAAAGATTCGAGCTGGTGTTTCCAGCTTCTAAGATTTTCTCCCAATCCATGGATAAACACGATAACTTCAGTTCCTTTTCCCGTGGCCACATAGTTTATTTTGACACCGCTTATTTCGACTTCAGGCAAAGTACTATTTCCACTCCAACTTGGTTTTGAGTTCAGTATTTTGTCTTGAACATTTAAAACTATCACCTTAATCGGTGGATTCGGGGATTTTTCATTGAGACAAGAGCTTAAATCGACACGCCCAAATGCCGTTTCAACAATTCTTTGTTCTCTGCTACTTCTTCCATGGAACCGTGATGAACTATCCTGCCCATATCCAGAATGTAGCACATATCTCCGACTTCCCTCGCTAATTTGAAGTTCTGCTCAACCAGAATAATTGTGACTTCTTTTTTGAGTTTAACAAAGGTTTCTGTGAACTTCTTTACAAGAATTGGACTCAAACCTTCAGTGGGTTCATCGACTAGTAGAAGATCGTTCTTGTTGATCATTGCCCGCGCGATTAGCAACATCTTCTGCTGTCCTCCACTCAAATTTCGCGCCTTCGTTTTTAGTGTGCCTTTCAAATCTGAGAATGTGTCTAGAACTAAATTCAGCCGGTCTTCGAAGGAGAATTCTCGATTTCTGAAAGCGAGTTTGATGTTTTCTTCAACGGTTAAGTAGCCAAATATTCTTCTTCTCGAGGGCACATAGGCGACGCCTGTCCTTGCAATCTTGTAAGTGGGCAATTTGGTTAATTCTTCTCCTCTTAATAGAATCTTACCTGACTTTGGCGGTGTCATACCCATTATGCTTCTAAGGGTAGTTGTCTTGCCCGCGCCGTTTCTCCCCAAGAGCACAGTTGCTCTACTTTTTTCAGCCTCGAATGTGACTCCCTGAAGTATGTAGAACGGCCCGATGTAAGTATGTATGTCCTTAACTTCGAGCAGAGCCACCTTTTAATCTCCTCCGAGATAAACCGTTTGAACTAGTTTGTTGTTTGTGATTTCCTCTGGTATATCATCTGCGATTATGGAACCTTGGTGCATAACCATGACTGAATCGCAAACATCCATAATAACGTCGATTTTATGTTCTACAAGCAAGATGGCAATTTCGCTGTTTTGTTTTATTTTCTGTATAATCTTTATTACGTCGGGCACTTCCTCTATAGAAACGCCGGCAGTTGGCTCATCCAGCAATAGGAGGTCAGGCTCTGTTGCCAGGGCCATCGCAATTTCAAGTTTTCTCTGGTCTCCGTGAGGTAAGAAATCAGCTAGGTAGTATGCTCTTCGTTTTAGGCCCACGGTTTCTAAAATCTCAAGCGTCTTCTTTTTGTATTCTTTAAGGTCTTCAGAGTTGGAGTAAAAGTTGTAGTTGTCTTTTCCTCTAGATTGAACTGCTATCCTAACGTTCTCCAAAACAGAGAGTCTGGTGAAAACATTTGTTATCTGGTAAGATCTGCTTATTCCCCTCTTGGAGATTTTGTGCGGTGGCAGTCCGCTGATTTCTTCTCCTTTGAAGAATACTTTTCCGCTCGTGGGCTTAAGAAGCCCGCAAATTAAGTTGAAGAATGTGGTTTTGCCAGCTCCGTTTGGACCAATCAATCCCTTACAGATTCCTTTCTCTACGCCAAAACTAACGTTGTTAACTGCTACCAGCCCTCCAAACTTCTTCGTCAAATTCTTCGTTTCCAGTATAGCTTTCTTTGAATACTTCATGGGGTGCCCTCCTCGCCGGCATATTCTTTGCGCCCAGATTTTTTGATTGACTCAATCAGTTTCTTGAGAGTTTTCTTTGCTGTTGTGCCTTTTAACCTCCATGTGACAATGATGCCATAGGGCAGGAACAGTATGACTAGCAGGTAGAATATGCCCAATGTCAACATCCAATACTGTCCAATGTCTGGGATTCGAGTTAGTTCACTTGCCAATAACGTGATTATTCCAGCTCCGATCATGGGGCCAATTAATGTTCCCAAGCCGCCTAGAATACTATACAGCAATACGTTTATGGTGACCGCAGACCCTAAAACGTTTGCTGGGTTAATGCTCAGTGCGAACGGAGCGTAGAGGGATCCAGCCAATCCGGCGAAAACGCCTGAAATGGTTGAGGATATTAACCTATACTTAAACACGTCATACCCTAACATCTTTGCCCGCTCTTCGTTTTCCCTTATGGCTACAAATATTCGACCCATCGGGGAGTTCACAATTCTGTCTGCAACAAGATAGCACAGGACAAGTGGCATTAATGCGAGAAAATAATAGATGTTCATAATCGATATCGTTATCACCCTGTCCTTCATAGGGCCTTCCGAAATTAGATGCAATTTTGAAGGGCCAGTGCAGACCAACAGGACAAGAAAGCCGATCATCAATACAGAATAGACGATTTTGTTTCTAGCGTGGACGCCCTTCTTTGCCAAATCCCTAACAGCTGTTATACATAGTATCGATATGATAGCGACAGAAATTGCTAATGCAAAAATGAGAAACGGTGTTGATCTCAAGAAATCGGGTCTCGGAACTGAGAGACCGGTTTCGCCTCCGGACAGTTCGACCCACTTGTTGAAAATTGCAAAAATGACTTCAGCGAAGGCCAACGTAACCAGAGCATAGTATATCGCACTAACCCGAAGGGAGAAGATGCCCATTGTTAATCCGAGAATAGCCCCAAACAATACCGCTGCGAAGATAGCTGGAAGAAATGGAAAGTTCATCCTCAGAAGTAACGCTGAAACGTAAGCGCCGATGCCAAAAAGTGCAGCGTGCCCAAAGCTTACCAGACCTGTGTAGCCCAGGACTAAGTCATAGCTCATAGCAAGCAAAGCCCAAATAAAAACTTCAGCAAGCAATACCATGTAATATCTGGAAGGAGTTACTAGGGGGAAAGTGAAAAGAACTGCTAAAGTCGCCAGTGCAGTCTTTTTTTTCGATAGTGTTTCGAATACTTGATTAAGCTTGACGTTCATTTTCATTTCCTTTCCCCGAATAACCCTTCAGGTCTTACGAGCAAAACAGCTGTCATGGTTACAAAGTCTATCACAAACGTCAATTGAGGAAAGAAATACTCAGAAAGCTGATGCAATACCCCTATCAGAAGGCTGCCATAAAATGAACCTTTGAAACTTCCTAATCCACCGACCACGGTGACGACTAGGCTGATGAACAGCCAAGTTGTTCCCATTTCAGGTGTTGCCGCAAGCCACGGCACTGCTGCAGCTCCTCCGATGGCGGCAAGGGCGGTTCCCAAGCCAAACGTTAGAGTGAAAGCTCGTTTCACATTGATTCCTAAAGCCTCTACCATCTCCGCATCTTCTGTTCCCGCTCGAACAATCGTGCCAAGCCTTGTTCGAGTTAAGAACAGATAAGTTGAAGCGGCAATAACAAGGCCAAAAAATATCAGAAAACCTCTATACACTGGGACTCGAATGCCTAGCACGATTGTAGATCCCGTGAGACCTATGGGATAAAAAATCTTGGAAATACGTCCCCATACTATTAGCACAAGCTGGCTAAATATTAGTAAGTAACCTAGGGTAAGCATTAT
>JGI24422J19971_10001682_pt1 | contig 13552 bp, 10 predicted proteins | sample DeeMarSWOR152_54_FD_19971 | JGI IMG/M metagenome (IMG submission 19971) | reverse complement strand
CCCGCCGACATCGGAGCGGCCTTCGCGGCGAATCGGGATGCAGTAGCGGCCGCCGCGCACGGTGACCGAGGCATCGGGCACGGCGAAGCGCTCCGGGAGACCGGCGCTGATCCCCTCCAGAAGTTGCACCAGCTCACTGCGCGCCGTGCGGATCGCGCGGCGCAAGCGCTTGAGCTCGGGCGAAGCGCTGTCCTTGAGGGTTTCCGCTTCTTCGTCCAGCGCCTCCGCCAGGCGCGCCTGCAGTCTTTCGTCCTTGAGCAGCCCGGCGGCCAGCGCGCCCAGCCGTCGGAACTGCGAGGACTGCGGCAGGATCGAGCGGCGCACCCAGCGCGCCCCGACCAGCAGCCGCAGGGCGCCGACCAGCTCGCTCTCGGACCAGACGCTTCCCTCGATCGCGAGGCGGTTCAGCGATCCGCGAACGTCCGGGATGGTCGGCGGTGCCCAGCTCTCGTCGCGGATCAACCAGCTCACCATCTCGTCGACCTCATCGAGCGCGGCCGCCACGGCCCGCGGGTCGGGCACCGGCTGCAAGGCGCGCACCGCCTCGGCCCCCAGCTCGCTGGTCGCGTAGCCGGCGACGATCTCGAGGACCCGGTCGAATTCCAGGGCGTCAAGCGCGTGCCGGTTCATCGCTCCCCTGGCCCAAGCGACCGGGGGTGCTGGTGTCCGCTCTCACCAGCACCCCCGTTTGTGGCGCACAGAGTCCGAAGCCAATTCGCGCATAGCCTGTTTCAATCACCGGACCTCCTTGCGAGCTCCTCGCGGGCGATGCGGTTGACCTCGCGACCCTCGGCGCGCCCCTTCAGCTCGGGCATCACGCGGCCCATCAGGGCACCGATGTTGGCGGCGCCGGCCTCGATGGCGTTGACGATCTTCTGGCGGATTTCCTCCTCGCTGAGTTGCGCCGGCATGTAAGCCTGGATGATCTCGACCTCGGCGCGTTCCCTCGCTGCCAGCTCCGGTCGCGAGGCCATCTGCTCGGCCGCCTCGTTCCTCAGCTTCACGCCGCGGGCGAGCACCTCGGCGACCTCGGCATCATCGAGCTCGTGGCGCTTCTCGATCTCGCGGTTGCGGATATCTGACAGCAACGTGGAGAGCAGACGCGTGCGGTCCCTCTCCCGCTGGCGGCGCGCCGCGTTCATGTCCTGGCGAATTCTGTCCTTCAGTGTCAGCTCGGCCATCACCTGGCTCGTTAGCTCGATCTGTGTTTCCCGGCGCCCCCGATACTAACTGAAGGGTTCGAGTAGCGTCAACGCTACCCGGGCGGCCAGCCCATCGCCCGCCCACCCAGCAGGTGGACGTGGATGTGGAAGACCGATTGGCCGGCACCCGGGTTACAGTTGAGCACGGCCCGATACCCCGAGTCGGCGATGCCCTCGTCGGCGGCGATCTCCTTGGCCGCCAGCAGCAACCGACCCAGCAGGCCGGCCCCGTCCGGGCCCATGTCGTTGAGGGTCGGTATGTGCTCGCGCGGGATGATCAGGATGTGCGTGGGGGCCTGGGGGTTGATGTCGCGGAAGGCCACCCACTCATCGGCCTGCTTGACGGTCTCCGCGGGTATCTCACCCGCCGCGATCTTGCAGAACAGGCAGTCGGCCGCCATCAGAGTCCCTCCCTTTCCAGGATCTCGCTGGCCAGTAGGCCGGTTCAGTCGAACAGCGCGTCCTTGACCTTCTGCCAGAGACCGGCGCCGTCTTCGCCTGCTTCGACGGGCCTCTCGATCTCGGCCAGCGCCTCGAACAGCTTGCGCTGCTCGGGTGTCAGCTCACGTGGTGTCACGACAAGCACGCGCACGAACAGGTCGCCCTGGCCACCGCGACGCAGGTGCGGTAGCCCCTTGCCACGCAGCTGAATCACGTGACCCGTCTGCACACCCGCCGGGACCTTGACCTTCACCTTCTTGGTCACGCTGGGCACCTCGAGGGTGGCTCCCATCGCCGCCTGGCTGAAGGTCACCGGCAGGTCGTAGATCAGATCCCCGCCGCGCCGCGTGAAACGCGAGTCCGGCTCGACCTCGATCACCGCCAGCAGGTCGCCGGCCGGGCCGCCGCGAGGCCCGACATTCCCCTGCCCGCGCAACGTCAGATAGTCATCAGTCGCCACACCGGGCGGGATCTCGAAATCGAACGATTTGTCGAGCCGCCGGCGACCTTCTCCGCCGCAGGCGGGACAGGGATCGCTGATCACGCGGCCCTCACCTCCACAGGTCGGACAGGGGCCGACTCGCACGAACTGCCCGAACAGCGATCGCTGCACCTGTTGTATCTCACCGGTCCCGCCGCAGTGCGCGCATGTCGCCGGCTGGCCACCGCTGCGCGTCCCCAAGCCCTGGCAGTCCGGGCAGGTGTCGAGGATCGGCATGCGAACGGTCTTCTTGGCGCCCTGCATGACATCTTCGAGCGTCAGCTTGATGCGGATCTTGACGTCGGCGCCGCGCGTGCGGGCGCCGCGTCGGCGGCCCATCCCGAACAGGTCGCCGAACCCGAAACCCCCGAACTCGCGCATGAAGATGTTGAGCGCCTCATCGAAGGTCCGGAACCCGCCGAACCCGCCGCCGCCGCCACCCACACCGGCCCTCAGCCCCTCGTGCCCGTAGCGGTCGTACAGGGCCCGCAGCTCCGAGTCGCGGAGGACCTCGTACGCCTCGGTGGCCTCCTTGAACCGCTCCTCGGCCTCGGGATCGTCGGGGTTGCGGTCCGGGTGGTACTTGAGCGCCGCCTGCCGATACGCCTTCTTGATGGCCGCACCGTCGGCGCCGCGTGGCACACCCAGGATCTCGTAGTAGTCCCTCTTCATCGACTTCCCGGCCGAAACGGGCCTGGAGCTGCCAAGCTCTTCCTAAGCAGCCCGAAGAACCGGCGGAATTCACTCTGTAGGCAAAAAGTTCGCAGAACAGTGGCGATTGGCAATGGCGGGCCGGAGCGTGCGGCGGCAGGGCCGCCTCTCTGTTCTGTAAGTTGGCTTACCCCGGGAACGCCGAGGCGCGGACGTAACGCGGGCCGGGCAGCTTCTCGACGAGGCCGGCCAGCTCCAGCTCCAAGAGCGCCGAGGCGAGCGCCGCGGGCGCCGCCCCCACGGCGCCGGCGAGATCTTCCACATCCACCGCGCCGACTTCCAGCGCTGTCCAGACGCGGCGTGCGAGCGCGGAGGCACTCGAGTGCAGCCGGGCGTGCGCCGGTTTGCATGCACCAGCGTCGGCGGATTCCGCCTGCGGCAGCGGCACGGGCTCCCCGGCCCGCGAGCCGAGCACATCGAGGATGTCGGCCGCCGAGGTCACGAGAAAGGCGCCGTCCTGGATCAGACGGTGCGTACCCCGAGTGCTCTCGTTGTGGATCGGTCCCGGCACGGCGAAGATCTCTTTCCCCTCATCGAGCGCATAGTGGGCGGTGATCAGGGCGCCGCTCTTCTCCGGCGCCTCGACCACCAGCACCGCCCGCGCCAGGCCGGCGATCAGACGATTGCGTTGCGGGAAATGGTACTTGAGCGGCGGTGTGCCGGGCGGGAACTCGGTGACGAGGCAGCCGCGTTCGGCCATCAGCTCGGCCAGATCCTCGTGCTCCGGCGGATACCGGACGTCGAGCCCCGTGCCCAGGACACCGACGGTGTCGCCGCCAACATCGAGGGCCGTGCGGTGAGCGATGCTGTCGATCCCGCGCGCGAGGCCGCTCACGATCACGTAGCCGGCGCGCACCAGACCCAGGACGATGGACACGGTGGCATCGCGCCCGTAGGTGGTGTGGCGGCGCGTGCCCACCACCGCGATGCCCGGCCGCTCGAGCAGCTCGAGGCGCCCCTGCACGTGCAAGATTGGTGGCGGTTGCGGGAGGTTACGAAGCGCCCTCGGGTAGTGCGGATCCGCGAGAACGAGGGTGCGCGGCGCGCTCATAGCCAAGAACGTGGGTGGCGGCTATCAACACAACGTCATTAAAAGACGGACCCCTCGAAATCCGACAGCCGGCAGTCTACAGCCGACGACCGAGTACAGCTGAATGGCCGACTATCGACTCACGAGGCTCGACGTGTCAACGCCTGTCGTGCGAGCGTCAGCCAGCATCAGTGGGCGCTGGCACTGAGCTTCGGTCTTCGTCAGCCACACACCAGGTTCGAGGTTTGCCTCAAGCCTCTTGAAAGACCGACTCGCCGAAACCTTGCACCTGCGAGGACCGTAGTGGTTACTAGTCTACCACATACTCAATCCGGCTTTGCAGTCGAGTGAATCGCCCGTGGCGACCACCGTTTTGCGATATTTGATCGTTGGCGTGAGACAATTGTCCGCGGTCTGGAAAGGACTGAGCCCGTCCCTCCCTCTTCTGTTCCTTTTGGTCCTGTTGCTGCTGGCCACCATCCGCCGGCCAGGCGTTTCTCAGGTGGTGGTCCGTGACAGCGCCGGAGTCCGAATCATTGAGAATGGCTACGGAGGACTCCCGGTGCTGGAGAACTGGCGTCTAAGCGAGCAGCCTCTTCTGGAAATCGGGGGCCTCGAGGCCAGGCCGGGCCATGATCTCTTTCGGGTGGTCGGAGCGGTGCGGCTGGCAGACGGGACCATCGTTGTCGCCAACGCCGGATCCCACGAGCTCCGGTTCTACGATGGCACCGGTCGCTACGAACGGGTCTCGGGACGTCGAGGTGGCGGGCCAGGAGAGTTCAGGGACCTGATGGACATCTGGGCGATCGGCGACACGCTGATTGCCTATGACGGCGAGGGTTCTCGGCTGTCCCTCTTCACTAGTCGTGGCATCTTTATCGGCGATTTCACACTCCGTCATGCGCTTGCGGGCATTGCTCCGTTCCCAACACACGTTGACCTATTTTCCGACGGATCGAGCCTCGTCGTTGCACAACGACTGTTGCCGACGGGCACTGTGCGGACCGGCATCGTTCGGGACTCTGCCCTCTATCTTCACTGCGACACCCACGGAACGGTGGCGGATACGGTGGGCCGGTTCCCCGGCACCGAGGTCTTCATACAAACACACGGTGGCGGAACGCTGTTAGCACGACCCGCATTTGGTCGCACTCCGGTTCTCGCCACCCGCGAAGCGGGCTTTTACTTCGGCAGCAGTGATTCTTATGAGATTGGGTACTACTCAGTGGATGGCAGGCTTCAGTTCATCATCCGAAAAGCTCAGCCGAACGCGACGGTCACCGCCGGTGACATGCGACTGATTGAGGAACAGCGATTGGAGCGCGCGCGAAGCGACATGGACCGGGCAGTCATCCAGCGTACCTTCGCTGATATGCCCATCCCTGAGTCCATGCCGGCGTGCAGTGCGTTGGTGGTCGATGCGGAGCAGAACTTGTGGGTTGAGGACTACGCACGACCCGGGGATCGCCGCGGGCGCTGGACCGTCTTCAACCCTGACGGGGCCATCCTCGCTGAAGTGGATGTACCGTCCAGGTTCACCGTCCACCAGATCGGCGGCGATTTCGTTCTTGGTGTCTGGCGCGATGATCTCGACATCGAGCACGTTCAACTCTACGGGATCCGTAAGGGCGGGTGACGCCGTAATGCAGACCCGTGCTTATCCCCTCGATCTGCCCCTAGACTAGGCCGCTAGCTGCTCCAAGACCGCGCTAAACGCCAGGCTTTCGATGTGCCCTCCAAGAACTGGTCGGGTTTCCGATTGATCGAGCGAGGGCACACTGATTGTCAGGTCCTCCGGGAGAATCCGACCTGAGACTGAGGGTGCTTGTCAGTACCTTACGCCGCCAACCGCTCCAGCACGCAACGGCTGCTGAAACAGGCGTACGTCANGCTTACTCGTGTCTCAGTACCTNTATAGGATCGACGCGTGTGGCGCGGCGCGCCGGCACATAGCTGGCGCCCAATCCCACCGCAACTATAACCGCGACGATGGNGCCGAAGACGGCCGGATCCTGCGGTTGTACACCAAAAATGAATGTTNCCAGAACGCTGGACGTAGCGAGCGCGAGTCCNAGGCCGATCGCGAGTCCCACCACAATCTGCAGAGNGCCCTCCCTCAGGACCAGACGGATCACGGCTCCGGCGTTGGCCCCNAGCGCCATGCGTATCCCCATCTCCCGCACGCGACGGCTTACCGAGAAAGCGAGGACTCCGTAGAGGCCCACCGAGGCGAGGAACAACGCCGCCAAGCCAAAAGTGATGAACAAGCCGCCGAACAGATTGTAGAACCATGTTTCCTGACGAATCACCTCGGGCATATCTCGGACCCAGTAGATCGGCGTGTCCGCATGAACCGCCCGCACCGCGGCCCGGACGTCCTTGGTGATGGACAATGGGCTGCCTCCGGCAACCCGGATTGCCATACTCATGAAACTTCGATCCGACTGCGCGAGCGGAACGTAGTATCCGGCCGAATCGGTGCCTGAGTGGAAGCCTTCCATGCGAAGGTTGGGTACGACACCGACGATGGAGCTCCAGGCCGCCTGATTATCGGAGGTGCCCGCTCGGATCCGGCGGCCGATTGGGTCCTCCCCGGGGAAGAATCGCTCGACAAAACGTTGGTTCACAACAACGACCGATGTTGCATCCGCGTCATCCGCAACGTCAAAATCCCTACCCTGAGAAACCGCTACACCGAAAGTCCGAAACAGATCTGGAGTTGCCACGGCGACATGGGCCTGGGGATAGTCTCGATCCGTCGCATAAGTCTCACCCTCGATCTGGAACCGGGTGGTCCCATATCCCCCCCGCGCTGGCAGAACATCCGTCAGGGCTACAGCTTCCGCGCGGGGGATGGCGGCAAGGCTCTCGCGCAGATCTCGGAAGAACGCAAGGCGGGCCTCACGCGTCGGGAAGTCCGTTTCGAAGAGCCCGACTCGCGCGGTGAAGATGTTGTCGGTTCCAAAGTTGAACTCTTGGTTGCGGAGATTCGCGATGCTCTTGGTCGTGAGGCCGGCTCCTGCCAGCAGAGCACATGACATGGCTACCTGGCCTATGACAAGCAACTTGCTCAACTTGCTGGCGCGGAAGCTCGACGAGCTGCGCCCCTCGTCCTTGAGAACGGCAATGACATCGGCCTTGCCTGCCTGGAATGCCGGAGCAGCCACCGAAACCAATGCAGTCAGCAAGGTGATCGCCACCACAAATCCGAGTATCGGGAGATCGATGGCAAGCACCATGAAATACGGTTTCCCGACATCTACCGTAGCCCGATTGACATATCCGAGGCTGATGTATGCGATACCCACACCCAGAACCGCCGCTATCACCGACAGGATGGTTGCCTCAGAGAAAAAGGGAAGGGTCACCCGGAAACGGTTCGCTCCCACCGCCCTCCGGATTGCCGCCTCTCTTGTTCGGAGAGTGGCGCGCGCCAACAGAAGGTTGGCGACATTGGCGCAAGCAATGAGGAGCACGAAGACCGTTGCAACCTGCATTGCGAGCAGGGCAGGTAGGGTAGAATCGCTGATCGACATCTCCACGAAAGTGTTGAAGACGATGCCAATGCCCTCATTTGACTCAGGGTAGTCCACTTCGAGGCGTTGTGCGATCAGCGACATGTCGAGCCGCGCCTCATCCAATGTGACCCCGTCCCTGAGTCGACCGAACACTCGGAGAGATGGACCGTCACCGCGCTGGTTTTCTGCACGCTCGTCGCGCCGCGGTACCCAGAGCCGTTCTTGCACCGGGAACAAGAAATCCTCCGGCATCACGCCGATGATGGTCCCCTGTTCCCCGTTTACTTTCACCACAGTGCCAATGATGGCCGGGTCACTCGCATACCGCGTAGCCCACACGTCGTACCCAAGGAGCACCGTCAGCGGCGCACCGGGCCTGTCGTCGCCGTTACGAAAAGTGCTGCCCAGGATCGGCGGTACACGAAGAACGTCGAAGATATTGGCAGTCACGAACGCTCCGTCGAAGCGCTCGGGATCTCCGGCGTCACTGAGGTTCATTGTGCCGGTGGAGTAACCAGCCAGCCCCTCGAAAGATCGCTGCCGTTCGCGCCAGTCATAGAGGTCGTGCTGGGGAACCCTCATCCTGGAGATGTTCTGGGAGGGGTTGGTGCGGTTAATGACAACTAGACGATCCGATTCTGGGACGCCGATGCCACGCAAATAGGTGCCGTAGATGATGCTGAACATCGTCGTGCACAGGCCGATACCCAGGGCGAAGGCCAGAATGGAAATCGCGGTTGAACCCGGTTGTTTCAAGAGTGCGCGAGCGCCGACACGAACATCTCTCAGTAGCGATTCCATACGGGACTGCTCCTTTGTGCCTGCAACAACAGACTGGCGTCTCAGTGACGCTTGCTCGTGACAGGTAGAGCCCTTTCCAGGTCACGGTAGCCGAAGCTCCTCAGATACTCGCCGTCTCCATCCCTGGTTCTGACGACTCCGACGGCTACCCCGGGTATGTGCCAGTCCGCCATCAACTCCTCTACATACGCATCGAGGCCGGCCAGTGGCTGGAACCCCTGGCCCTGTCCTTGTGCAGTCCCTATGACCACGATGAGAAGAGCCGGGATCAGGGCTCCGGATACCTGGAGATGTCGCCGTAGCATGATCAGCAATACCTACCCTGCTGTGATTGAGCGTTGCACCAATCACTACGTCGGGCTGGGTTCGCCGGTTTCCGCGTTCGGTTCGTAGCTCAGCTGAACCAGACCGCCCGCAAGCGAACCGCATCGGGACACCTTGCGTGGTTGTCGATACAGCACGCTCAAACGGCCCATCCCGGCGGATCGGAAGGGGCCGTTGTTGTATCTGGGGCCGGTTTAGGTGTTCTCTATGCTGCCAGCTGTTCCAAGACCCCGCTAAAGGGCAGGCTTTCGATGTGCCCGCTTGTAACTGCTCTCCTTATGGATGGGACCGGGCACGGCGAAGATCTCTTTCCCCTCATCGAGCGCATAGTGCGCGGTGATCAGGGCGCCGCTCTTCTCCGGCGCCTCGACCACCAGCACAGCCCGCGCCAGCCCCGCGATCAGACGATTGCGCTGCGGGAAATGGTACTTGAGCGGCGGCGTGCCGAGCGGAAACTCGGTGATGAGGCAGCCGCGTTCGGCCATGAGCGCGGCCAGCTCCTCGTGCTCCGGCGGACAGGAGACGTCGAGCCCCGTACCCAGCACGCCGACGGTGTCACCCCCGACATCGAGGGCCGTGCGGTGAGCGATGCTGTCGATCCCGCGCGCGAGGCCGCTCAGGATCACGTAGCCGGCGCGCACCAGCCCCAGGACGAGTGCCACGGTGGCATCGCGCCCGTAGGTCGTCAGCCCGAGGACGATGGACACGGTGGCATCGCGCCCGTAGGTGGTGTGGCGGCGCGTGCCCACCACCGCGATGCCGGGCCGCTCGAACAGCTCGAGGCGCCCCTGCACGTGCCAGATCCGGGGCGGTTGCGGGAGGTTACGGAGCGCCCTCGGGTAATGCAGATCTCTGAGCTCGAGGGTCCGCGGCGCGGTCATGAGTGGTAACGTGGGCCGCGGCTATCAACACAACGTTACCGCCCTGGCCCCGCACGCTCGGCAAGAACCTGCCAGATCTCCGGATCCTCACTGCCCAGCACCCAGGCGGAGAAGCCTCGCAGCCCGTACTCCTCTACCAGGTCCAGTTTGGCTCGGAAGCTGCGCGCGTCTTCGAGGAAGACCCACTCGAAGACGCCCGCGTTCGAGAAGAAGCTGTAGTGGACCTTCTGGTCGTCGCTCCAGAGGAGCTCCGCGCCATGCCGCTCGAGCAATCCGATCGCTTCGCGATACGAGTGTGACCGGCTGTAGGACCGGGCGCGCTCGGGGAGCAAGGTGTCCTCATGCGAGGTGTACCAGTGCTGTGACCACAGCGGGATCCCCAGCGAGAGTTTCTCGGCCGGGATATGATTCAGGAAATATTCGATGACATCGCGCACCCAGGGGAGGCCTGCCGCGGGGCCGGGCGGTGTGCGGCGTGTGTGCTGGGAATAGGACATGAGCGAGACGAAGTCGCCGATCTCTCCCAACGCCTGCAAGTCATAGCCGGCACGCCACTGGCCGAACAGCCAACCGTGGTACGGCGTGGGACCAGGATAGTCCTCCAGCCGGTGGACCACGGCGACGCTGATCTTGAAGCCGGCGTCGTGGAGCGCACGGGCGGCTTCGCGGTAGAAGCGTGTAAACGCGTCCCTGTCGCGCAGGTGCAGGTTCTCGAAGTCGAACTGGATCCCCATGAAGCCGTGCCGGCGACACAACTCCACCATCGTCTGAACGGCGCGGGCGCGCGCGGCGTCGTTGGAGAGGAGCGCGTGGAGCAGATCCGCGTCGAATCCCGGGTTCACGATAAGCGGCATGACCGGCACATCGTGCTCCCTGGCCAGCTGCAGCACGCGGGGATCGAGCTCGCCCCAGACGACACCGTCACCGTCCACCCTGTACGGCTGCGGCGCGATGATCGTGATCTCGTCGATGTGCTGCCTCAGGCTCTCGAAGCTGTCGAGGCGGTCCACATAATAGAACAGCCGCTCACCGGCCGTTTGCGCCGGCAGGTCCGCGGGCCTCAGCAGGGCAAGACCCAGCGCGAGTGCCGCCAGGCCGATCCGGCCCGCAAGACGTTTCCTTACAGCATCCATGGGCACCTCCATAGTGGATATTCATCGGCAACTTGCCCGGAGATAGAACGAGAGGCGCGCGGCCAGTCTGTCCGCGCGCCTCTCACCTCCCTACCCGCCGGGCGGGTCTCTCAGCATGCGTCCGGATTGGTCATGCACTCCTGCTCTGGCAGCGGCAGGAAGTCGAAGATCGGTTCTACCGTGATCGACGCTCCCAGCCGGCGGGCGTCCTCCCAACGTAACCCCTGCATGTAGAGCTCGTAGCGGCGCTCGTAGGCGATCTGCGCGAGCAGCTCGGCCTTCGTGTCCAGCGCCTCCGGAGGCAGGGCGGTCAGCCCGGCAACCGGCTCGTCCAACGGCGAGCTGACCTGTGTGCGGACCTCGTTGACCAGAGTCGCCGCGGGGCCGAACTGGTCGAGCTCCGTGAGCGCCTCGGCCTTGATGAGCTTCATCTCGTCCGGCAGATACACCGGGTACGGGTCGTCAGCCGTCGAGTACTCCCTCAAGGGTAGCAGCAAGGAGTCCGGGTTCCCCGCAAATGGCTGGGCGCCGGTATCTACCCAGTAGTCGGGCCGCTGGTCGCCCACTTCCGCCTGGAGCACGAAGCTCTCAAGCGGCGCCACGTAGATCAACCCGAAAGCGAGGTTGTAGATCGGGTTGCGGTCCGGTGTGACGTAGTTAAAGGTCGAAAGGACGCTGAGGTCGACGCGGTCGGCCGCGTCGATCGCGTCCTGGTACTGACCGGCCATCAGGTAGTACCGGGCAAGCATCGCATCAACGGTATTGCGCAGGTCGAAGCCGCTGCCCAGCACCCGGCTCCGGAACGTCGAGAGGTCATTGTCGGTGACCCCTGCGAGGTCGGTGCGCGCCGATTCCAGCAGGTTCAAGACCGTGTCCAGGACGGCCNCTCGGGGCTGAGGAACCGGGAATTCCACGCTCACGTCGATGGGAACCTCCTCGAATATCTGGATGGCCATGCCCAGGGCCATCGCCTTGTGCAGCTTGGCCAAGGCCACGATGCCGGTCTCGAGCCCCGTGCCCAGGCCGACCTGAGGCGCGTTCTCGATCAAGTTATTGGCCGACTTCACCACCTCATAGGCCGCGGCGAACGGATTCTCCACCACGAGGAACGAGTTTTCGAAAAGCTCGCCCGTGAGCAGGGAGCGGTAGGAAAGGAGCGAACGAGTCTGAGTCCCCCACTCGTCGGTGCCGAGNGAGGACGGTAGAATGAAGTCTTCCACCGCCGCCGCGTACTGGTCCTGCATCCCCACAGCGAGCGAGATGATTCCGTCAATGTCGGTGAGGACTTCTTCCTCGGTCGGCGCGTTGGGGTTTTCCAGATCAAGGTCGCATCCGCCCCCGGCGAGTAGGCACAGCCCGAGGACGGCGGCTAGGGTCCGGAAGGATGCCCTGCCGGCGCCGATCTTATCTACTCCGCAAAAGGGCCTCATGGTCACCCTCCCATTAGAAGTTGTAGGTCAAGCTGATGACGTACATCCGCGGTACGGGCGTGGTGGCGAAATCCACACCGCGCGCCACCGTATTGGCCGAGAACATGTTGACCTCGGGGTCGAGACCGGAGTAATCGGTCCAGGTCATCAGGTTCCTGGCCGCGAGCCGCAAGTCGATGCTCTCGGCACCCAGACGCCTGACGAACGGCTGATCAAAGCGGTAGCTGACCGCGATCTCACGCAGCTTCACGAAGCTGCCGTCCTCGACGTACTCCTCGTAGTTCGCGATACGGTCCCCGTTGAGCGTGTACTTGAGTGGATCCAGGTCGGGGTTCGTCTTTTGCTCGATCTGCCGCTCGATCTCCTGCTCGATCACCTTGTCCGTCCCGAAGTACTCAGTGATCCGGCGAGTGAAGTTCGCTACATCGTTTCCGAAGCGTCCGTCGAGCAGGAAGCTGACCTGCAGGTTCCGCCCGATATCGAACGAGCTGGTCAGGGAAGCGATCAGGTCGGGGTTGGGATCGCCTATGATCTTCTTGAGAGGGTTCCCACCCAGTGTCTCTGGCCCGTCTCCCCAGTCCGGTGAGCGTGTCGATAACGATGTTGCCCTCTTCATCGCGATCGTAGTACCAGCCGTAGAAGACGCCGACCGGCTGGCCCTCGACAACGGCATTGAGATACCCGGACACCAAGGTGTCGCTCGCCGTCACCAGTTTCTCGACCTTGCTGTTGTTGGCGGCGAGAGAGAGTCGGGTCCGCCAGGTGAAGCCGGGCCGATTGATGTTGACCGTGGTCAGCGCCGCCTCCCAGCCGTTATTGCTGACCTCGCCGATGTTCTGAAGCTGGCTCTGGACCCCCCTGCTGGGCGGCAACTGGACGGCGAGGACGAGGTCTTTCGTCTTCTGGAAGTAGGCACTGAACTCTGCCACCGCACGGTCGTTGAACAGGCCCAGGTCGAATCCAGCCTCGATTTCGCTCTCCCTTTCGGGCTTGAGGTTGGGGTTGCCGGCGGTGGTGCTGGCGATCAGCCCTGCCTTACCGGCATAGGCCACGTCCACGTAGTTCTCGAACCGGGTGTACACACCGGGCGGCTGCCCTCCGGTCTCGCCGTAGGCCGCGCGCAGACGCAGCGTGCTGATCACGTCACTGATCCTACTATCCTGCCAGAACGGCTCCTCATGCAGGAGGTAGGAGGCGCCGAGGCGCGGGAACCACTGCCACCGCTCGTCCGGGCCAAAGGCGGAGGAGGCCTCCACGTTGAGCCCTGCGGTGACGAAGAGACGATCACTCAAGCTCAGCCGCTCCTGCAGGAAGCCGCCGACCGTGCGGAACTCGCTGATCGACTGCGAGGCGTATTGGGTCGCCCCGGAGACCAGATCCTGCCCGGGAGGCAGGTCCTCCGCGGCCGCCCGGATGATCTCCTCGCGGTCGGAGGTGTAGCGGAAGCCGGCGGTGCTGCTGAGGCCGAGGCTCGGGCTCAGCGTCGACACGTACTCGGCGACGAGATCGTGGTTGAACTGCCGGGAGAGCCGGACGGGGTTTTGAACGAGACCACCGTACCCCGGCGAGATCGAGAATGGTGGCTCGAAGTACCTGTTTT
>JGI24422J19971_10001681_pt1 | contig 13553 bp, 9 predicted proteins | sample DeeMarSWOR152_54_FD_19971 | JGI IMG/M metagenome (IMG submission 19971) | reverse complement strand
TCATATCCTTCTGTAGATTATCGGGTTTCCTGTAGATTAGGGGTAGCATCTATGCCTTGAGTTTTAAGAAATCTCCGATAGAGATAGATACTTACTGTCATGGCCGTTCAGGCGCCCTCCATCAATGGGTCACGTCCGTTACCCATTCCTGTTAGAGGGCTGTGAGAGACAGAAGTACTTTTACTCCATTATGATCCCATTATCAATAGGGTTATTCCATAACACATCTGTTTTTCCATCACACATCTGATTCTTCCTTGAACCTTTTATTCTCCTCCGCCAGAATAACCTGCAGGGACTCCTCTAAGCATTTTTGCCCTGGGCAGTTCGTCTCTGAGATCTGTCGCCCTATTCCTGACCAGTCATGAACATTTTGAATGCCTTATTGCAAAAAATATATTCTTTTCACTTGACACAAAGAGGAAAATCTCGTATTTAAACCCACACATTGATGGGCAGAACAGAAAAATTCGAGAAAGGCTGATAACAGGTAATAGAGAGGGGTAGATATGGCTAAGAAAGAAAAGACGACAAATGGAAAAGAGAGAACATATGTAATGGGGCTTGGTTTTTGTGGAAATGGTGTGGATGGAAATTTGACTCATGTAGATGTAAAGGATGGTAGGATTGTCAGGATCAGGCCTCTGCATTATGACCATAAATACAAGCCCGAGAAGTTTAGACCGTGGAAAATTGAAGCACGGGGGCAGGTCTATGAACCACCCTTGAAAACGTTACCACCTCCTCTTGCTCTAGCCTATAAAAAACGGGTGTATTCCTCTAACAGACTTTTATATCCCATGAAGAGGGTAGATTTTGATCCGAATGGTGAGCGGAATATTCAGAACCGGGGCAAGAGTGGCTATGTGAGGATATCATGGGATGAGGCCCTGGACCTCATGGAAAGTGAGATGAGGCGGATCATAGATACATATGGGCCCTACGCGATATTCTCCCAGTCGGATGGACACGGTGAGACAAAGATTGTGAACGGCGGGCATGGCGCCCATAGAGAACTTTTAGAGCTTTTGGGTGGATACACCCAACAAACAAGAAACCCGGACAGCTGGGAGGGATGGTATTGGGGCGCCAAGCATATGTGGGGATGTGAACCCGTAGGAATGTCGCCGCAGACTAATCTTATGCCCGATGTAGCAAACAATACGGAGGTCTTACTCCATTGGGGGTGTGATGCTGAGGTTACACCCTGGGGGTGGGGGGGACAGTCAGCAAGCCGCTTTGTATATTGGTTTACCGAGCTGGGGATAAAACAGATATTTGTATGCCCAGATCTGAATTACTCTGCAGCGGTCCATGCCGATAAATGGATTCCAATCCTGCCCAACACAGATGCGGCCATGCAGCTGGCCATTGCATATACATGGATTACAGAAGGCACGTATGACCAGGAATACCTGGATACCCATACCATTGGGTTTGACATATTTAAAAAATACGTTTTGGGCGAAGAGGATGGGGTTCCCAAGACTCCGAAGTGGGCTTCGGAGCTCTGCGGCGTGCCATCCAGAATTATCAAAGCGCTGGCAAGAGAATGGGCGTCTAAAGTTACCTCAACAGTGCATGGCAATGGCGGTTCTTACATCAGAGGCCCCTATTCGACTGAACCGGCTCGGCTGGAGGTGGTATTGCTAGCCATGCAGGGTTTGGGGAAGCCGGGCGCCAATCAAGTCAAGATGATGGAATGGGGGTTTTTCGGCAGGACCACAGAGATGCCCGTTCCAAGACCGGTGGTCATGCCCCAAGTATTTGCCTGTTATAAGGGATTTGACGTTACAAGATATCCTGAACAGATTATTCCTAAAGATCTTGTGCATGACGCTATTCTTCATTCGCCGATCAGTTGGTATAGCACGACGTTATTGGCTGAAAATGTTAAAGACCAGTTCAAGAAATACACCTATCCCGTTGAGGGCTTCCCTGAGGTACACATGATATGGACCGACTCACCTTGCTGGATAACATGTTGGAACGGCGGCAACAAGTGTATCAATGCCTTTAAGAGCCCAAAGATAGAATTCATTGTGGCCCAGCACATCTGGCTTGAAAATGATTGTCTTTTTGCGGATTTGATTCTCCCCGTAAGGACAAAGTTCGAGGAATTAGATATCGGGGTGGATGGCCTCAGCGGACAATATCGGACAATCAATTACGAAGGACAGTGTATCGCGCCTCTCGGTGAATCCAAGGGTGACTGGGAGATTGCCCTCATGGTAGCGGAGAGATTTGGTTTGAAAGAAAAGATCACACAGGGCAAAAGCATAGAGGAATGGATGAGGGTCGGCTTTGACCATTCCGGGTGTGCAGAACTTATCAGCTGGGAAAAGTTTAAAGAAAATGAATATTATGTCATACCGACAGATCCAGAATGGAATAAAGATACCCCCGGGCTGGGTGACTTTTATAAGGACCCGGAAAAACACCCTTTAACAACCCCTACTGGTAAACTTGAAATTTATTCTGAGAAGCTGGCCAAGCACTTCCCAGACGACGAAGAGAGGCCGCCATATCCCAAATGGATACCCTATGGGAAAACACACCAGGAAAGCTTACAGTGCGAGAGGGCAACGAAATATCCCATACTGGTCGTCTCTAATCACCCAAGGTGGGGAGTTCATGCCAACCATGATGACATTACCTGGTTCAGGGAAATAAAGACGTGTAAAGTCAAAGGCCCGGATGGATATCAATACCATACCGTTTGGATTCATCCCAAAGATGCGGAAATGCGAGGGATAGAAGATGGCGATGTGGTGAAAATCTATAACGAAAGAGGCGGTGTCCTGGGTGGAGCGTTTGTAACGGAAAGGATAATGCCTGGCGTGATATCTATTGATCACGGTGCGAAGTATGACCCGATAGTTCCCGGCGAGCTTGATAGGGGTGGAGCAATAAACACCATAACACCCGGCAAAACCACCTCTAAAAACTCAACCGGGATGGCCACGAGCGGCTTTCTAGCAGAGATTGAGCGTGTCAACTTAGATGAATTAAGGCAGAAATATCCAGAAGCTTTCAAAAGGCCGTTCCATAAAGCTGCCGGACCTGGTGTGCACTCTTTTCTTTCAGGAGGTAAATAACTATGGGGAAGGTGATGATTATTGATATTTCAAGATGTAACGGATGTTATAATTGCCAGATCGTCTGCAAAGATGAGCATGTGGCTAATGATTGGACGCCTTATGCAAAGCCTCAGCCGGATACGGGGCAGTTTTGGATGAAGGTAACCGACATGGTAAGAGGAACCGTGCCAAAGGTCAAAATGGCCTATATGCACGATATTTGCCAGCATTGTGATGAGGCACCATGCATAACGGCCTGTAGTCAGAACGCCATTGAAAAGAGAGAAGACGGAATCGTCCTTATTAATCCGGAGAAATGTGTCGGCAGCAGAGGTTGTGTTGATGCGTGTCCCTATGGGGTGATCTATTTTAATGATGATCTTAATATATCTCAGAAATGTACAATGTGCGCTCACCTTTTAGATAAGGGATGGAAAGAGCCTCGATGTGTTGATGCCTGTCCCACGGATGCGTTGAGGTTTGGAGAAGAGAGTGATCTGCAGGAGTATATAAACAAGGCTGAAATATTACACGCGGAGTACAATGTTAAACCAAGGGTATATTACATAGGTTTACCCAAGAGGTTCGTGGCCGGTGCCGTCTATGATCCAGAGGAAGACGAGTGTACTGAGGGTGCGAGTGTCACAATAGCCCACTCACAGACTGGAGAAAAATTGACTGCTAAAACAGACCGTTTTGGGGATTTTTGGTTTGAGAACTTAGAGGTGGGCCAATATTCCCTCATGATTGAAAAAGAGGGGTATTATACCAAGAATATAGATTCAATCAGTACTGAAAAAGATGTAAATCTTGGTGATTTACAATTATACAAGAAAGCCTAAAATCAGGCCAGGAAAGCTGTACAACCTTTTTTTTCGGAAGGCTGAATGTCTTTGTTAAGGGTTGTAAGAGGTCACGCTTTTCCTTTTCGGAATGCTGAATATCGTTGTTTAGGGTTGTAAGGGGTCATTGAAGGTCTCCATTTTTGTAAAAGAATTCTATGGCAGGTCTGTGATTTGGAAAAAGTTTATGAGGGGAGGTGAAGCGATTAAAAGTATGAGCAAAAAATATCAACATTTCAAATCTTTACAAATTTTATGAAAGACTGAACACTCATAACTAAGGAGGGATGGATATGAAAAAGACATTTTTTACCGTATGGGGTTTTTTCCTAATTGTGGTTTTCACGCTGGCTATGGTAGCGTCACCAGAATGCAAGGATAAGCCCAAGGAGATTATCCTCGGCGCTACCATATCTTTGACGGGCCCTGCCGCCAGTTTTGGTTCAGGCGGCTCTTTTGGATTAAAGGCGGCTGTTGAAGATATTAATAAGCTGGGGGGGATATATGTAAAAGAATTCAACGCCAAGCTACCCGTAAGACTGATAATACTCGATAATGAGTCTGATCCGATTAAGGCAGGGACTCTAGCTCAAGACCTTCTGGTCAAGGAAAAGGCACATTTCCTTGTAGCTTCCCCTCAATGGCCACCGATAATTGCTGCTGTGGCTACCGTGGCTGAAAGGCGCAAGACACCATTTCTTGCTTTCGCCGGTCCTTTTGANCCAAATAATGCCCTGCGGGAGGCTGCAGGACCCTGGAAATACACCTGGGAGTCCGGATTTGCCATCGGTGCGCCACCTCCTCCTGGAGATTTCAGAAATGTGCCCGGATATACGATGATGGATGTTTGGATGGCCTACCTTGGTCAAGTCGCCGACCGCACAAACAGAAAAGTTGCGGCCTTTGCATCTGATGATCCAGATGGCAGAGGGTGGTACGGTGCGTTTTCGGGAGCTATCAAACAAGCCGGCTTTGACATTATAGGTACGGATAAAGAACTGGGTATAGCGCCGCTTGACACCAGGGACTTTTCTCCTATGATAAGAGAATGGAAGGCCAAAAATTGTGACATACTTCTCGGCAATGCTCCTGCACCCTGGTTCGGAACCATGTGGCGACAATGTAAAACATTGGGCTACAAGCCCAAGGCGCTTATAGCTGAGAAAGCAGCCATGATGTATACGGATATAACGGCTTGGGGCGGTGACTTACCGTGGGGNATCACCAGTTTAATCGAGTGGCTTCCAACGATAAAGGCCAAGGGTATCGGTAATACAACTCCGGTATCACTGGATAAACGATGGAGGGATGCAACGGGCCAGCCGACGCACCAGCTTGTCGGATCAGGCTATTGCCAGATCCAAAACCTTATCGATGCTATAGAAAGAGCAGGAACACTTGATAAGGAAAAGGTTAATAAAGCGATTGCTGAGACCGACATGATGACGATTCGCCATCGGATGAAATACGACATCCATCAGTTCAGCCGAATGCCCATTTGTTTTGGGCAATGGTTCAAGGTAGACACGCCAGTGAAATGGGAATTTAGGGTAATCTTTTCTCAGCATGACTTCTATCCTGTACAAGCAGAGCCAATATTCCCGCTGCCCTAGTTTGATATAAACAAGCCTATGAAATACGGTTGAGCTTGCGCTCTATTTGGCGCAAGCTCAACCGCTAGTTACCCCAAATAGTTCGTTATTTCTCAATGAAGAAAACGATATGCCCAAAGGATGCCGATAATCAGACGGTCGATTTTTCAGTCGGGGGAGCGAATATGGAAGTACCCATATTATCAGTAACTGGAGTAACCAAGAATTTTGGTGGGTTAACAGCGGTCAGAGACATTGGTTTTGACATTCACGAGGGAGAGGCTTTAGGCCTGATGGGTCCAAATGGGGCTGGCAAGACCACCTTAATTAATCTTATCTCCGGTGTATACAAGCCTGACGCGGGACAAATCAAATTCAGAGGAAAGGATATTGCCGGCCTCCCCCCACATAAGATTTGCCACGTCGGCATCGCCCGGACTTACCAGATCCCCCAACCATTTAAAACGTTAACTGCGCTAGAAAATATCATAGCTTCTGCGATATATGGAGGAGGACTGAACAGGGCTCAAGCAATTAATGAAGCTGGCATAATACTGGATGAATTAGACCTTTCGGAAAAGAAAAATATGATTACGGGGGACATAGATGTAGTAGCTCTCAAGAGACTTGAGCTNGCTAGGGTATTAGCAACGAAGCCGTCANTTTTACTGATTGANGANGTTGCCGCAGGCTTAACCGAAGTGGAAATTCCGCGNGTATTNGAGATTCTCAAGAATATACGGAGTGCTGGGATCACCATTTTGTTGATTGAACATATTATGAAAGTNATGGCCGAAGCTGTTGACAGGATTGTCGTTATGGANANNGGGGAAAAAATAGCTGAGGGCACCCCGAGTGAAGTCATGCAAAATAATAAGGTTATAGAAGCCTATCTGGGCGAATCTGAATAACCTGTTATTATTCCAAATACATACGTGAAGAATCCAGGCTAAGAAAACCAGGCATTGAACTTGCCTGCCATAGGGGGATTCAAGGCTTGTCTTCCGTTCAACAATCCAAGACTCCTCTTACATGAATTTAGGCAAAGCCCTTTAGCCTCAGTCCAGCCCAAAGGACGGGGTTTTCCAGGATGCAATAAAGCAAGACGCAGAATGTCAAAACAAGAATTAATAAGAGTCAGCAACATAGATGTATTCTATGGAGGCTTACAAGCCTTATGGGACGTATCTTTGACAGTTAGGACTGGAGAAATTGTTGGCATAATTGGCACAAACGGCGCAGGGAAAACTACCCTCCTTAAAGCCATATCCGGTATCATTCATCCCAAAAAAGGCGCCATTGAATTTGATGGTTATGATATCACCAACCTCGAACCTTTCGAGATCGTTGAACTGGGCATTTGTCAGGTTCCGGAAGCAGGGCGACTTTTTCCCGCTATGACCGTCCTGGAAAATCTCGATATAGGGTCATACAATAGGAATGCGCGATCAAAAAGGAATCAAAACCTAAGAGAAGTCTACAGGCATTTCCCTATTTTGGAAGCAAGGAAGAATCAACTCGCTAAGACCTTTAGCGGCGGAGAGAGACAAATGTTGGCCATAGGTCGTGGATTAATGTCAAACCCGAAAGTCATGCTTTTTGACGAAATGTCTCTCGGTCTTAGCCCCATAGTTATTAATGAACTGTATAGAGTTTTGAGAGAAATTAGAGCAAGGGGCATAACGGCTATCATTGTTGAACAAAATGTGAGAAGGAGTCTTAAAGAAGCGGATAGAGCGTATATATTAGAAGCCGGCCGTATTGTTTTGAGCGGCGAAACGAAGGATCTCAGAGAAGAGGAGAAGATTAGAAAAGCATACTTCGGTGCATGAAATTGCTTAGGATTTGCAAAAGATGAATACGTTAACTGATTTAGCTGTTCCCATAACCATGGGTATCATGCTTGGGGGCTTATACGCACTGGTTGCCCTAGGGTTGTCTATCGTTTTCGGCGTTATGAGGCTCATTAATGTAGCTCACGGAGATCTGGTATTATTGGCGAGCTACCTGGCTTTTTCAATAATGACGTATCTGGGCCTGGACCCTATTTTGAGCCTGGTTATCGGTATGCCCGTATTGTTTTTTATTGGTTTTTTTATGCAGAAATATCTCTTGAACCGCGCCTTCACGATATCAATGGAAGCGCCACTGATAATTGCTTTTGGCATTTCCATCGTCCTCCAAAATGTCTTTCAGATAGTATGGACTCCACTATCGAGAGGTCTCACCACATCGTATACGCTCAAAAGCTTTGTTATGGGCGATTTATACCTGCCGCTCGTGTATCTTCTCGACTTTTTCGTAGGTATTATCGTGATGATTTTTCTCCATCAGTTCTTACACAGGACTTATCTGGGAAAGGCAATTACTGCCGCTTCTCAAGATAGGGGAGCGGCACAATTAATGGGTATAAACACAAAACAGGTGTATGCATTTGCATTCGCTATTGCCATGGTATTTGCGGCTATAGCCGGCGTTTTTCTTGGGTTAACCTTTCCCTTTACTCCCCAATCGGGAGTCTCTTTCCTTATCATCGCCTTCGGTGTTGTCGTCCTAGGAGGTCTGGGGAGTATTGCCGGAACATTCATAGGGGGCTTAGTGATGGGATTGGCCCAAACCCTCGGCGGTTATTTTTTAGGGACTAGCGCTCAGATGCTTATCGCTTACTTAATCGTGATCGTTTTATTAGCGACAAGGCCGCAAGGTTTGTTTGGTCGTTAGGAGAAAAATGGGAATTACCATTTCTCGGAATAGAGCAATCTTGATATCGGCAATAGTCGTCATAGTTGTGCTGGCGTTTCTTCCGATAATGAATGCTCCACAAACCTGGATCCTTTATCTTTTTCTCTTTTTCACATACTTGACATTGGCTAACATGTGGAATTTGCTCGCCGGCTATTGTGGCCTCATATCTCTATGCCAGGCCGCGTTTATTGGTCTCGCCGGGTATACCTTAGCAATATTTGCCTGGGTTGGTCTACCTTTTTATTTAGGGGTAGTAGCCGGCGCATTCGTTGCTGCCGTATTTGCCGTGTTAATTTCGATACCGGTATTTAGGCTCAGGGGCATCTATTTTGCTATCGGGACAATCGTATTACCGGAAATACTGAGGATCTTGTTTTTGATGTGGAGACCTGTCGGTGGCGTGCTTTATGGCAAGGGTGCGGGCTATCCAGTGAAAGGAGCAACGTCTATTTCGGCAAGTGAAACATACTGGATGGCCTTAATAATCGGCATCGGTTCGATCATCGTCATGCGATATATCCTCCGTTCAAATTTGGGACTTGCATTAGCCACGATCAGAGATAATGAAGACACAGCCGCAACTTCGGGAATAAATGTTTTCAAACTCAAGTTATACTCCTTCGTGATAAGCGCCTTTGTTACCGGACTGGCCGGGGCTGCATTCTATATCTCCCAAGGATATATCGAGCCGACCAGCGCCTTCAGCGTAAACTGGACAATGACCTTGATGCTGGCTACTGTTATCGGAGGAATAAGCATTGAACATGGACCTATTGTGGGGTCGGTTGTTGTGGTGATTTTGCACTTCCTGCTGGCTAGATACTCTGGGTTCAGTATGCTTATACAGGGCATAATATTGATCTTCATAATGTTAATGGCACCAAATGGTATTCTTGGCGCTTTACGAAAGACTCTCCCATCTTGGAGTCTCTTTACTATTTTACAGGTATCACCTAAGTGGCAAATGCCACGAAATCGATGAATGTTCTAGCCATAATGATGAAATGAGGAAAAAAGCGAAAGAACTATCACGTATAGATTTGGAAAAGATGGAGATCGTAAATGGCCGAAAGAGAGAAGAAGCCCAGAAATGAAACCCATGAAAAAACGTATCTAAAAGCTATGGGTCTTATCGGCGAGACCGGTACCGGCGGCTCCACAGTAGCCGTCGATGTGAAGGATGGCAGGATCGTGAGGCTCAGGCCATTTCACTATGACTGGAAGTACAGCCCCGAGGAGTTTGGAGTCTGGGAGATTCATGCACGAGGCAAGGTCTTTCGCCCGTGCCTGAAGTCATTACCGTCTCCCCACAGCTTGGGCTATAAAAAACGTGTCTACTCGCCCAATAGAGTGCTACAGCCTCTCAAGAGGGTTGACTGGGACCCAAACGGGGAGAGAAAGACGGAGAACCGGGGCACCAGCAAGTACGTTAGAATCTCCTGGGACGAGGCCCTGGATATCATCACCAGCGAAATAAAGAGGATACAAAAAGAATATGGGCCATCTGCCATACTATTACAGGCGGATGGACACGGGGAGACCGGTATTGTCAGACCGGCTCACGCTTGCAGCACTCTGCTCCTCAAACATATGGGCGGCTACACCTTACAAACTAGAAACCCGGACAGCTGGGAGGGATGGTACTGGGGGGCCAAACACGCGTGGGGAATGGACCCGGTGGGGATGGAGCCGCAAATCAATATGGTCCCTGATATTGCCGAGAGTTGTGACCTCTTACTCTACTGGGGAGGTGACCCGGAAACTACTCCCTGGGGATTTCATGGACAGATACAGAGCCGGGTATGCTACTGGTTCAAAGAACTAGGAATAAAATCTATATACATCTGTCCTGACTTGAACTACGGCGCCGCGGTGCACGCCGATAAATGGATACCCATATTACCGAATACGGACGGGGCGATGCGATTAGCTATAGCATACGTCTGGATTACCGAAAGAACATATGACGAAGATTACGTGGAGACGCATACCCACGGGTTCGATAAGTTTGCGGACTACGTTCTCGGTAAAGAGGACGGGGTTCCCAAGACACCAAAGTGGGCCTCAGAGCTCTGCGGCGTGCCATCCAGAATTATAAAGGCACTGGCAAGGGAATGGGCTTCCAAGCGGACGTCCATAGCCCATTATCTTGGAGGCGGCACCATCAGGGGGCCATATTCCACCGAACCAGGCCGGTTGGAGGTTTTCCTCCTGGCCATGCAGGGTCTGGGCAAACCGGGTGTACACCAATTTTGTCACAACATGTTATTCTTAGCGGCCCCGTTCAAATCCCAGGCGATGTTCTCACCGCAGGTCGCCTATCGTGGTATGGATGCTGTGTTCCAGGCTTCGGAAGTTCATGGCATATCCAGGAACGATTTGACAAAGAAGTGGAATCCGCCAGGCTGGACGCCCCCGCCGATTGATAAACCGGAATTCGCGGTGGCGACCCCGAAAGGCATGAGGCCCTCGCAGATCATTGCTAAAGACCTGATCCATGAGGCCATTCTTAATCCGCCTATCAGCTGGTATGGCACCACCCTTTGGTCGGAGCCTGTGGAAGACCAGTTTGTGAAGTACACCTATCCCGCCAAGGGGTGCTCGGAAATACACATGATATGGACCGATACCCCCTGCTGGATAACGTGCTGGAATGACAGCAATCACTTCATAAAAGCCATCAGAAGCCCCAAGATAGAGTTCATCCTGGCCCAACAACCGTGGCTCGAGAATGACTGCCAGTTTGCAGATTTAATCCTGCCAGTCACTACCAAATTTGAGGAAGAGGATATACAGGTCGATGCCATGTCCGAGCAATTTGATGTCATTTTCCCTGAAGAAAAATGTATCGAACCTCTCGGCGAGTCCAAGGGNCATTATGAGATCGTGTGCATGATAGCGGAGAGGCTGGGCTTACTGGACAAGGTCACGGAAGATAAGACCATCCAGGAATGGATCAAATATGCCTTTGATAATTCAGGAGCGAAAGAATTCATCAGCTACGAGGAATGGAAGGAAAAGGGATATTACATCGCGCCGACTATCCCGGAATCGAGAAAGGCCGTGAAACGGAGGACGGTTCTCCAGGACTTCTACGAGGATCCGGATAAACATCCCCTCAAGACGCCTTCTGGGAAGATAGAGTTCTATTCCCAGAATCTAGCCCAGCACTTCCCTGACGATAAGGAAAGACCACCGGTACCACACTGGATTCCTTACGGTGAGACACTCCAGGAAAGCCTGCTCCACCCAAGGGCCAAGCTGTATCCGCTGCTTACCATTTCAAACCATGGCAGGTGGAGAGTACACGCCCAACTTGACGATATTACCTGGTTCAAGGAAATTGAAACGTGCAAAGTTAAAGGTCCGGACGGATACTTCTATGAGCCCCTGTGGATGAATCCGAAGGACGCGGCCGAGAGAGGCATAGAAAATGGGGATATCGTTAAGATATATAACGAGAGAGGCGCAGTCCTCGGTGGCGCCTACGTGACCGAGAGAATGATGCCAGGAGCAGTATCTATGGATCATGGTGCACGGTATGATCCGATCGTTCCTGGAGAGCTTGACCGGGGGGGTGCCATCAACACGTTAACGCCACGTGGGACTACCTCTAAGAATGCCACGGGAATGGTCGTTGAGGGATTCCTGGTTGAGGTGGAGCGAGCTAACATGGATGAACTAAGAAAGAAATATCCCGAAGCATTCAAGAGGCCGTACCACCCAGCCGCCGGTCTATGCAGAGAGCGAGTATTGGAGGTGAATAAACGGAGGTAAACCTCCCATCATCGATATTACGAATATCGTGGTATCTATCAGATTCCAATGAAATCTTTATCATTATTTATGTTTTGTCAGCGTACACTTTTTATACATTGTGTTACTCAGAGGTAAAATATGAGAATGAATACCATGAAGCGTATTGCCGTATTGGGAGCCGGTGTTATGGGACATTCCATTAGTTTGGTTTTCGCCCAACATGGTTATATCGTGAGACTCTGTGATCTGACAGATCAATTCCTTGACCGCGCCATCAGACTCATACAATCGACATTGGAAACACTGGTTGAATTTCAACGTTTATCCGAGGATGAGATACCCGATATTGTAAAGCGTATTCAAACGACGACGGATCTTTCTGAAGCCCTTAAGGAGGTTGATGTCGTTATCGAGGCCGTACCTGAGATTGCCGAGGTAAAAAAGGACCTGTTTTCGCAGATAAACAGGCTGTGTTCCAAGGAGACATTGCTTGCCAGCAATACATCCGGATTGGATATTTTTAGTCTGGCGGACGTGGACTATCCGGAACGCCTCGTGATTACGCACTGGTTCTCGCCTCCCCATATCATTCCTCTGGTTGAGGTTATTCCCGGAAAGAGGACATCCTCTGAGGTTCTATCGTGTACCGTACGACTCATGGAAAGTATCGGCAAGGTACCCATTGTTCTGAAAGAATTTGTTCCAGCCTTTATCGTCAACCGGATTCAAAATGCCGTGAACAGGACGGTTTTTGAAATGTTAGACAACGGGTGGGCCACTCCTGAGGATATTGATCTCGCCATAAAATATACGCTCGGGATCAGGCTCCCCATTGTGGGTGTCGTCCAGGCCCTGGATTTTGCAGGCCTGGATCTTATCAATGATATCATGCAGGGCTTTGGGGTGAGGAGCCCTTTTATTGAAGAGAAAGTGAAGCGGGGAGAATTCGGGGCCAAAACGTCAAAGGGTTTCTATGATTACCATAACCGAAGTGAAATCGAGATATTGAAAAAAAGGGATAGGCTCTACTTCAGGATGCTCGACCATCTAAAAGAGATTAAGGCCTTTGAGGCCGTGTAGAAAAGTCTTTGAGGATGCCAATACAATTTCCTTTAAAAAACAGGGCGTAGAGACGGGAGGATGTGTATGGGAAAAGTAATCATAACGGCGGCGATCACAGGGGGAGCCTCGCCCATGGATAATCCCTACCTGCCCAAAACACCCAAAGAACAGGGCAAGGCCGCCCTTGAATGCTATGATGCCGGAGCGTCCNTCGTTCATATCCACGCTCGAAATCCTGAAACGTTCCAGCCAGAACAGAAGGTCCGGTATTTTGAGGAGGCGATTATTCCTATTCGAGAGCAGTGTGATATGATTATCAATGTCACAACAGGGGGTTGTGCGAAGAGGGTCGACGGAGACTGGCTTTATAAAAAACAGTATGAGGAGAGTGTGGAAGGAAGAATATCCATCATTCCCGCCCTTGCAATGAATCCTAAATCAAAGCCGGACCTGGCATCCTTTAACGCCGGTTC
>JGI24422J19971_10001679_pt1 | contig 13563 bp, 16 predicted proteins | sample DeeMarSWOR152_54_FD_19971 | JGI IMG/M metagenome (IMG submission 19971) | reverse complement strand
TGACAGGCTCAAAAACAGCAGATGGAGCCAATGGAGTCTCCACGAGAGAAGTCTGACGTCCACAGTGAACCAATTGAACCGCAACTTTGCAGCCATTCCCGTACTTGTGCACTGTGCCTGTTATTCTCTTCAATCCAAGAATGAAGTCATCTCTATCTATTCCTGTCATGTAAGGAGCACCTTTTCCGATTTGTTGCACATACATATATCCGGTGATTATCAACCCAGTCCCTCCTTCAGCTAAATTCTTGTACAATTCCACAAGTCTGTCTGTAACATTACCATCTTCAGAAGCCATACCCTCATAGGTGGCAGATCTTACAAACCGGTTCTTGATCAACAGTCCTCCAATTTTGTTAGCACTGAAAACCTTCAATGTATCTCTCTCATCACTGAGTGAATTCGACAATTCCATGTTCATTTCAGCATTTCCTATCTCGCTCTGTACGTAGAAGTAAAACGATTCGTGCTATTTACAACTATCCCGCTCAACCTCGTCATAAATAGACTACAGCACTGCTCAAAAAGGGCATCTACACTTTGGCTAACACAAAAAAAGAGGGATAGGAGTCTAAGGCACCTCATCTTTTCAACTTCAGTTCGCGCGCGCCATGGGAGGATTGATCGGCGGAGGAATAACTAGATAGCTTAAACTACTCTAATCTCCAAAAAAGTTGACTTACCTTCATTTATTTTCCAATCTTCAACTCAACCTCGTTGTACATACACTGCTGAACACGTCGACAAGCGTATCCGCATGGTTTTTCTCACAAGAGTGAATAATGTTTAAGGGTTCTACAGATAATTAAAAACATTTATTAAGTCTTAATATACATTTTACTTCGTCGAGCTAATTGGTGAACAAAAATGAAGAAAACTTCGGTTGAAACATCTAAGAATGCCATTTCATTGAAAGACTTGCCTGTAGAGCTTAGGAAGAAAGAGGCAAGCAAACCAATGTACTTGATTCGATACGAGTAGCATGAGAAAGAGAAAATCCACATCTTTAAGTTTCCCTTTTCAAGCCAATATTGTTTTTAAGAACCCCAGTCACGCCAGCCTGAAATTTGGAATTTAACAATTCTCCCATTGTGATGCATTCGCAGACCAATGTGTTATCCGGAAATGACGGCATAAACAATTGTCAGGGCCAGAAATGTTTTTTTCAAAAAGAGAAGTTGGAGAGAGATTGACTAAGCTTTGCTCTTACGCACAGAGAATAGGCAAAAACGTTTTCTGAGATCTATGTGCGATTAGTTTAAATCTTTCAGATCTCTAAGTATGGGAAAAATTAGTTTCAAAATGACGAGGAAGGAGAAGCCATTGCCTATTGTAGATGGTATCAAGAAAGAATTCTCGTTTTTCAAAGGTAACTATGCAGTCATTGTGTTAAGTTGGATTCTGATAGATTTTGCCTTCGAACTTCCGGCAACTTATTATGCGCTCTATGTTCTTGAATTGGGAGCGACAGAGACAATAATTGGGATGATCGGTTTGGCACTTTTTCTGGCGATGGCGTTCGTGCAGTTTCCGGGAGGGTATTTGGCAGATAAGTTTGGCAGGAAGTGGCTCATTTCCTCTATGACTTTTGGTGTGGCATTCTGTTACATTTTATATGCAGTAGCTCCTTCATGGCACTTTGTTTTCATTGGCGCAGTATTCTTGGGTTTAGTCTCTGTATATGACCCGGCTGTAAATGCAATAGTTGCAGATTCACTGCCTCCTGAAAAGAGAGGAATGGGATTCGGCATCGTAACCCTCATAGTAGGAGCTACCACTACTCCTGGACCATTTGTTGCAGGCATATTCTATAATCAATTCGGCTTAGTTCAAGGCATGAGAATAAGCTACGGCATCGTCGTAGCTCTATGGTTCACTGCAGCGATTCTTAGACTTCGATTGAAGGAGACTATAGAAAACCCTCGAAAACCCAGTTTGAATGAATTATTGTTCAGTTATCCTAAAGCCTTGAAAGAAAGTTTTGGGGTTTGGAAAACGGTACCGCGTTCAATGTTCTTCCTTCTGCTTGCTTTTGTCAGTTTTAGTTTTGGGTGGGCTGCAGCTGAGCCTTATTTAGTTGTGTATGCTGTGAATGAGCTTGGAATACCTAAAGAAGTTTGGCCTTTAATGCTTACGGCATTGTTCGTTGCGACTATAGTCTTTGCTGTTCCTGCCGGAAAAGCTGTAGACAAATTCAACAGAAAGGTTCCTCTTCTAACTTCATTTGCTGTCGCTGTGGTTGCAATTTGGCTTTTCGTGACAGGAGACTCTCTAAGATTGTTGATTTCTTTGCTAATTTTCGGCGTTACAATGGTTATAGCGCGCGCAGCGTATAGTGCATTGGAAGCTGATTTGACACCTAAAGAACAACGAGGAAAAGTCAGTGGTTTCAGAAATCTCTTAACCTACATTGTTATGGGTGTTGGTAATCTTATAGGCGGAGCTTTATATGAGCATCTTTCGCCTCAATTGCCATTCTTTTTTGCGATGGTTTTCTTTGTTCCTTCCTTCATTCTAACCCTTTCTATGGTTCATGAACCAGAAAAAAGAGAAGAATGAGCTGCTTTCATCAGCGTAAGCGGCTAAAGAATCAAACTCATTACAAGTAACCTGTCATAGTCTTCACCACACATGCGAATACAAATGAGGAAAAAAGAAGCGTCGTCTTGTGCTTAGACTCTAAGCTAGCGAGCACATCATAGTGAGCCTACTTTGTAAGGCGTTGACTTTTTCCTTTATATTCTCTGGCTATGATCATTGTGGATGTTAAGATCACGCTTGGCACTTTTCTTATCTTCTCGGCCAGGAACGCCTCCAGCGCCTGCAAATCCAGAACAGAGATCTTTGCAATCACGTCGTATTCACCATAGACTATACCAGCCACTAAGACCTCGTCAAAATCAGCAATTTTCTCGCAAGCTTCTCTCTCCGTACCCGAGTTAACCTTGAACAAGATGTAAGCCTCAACAGTCATAAATATACCCTCAACAAATCATTCTCTAATTCGACCTTGGACTTAATTACTTTTTCATTATAATAATTGGAAGAAAATCCCTGACAACTTATAAGTTTATGATTGTCTAGACAAAACAGAACTTTAAAAATCGAACTCTGATTACAAAGCACGCGCAAAATGGAGAGATTGGTGTGCACTTGGAAGAGATGAAAAAGGAAATTGAGAATCTTGTTGTGGAGAAGAGTTTCTACAACAAACTTGAGGATGTTTCGAAAAAGCAGCTTTTTGCTTTCATAGAACTGGGCGAGGCAAGTGACAATTGGAAGAAAGGTAGAAGCGAGGAGGAAATCGCTGAAGAACTGATTGATGTGACTTTCTATCTTCTAGATGCAAGCCGATTAGCATGTCCATCAGTGAACATGGATGAGATGTTCATGAGAAAACTTGAGAAAAACAAGAAAAGACCATATCAGTATGGAGAAGGACACAGACATACGTGATGTTACATGAAAGTACTATTTGTATGCTCTGGGAATGCACATCGCAGCCCCCTAGCAGAAGCATTACTCAAGAAATTGAGACCTGACCTAGAAGTGGACTCTGCAGGTACACACGTTGCGATTCCAATCTCAGAAGAAGCCAAAGAATACCTAATAAAACAAGATGCAGAACAATACCTCAAGAGAGTTCCTGAAAGTCTACACAATAAACAACTCAATCAATACGATCTTATCGTGACTATGGAACAAAAACACAGAGATCATGTATTAAGCAGATGCCCACAATGCAAAGACAAAATAGCTGTGTGGAACATTGAGGACCCATATTTTATGAGTAGCGAAGATGCTCAGAAGATATACGAACAGATTCGACAGAAAGTTACGGAACTAGCAGCACGCACACTGCGATGACGTCGGCAAGTTCGAGTCTTGCCACTATGGAGGCAAAGTTCAATTTGAAGGAAACCTTGGGTGACAAAAAAACTTCACTGATTATTTCTTCTAATTCTCTAGCCAGAATGAAAGATCGCACAAATCTATTTATAAAGATCAGACTATTTTAGAGAACCAATGACATACAGAAAATGGTTATCTGAGCTTGGCTTGTTTTATTCAGCAGCTGTCTGGGGATCAACTTTCTTTGTCGTTAAGGATGCCCTGGAAAATATTGATCCGATAATTCTTGTCGGCTACCGTTTTATACTGGCCGCTATTTTGCTTGCTGGATTTTGTTTAATCACGAAAAAGCCATTGTTCAAAAATGTAAAACACGGGTTTCTTCTGGGATTTTTTCTATGGTTGTTGTACATCTCGCAAACAGTTGGACTCGGCATAACAACAGCATCAAACTCTGGATTCATCACTGGTCTCTTTGTTGCGTTTGTTCCGGTGTTTTCGCTCACAGTCTTCAAGAGAATACCTTCACTAACAGAATTCGCTGCTACAATCATATCTTTGTCAGGATTATGGGTTTTAACTGGTGGATTGAAAGATATCAATATTGGAGATCTCTTAACCTTGATCGCTGCCATGACCTATGCTATTCACATTCTCTTCGCCGACAAGTATGTTAAAAATGGTGATGATCCCTGTGTCCTCAGTTTTCTACAGTTCACTTTCGTGGGGACGGCAAGCCTGATAACAGGCGCGATATTTGATCTGCCATTTTCGGTTTTTGAGACAAATACTATCTGGGTAATTCTTTTTCTCGCTCTTATACCAACGTTGTCCGCTTTCGTCATACAAGTGGTTGCGCAAAAATTCACTGAACCGTTACGGGTCTCATTGATACTTGCATTTGAGCCTGTTTTTGCTGCGCTATTTGCATGGACACTAGGGGGCGAACATTTTATATTTCACCGTGCGATAGGAGGATTCTTTATTTTCCTCGGAATGGTTATTTCAGGAATCCCAACCAAAACTTGGAATAAGACGGGATAGACAACATCTACCATGAACGTGCTTACTCAATTTATTCAACATTTGGTGTACATAATCTACAAGACGCGCACGAACTTTTTACATGAACAAAAGATTGAATAGTGAGAAACTTGATTCTTCGTTGATTGATTTGAAGAAGAAAGTTGTGCTTGGACTTTCAAGCTTCCAATTTATGGCGATGGTGAGGAGAGGATTATTCTACACTTTTCTGTCTTTGTATTTGAGGGTGACGCTTGAACTCTCAGTAACTGAAACAACATTGCTTGCAAGCCTTACCATGATAGCTAATAGCACATCGCAGACATTTGTGTGGGGTAAGATTTCAGATAAATATCAGGCACGTACGAGCTTAATAGTTATCGGGGAAACAATTGCAGCGTTCGGTTATATTCTGGTATATTTTCTTCACATTCACTTGATGAACACAAATGGTTTAATCTCTGCAGCATACAGTATTATTGTGGGACTCTCACTTCTTGAGTTCTTTTGGTCAATGAGTAATCTTGGGTGGAGCGCTCTTGTTTCAGACTTGACAACGTCCAAAGAGAGAGGTAGACTAATGAGTGTAGTTTCCAGTGTTGGTGGTGTTGGCCGGATATTGGGAATATCAGTTTCAGCTCTGTTATATGATTGGGGAGGAGAAGCTGGAGGCTTTACTAGTGGCTTGTTATTTTTCTTCGCGTCAGGGATTATGCTCGTAAGTGCTGCTTTGATTTGGTACGGCACGTCCACCTCAGAAATGATTTATACGAATACTAGGACTAAAGAGGTCGCCGTCAAAGAAAATGCGTCGTTTTCAAATAGTTACAGTTCCAGAGGGTTCTACTGGTTTCTTGTTTCCATGTTCGTTGTCGGCTTAGGCGCCTTCTCAATATTGCAGATTCTAATATTTTATGTTGAACTTGAGTCACCTATTGGAGCTAGTTATTTTGACATAGCGATGATTCGTAACTCAGCTTCATTTGCAACAATAGTAGCAAGTCTGTTAGCTGGACCTCTTGCGGACAGGATTGGCAGGAAAAACGCTCTTGGTCTAGGATTTGCTTTGGCAGCTATTACTCCTATTTTTTACATGTTTGCCCAGAATGCTGTGCAAATGATAGTTATTAACAGCTTGAGCGGAATCTCCAGAGCTCTCATGAACGTAGTTGGATATTTGGTCGCGTCAGACCTAATTCCCCCGGAACGTAGGGGAAGACTCTTCGGACAGTACAATGCTGTAACTTACATATCATTTGGGTTGGCTGGCACTTTATTAGGAGGCCCTATCGCTGACCATTTGATTGGCACAGGTTTAACCCAAGCATCGGCTTATGTCGCTGCTTTTCAGGTTGCTTCAATAGTGAGCTGGCTAGGCACCGTAATATACGCATCGAAAGTCAAATCAAAAAGAGGATAGGAGTCTCTACATTCTTTTTTTGATGAATTGTTCCAATCAACCTCATTGTACACAAAACTACGGGACTGTTCAAAAAACGTATCTACACTTTGACTTTCTAGATTTTAACTTTGTAACTTCGGGTTGTTTTTTAGAGACTATTTGCTTATTCTTTCTCTTTATTTAGAATCTAGAAACTTAGAAAGTCACAAATTCACGCTCACTATCTTCGTTTTTCCAAAAGTGCCGATATACCACTAGCTGCAAGCACTAGCATTTCAAGTATCTTGTATGCTTCAAACATATTTCTGGCGGTATACTCCACATTCAATCCATCGATTCTCTTAACTATCGGCAACAAATCAGCAACATCAGCAAAGTGGCTTGCGATGAAAGTCATCTCCATTTTCACTGGTTTTTTTGTTATTAATGGTTTAACTTTGTTCTGCTTGAGCTTTGCTACTCCTCTCTTAACAGATTCTCTTAATTCCTTCTCAATCCTTGCCACACTAGGACTCTGAGCTGAAACTCTGCTTAAAGAGTGTTTTAAAGCCACGGTTTCAGCCCATGGAGCATACTTGTGAACGTCATCTTTTAGAAGTTGAGCTTCACCAGCAACTAGTATGACAGGTACATTAAGGTCTCCTGCTGTATAAGAATTAAGAAGAAACTCACTAACAGTAACTCCATTCACTTTTACCTTATTGATAGTTCCACCACTGTAGGTGTGATCGAAAGTGGATTTTGCAGTACCAAATTTTGCATGATACCCAATAAATAAAGCAACATCACATCCTTGTACTCCAGAAAGCATGCTAACTGGTCGAGGATACCCTCTGACAATCTCTACATACTCAGGCAAGTCATCAACCAAAAGGTTAACCATCGGTCCATGACTGTCGGCAATAACAACTTCACCAAAGCCATTTTTGTTCAACTCTTCTGCCACAATCAGTGTGACTTTTGTGGCAATTTTCCTTGCCTCATCATACAAAGAACCTTTTAGGTTCAAGTGACCTGGGATTACAACGTATGGCATTCCTTCCAAATCAACCGAAATAAAAGCTCTCATGAAATTCATCCAATAGTAGGTCTACAAGATACAAATTAAAGAATTTCTATTTTCTAATTCCAAATCCATTCAATTCTTAGAATTCTCTATCATTGGCTTAAACCATCCTAAAGAATTGACCTGTGCCATCGCGCGCTCCTCTTCATGACATTAGTCATACCTACGTTAAGAGTTGTGCTTGTCTTGTCTCAACTTCAGTATCTCTTTGTCTCTTCAGATTTCGAAGCTCCAGTATAGCTAGGACAACACCTATTATCACACAAGCAATAGCCGCTAGTGCTGAAATAGATGCGATATCAATCCTTTTACACCTGAATTGGAATAGGTGAAATGAGTTTTTTAAGATTCTTACACAAGTCATAAAAGCTCAAGTATTAGGATTAATGATGGTTAAGGTGATGTAGAATTGGACGAGAATCTTGCACCTTGCGGTATTCACTGTGAACTCTGCTCATACTTTAAAAAAGAAAGAACTCCACATTGCTCGGGATGTGAAAAACAAAAAGGACATCCATTTTGGGGCGAGTGTAAATTGTACGCTTGTGCAAAAGACAATGAAGTTGAGCATTGTGGTCTATGCCAGGATTTTCCTTGTGAATTATTTGTAAATCAATATGATCCAGAACATGGACAGGCCAGTGCATTTAGAAGAGCTGGACTTCTGGCATATAGAAAGAGAGTTGGGACAGAGAAATTCGTTGAGATGCTGAGAAAATTAGAAGAACAAGAAGCCCAAGGCTCCAACCACTAGTCAGCGAAGACCACAGCATGAGCGCGCGCGAATACACCTAGTCAGCTATACATACTAAAGAATGAGCTGGAATACCCGTAACAAACAAGACGTTCAAGATGCCCCGGGGTAGAGATTTATGTTCTCGAAGATAGGAAAGTCAAGCTCTGGAAGGGCTACTCATACCCTGACAGACTGATGCAGTATCTACGTGCATAAATGCCAAAGCGCGCACGCTAAGCACCAACTTACATAATTGAAACTTCCATCCCGTTTGTACGTAAATGAATGCGAATGCAAAATGACTAACAAACGAAAGGTCGTGTTATATCTAGACAAAGACTTGGTTGAAAAGACACGTGAATTAGGGTTTTGATCTTTGAAAGAGTTTGGTGAGGTTAAAGGAGAAGCTTGGGTGGTAAAGAAGCTTTGCGTCGGTGGGAAATCAGTCATTCCTTAGAAGACTGCCAGTACGCTACCACTATCTAGGATTCTACAATTTGAGTTTTGGATATTTTTTTCTTGTATGAAACAATGCGATAGGATATATCATTTTCTGTATCATTTTCGGTAGAAAAAAGTAACCGTGTAGCGAATGATATTGATTCTTCTTTAAGAATTCCGCAATGTATATCATAAATGAATAATCTCTTCTAGAGGCAAAGTCTTCCCATAAGTATCTATATACGACAGCTGCTTCCAGTTTGGTTCTGAAATGCTTCTCTACAATTTCGTTATAGTCCATGTTTGTAATGATACTTTGAGCTGCAAGATATCCTGACTTGATTGCAAACCTCATTCCAAAACCCCATAGAAAGTCTTGTAGACCTGCAGCTTCGCCTACAAATAGCATTTTTCCTTTCTGAAACTCATTTCTCAATGAAAAACTACCAACACCACCAACCTCTATTGGCGACCTCATGCGGAGATTCAGTTCTTGCATGAAGAACTCTTTCGTCCTTTCAAAACACTCGTTGACTCTGTACAGTTCATGAAGTACTACGCTGCACAAGCAGCCATATCCCTTCGTGATTAGAAGATAGGAATATCCTTTGAAAGCTAATCTGTCATTCAGGACTACAATTGCAATGTCTTTAATGCTAGTCTCGAAAACAATCCCTTTGACAACTCCAGGGACTTCATTAGGATTAGGACCTGTTGCCACAATATCTACGCATTTTGGAAATGGTTTTTGGAAATGAATCTTGACACCAGATTTCAATGCCTGATCTTTTAAGCCATAGTCAATTGTCCCGAGAAAAGAACCACGTCTTACTAGGTAAAATAATGGTTTTCTAGAACTAATTTTTCTTGCTTTTGAGCAGTTAGTTACAATTACGTTTGAAAATGGAGCGCAATCAAAACTGATCTTAATCCCCATTTCTTTCAATTGTTCTAGGATGTCTTTCTTTTCAGACCAGTTTTCTAGCCCTTGAAGGTCGCCGTGAAATCTCATACCTACGTCCTTGTTCTTCTCGAAGACTTCTACTTCGTATCCCTCTTTTGCGAGATTTATTGCAGCGGTCAAACCCGAAAGACCAGCACCCAATACTGTTATCGTTCTCATAACTAGAGGAATATAAGATATTCTAGACTTGTATCATTTTTGGCTATTGACTAGCTTCTAACATCAACACCTTATTATACATAACCTAATGGACTGGCTGAAAAAGTAATTACTCCTGACACGCAAATAGAAAAAGCCTTTCTGACACAAATACTAGTGCACACCAAAGATGCTCTTGGGTCCCGAATGCTTCTCTTCAGGAACAAAAGCACCTTTGCACTTTTTGCAGACCCATACACCGTAGTGATTCTGTTGCATCGGCTTTTTACATTTAGGACAATCCATCTACTCGTGTTTCCTCCTAAATCATAATTATTGACGACCAGAATTTATATAATTTGCGTGGCTGGTTTAACACGGCTTGCTATTTCCTTTTTCATCTGATGCAAATCAACAAACTCATACCAAAGAAGCTTCCATGTCCTTACACGCACTCGGATGCGAATGCAAAATGACTCAGAAGCGAAACGCGCCTGCTCTAGTTATACTGTTTTTCCATATTCTATGCTATTCTTGCAATGTCTAATATGTTTATAACTTCATCATTATTTAGATCTGCTATAATATTCCAGTTCGGATCGTTAGGAAAGAGAGAGAAGAAGAAAAGAAGTCGCCTTTAGTTGTCGTTGCGTTCATCGTTAGCCTTGTTTCTTGATCAGTTTGCGGTATGAACATATTCGTAGTTGGCGTAGCCGTGCCAGAGACTATATCGTCTATTGCGGTTGTGTTGTCAATATGGAGATCAGCTGTCAAAATTTATCATGACACAAAATAGTCTATGTTTACAACGAACCTCGGTGTACTTACACTACACGACTGTTCAAAACGCGTATTTACACTTTTGATTTTCTATTTTCTAATTTATAATTCTAAACTGAGTTAATTCTTTGAAATAAAATCTATTACGCTTGGAATTTAGAAAATAGAAATTCCTGGGATTCTTTCATACTGTAATGTAATTTCAATTTCTGCGTTATCTAAAAATTTGATAGATGAACAATGATATAACATGAACGTAAGTTAGGTTGAGAATAGTTTCTTCTAAAAGGGAGGCTGTAGAGAATTCGATAGCATGAACATAATAATTTGCGAGTGTGTCTGAGAATACGTAGACAGAAAGACAGAATAATCCAGATGCACTGTGGTAAACCTTTTTATACGAGCTTCGCTATTAAGTGCGGTTGTCACAATGATTCATGCTTGAATCAAGAAGCTTTTGAGGGCTTTTTAATCCGCATGCAAAATTTTGTGATACGAGGAATAAAAAAATGCAGAATATATGCTTTGAAGATTTGCCGTTAAGTCAAGAAATTATGAACGGAATTGAAGAACTTGGATTCAGTAATCTTTTCCCAATTCAGGCTCAAGCAATAATCCCATTACTTGAAGGCAAAGATGTCATTGGCCAAGCGCAAACAGGAACGGGCAAGACCGCTACTTTCGGAATTCCGATGATTGAACGCCTAAACTCAAAAAACAAAAGTGTTCAAGGCCTGGTTCTGGAGCCAACACGTGAACTCGCCATACAAGTTGCAGAACACATAAGCCGAATCGGTAGATACACAGCATTCAAGGTCTTACCAATCTATGGTGGAAAACCTATCCAGAAACAAATATATGCGTTGGAAAGAGGCGTCCACATTGTTGTAGGCACTCCAGGCCGTACAATAGATCATATTAAACGAGGAACATTAGATCTTGCGTCAGTGAAAATTGTTGTCCTAGATGAGGCTGACAGAATGCTCGATATGGGGTTCATAGATGACATAGAATACATACTTTCGAACGTGCCAAAAAATCGACAGACAAGCCTCTTCTCGGCAACAATTGATCAATCAGCAATGAGCGTGTGCAATAAATACATGAGGAAACCAAAAAAGATTCTTGTGAGCAAAGACGAAATAGCTCTTACACAGATAGAGCAATATTATACGGTTTTAAATCCTAGGGACAAATTCCGGATCTTATGCAATATTTTAGATGAAAATCACATAAAACGAGCCATAATATTCTGCAAGACGCGCAGAGGAACGGGCAAGCTAGCAGAAAAGCTGAGGGTGCAAGGATATGACGCAAAGCCTTTGCATGGCGGTTTTACTCAACAACAAAGAGATCGTGTTAGTGACTCTTTCAGAAAAAGAAGGCTGAAGTTGCTTGTCGCGACGGATGTTGCTGCAAGAGGCTTGGACATTCGAGGAATAAGTCACATAATAAACTATGACATCCCATTAGACGCATTGGTGTATTTTCATAGGATTGGACGAACGGGTAGAATGGGACTCCAAGGAACTGCTATAACACTTGTGGGGTATGGAGAGATGGCAGAACTGGCCAGAATAAGATCGTTAACGAAAACTACTATAAAAGAACTTGAAAGTGATATTCAGGTGTCGTATAGAGAATCCCCAGAGACACATAAGGCAGTCTGCACAGATTGTGGAAATGAATGTGAGGTTCCATTCAAACCTGACCAAAGTAGGCCTGTTTACTGTCGAGAATGCTGGATAGCACGAAGACCACCAATAGAAAGACTTTGCAAAAGTTGAGGTTTTGTTTTGGGCAAAAGGAAAGTAATTAGTGAGGACGAATTAAGCAATATGGTGTTGCCCGAAGGTAGTGATGTTTTGGGCATCGCGGAGAAGCTGCTGGGATTTGATAGAGTTTTAGTGAAGTGTCAAGATGGTCACCAGCGTCTTTGCAGAATACGTGGAAAAATGAAGAGAAGGGCCTGGATAAGACAGGGAGACATCGTTCTGGTGTCACCTTGGGACTTCCAGTTCGAAAAAAGAGGTGACATCATCTGGCGCTACAAGAGAAATCAGGCCCAATTACTGAGAAGAAAAGGATATCTTAAAGACCAATAGGACTACTCTCGAATTACCGTACGTCAGCGACGATAATGGGTTTACATGTTTTTTAATATACTCAGTCTCCCAGTTTTTCCTATTCTTAACTGTTGTTCGCCCCTAAACTTTGATATATGTGCATTCTCGATCTGGATAACATCACCTTCTGAAATGGAGCTTATCTGATCATTCCATAGACATAACTTAATATCTCCAGTTTCATCAGCTATCAAAGCATTGGTTACAGCGGCATAGTTACCAAATCTTGTGAAAACACATTTAGGTTTTGGAATTTCCATAACCTTAGCCTTCAAGTTGATCCGCTTCATTCCTGTTCTTAAGTCTGCTACGTGAAGACGACGCAGTCTTCTATTGGCTTTCCTAGCTAAGTGTCTCCGGATCAAGTCAGTATTTCGTGAACGTACAATCGGATTAGCTTCTTTTAGAAAATTTTTTAGTATGGGAAATTGCGCAACAACCTTGTGTCCTCTTGTTATCAAGAAAATAGCCCTGTCTCGGATTTTCTTGCGACACGTAATTAGAAGGTTTCCACATGTGGATTCCCGATTTTTCCAGGCTGAGATTAAAGCTTGAAATAGCTGGTCAGGGTCAACCTCATATTTTATCGAAAGAAAAGCAAGGTAATTTGCCGATTGTTCCTTTATTCGCATTGCCCTTCTACTCTCTTGCAAGTGTTATTTCCATTGTTGAAACCATTCTCGCTCTGTTTTCTCCTTCCCTCGCTGGCATCTCCTCTGTTCCCACCGCGATCCTATTCACTTTCAAGTCTTTCATGAAGCGCCTTCTAGTAATCTCTGCCACGTCAACTGCTGTTGAGATTGCTCGCCCACGAGCTTTCAAAGTTATTTCCTTAGCGTTGGATGCCGATAGGCTTGTGATGATCGCTAGAACGTAATTCATTGGTGGTTTCCTTCCGATAAACACAGTGTTCTCTTTGACTAGACGAGTTTTAGATGCCTCATCGGTCTTCTTTTCTTCAGCAGTTTTTTTTATCGGTTTCTCTTTTTCTTCGGTCGTTTTTATTCTCCCTCCTTCAATTTACTTTGTAAATTT
>JGI24422J19971_10001677_pt1 | contig 13575 bp, 17 predicted proteins | sample DeeMarSWOR152_54_FD_19971 | JGI IMG/M metagenome (IMG submission 19971) | reverse complement strand
ATAGGGGTGAATTGGATACGTGGGGTTAGGAACGCACACCACATCCCCCGGTTCGATCACAGCTAGGGCGAGGTGGGCAAGTCCTTCCTTCGATCCGATGGTAACGATGGCCTCTGATTCGGGATCCAACTCCACATCATAACGCCGCCTATACCAGTCGCAAATAGCCACCCTGAGTTTGGTGATTCCACGGGAGGCTGAATATCGGTAATTGCGGGGATTTCGGCATGCCTCGATGAGCTTTTGGACGATGTGTCTAGGTGTTGGCATATCGGGGTTACCCATGCCCAGATCCACGATGTCTTCTCCCCTGCTGCGTGCAACCTGTTTGAGTTCATTGACGACGGCGAAGATATAGAGTGGAAGTCGACTAACCCGATGAAAATCCTGACCCTTCTCGGTGAGCAATTTACACCTCCTCACGTTGAAGCACCCAAAATCATGTTGCAATCAAGGCTCCAATGGATGTCCCACCCATATGCGAGCCTCAATCCGAGTTCAGAAGGGTATTAAGTCCGTACCTTTACTGTATGACCATATGCAATGTCAAGGGGAATTTTCGATCGAGGATCCAGGGAATGTGCATAAGTTCACCCTCCATCCCTTCCCCGAAGCCAGGGGAGTACATACGCCCGTGCTCGGCCAAAAGCTGGTAGCAAGAGAAGATTCAATTACGCTCAGGGACAAGGGAGCCCTCCAGAAAGTCCGGAAACTCCAAATAAACATACCACCCGGCCGAATTCGAGGGAGAGCGTTCAACTTCATAAATCCGGTCCCGGTGGGATTTTTGGGCGGGAACGATATAAAAGGACAGGTGAAAATCTATAGGCTCGATTTTACGGATTAGAGGGCCTTCTTTAGCATGTCCTCGACTTTCGATTTAGGAACGGCACCAACGATCTGGTCAAAGACTTGTCCATCTTTAAAGAGAATGACCGTGGGAATTCCCCTGATTCCATATCGGCTGGGTGTTGCGGGGTTTTCATCCACGTTCATTTTGGCTACTTTTACCCTTCCCGCATATTCCTTTGCTAATTCTTCTATAACAGGTGCGATGATGTGGCATGGGCCGCACCAGGGAGCCCAGAAATCTACCATCGCAGGAACGTCGGATTTCAGAATTTCGGGTTCGAAATTCCCGTCCGTTGCCTTAAACAACCCTTCCTCAGTCATCTTAGCATCTCCTTTTCATGGTGTTTTGTTCATCTTCATTTCCCTGTTTTAGTCGAAACCCAGACCCAGCAACCTACCGGGAATTCTCAACTTCAGGTAAACATTCCGGGACCACAGGATGGGGCACTGCCAGTAGAGCTACTTCTTGGGCTGTGAGAGGAGCTAAACACGGACATCAACTTGTTGACTTTTGAGCTCTTGCAGAGGGGACAATTCAACTGTTGGTCGCTTTCCGAAACGCTTCGTATCATTTCAAAGGCGTGTCCACACTCATCGCATCCATATTCATATATTGGCATAGAACCCTCCGCGATCTACTTTTCCCTTTTCTGTCGATCCTCGACATCACAGAGACTCGATAGTCAGGTCCTGATACCGAGCTTGGGGAAAACGTAGATGTTAACGAGAAACCACGCCCCAATAATTGCAAGAATAAAAATCAATTCAGACACTGAATTTGAACCTCGGCTTACTCTATTTCCCCTTATAATATAGAAGTTGGATCGCTCTTTTTCAAGGGAGAGGTCGGGAAATCGCCATTGTTCGATGAATTCCGAGATGTTATTCGTTGTCAATTGAAAAAAGAATTGACTTAATCCAATTCGAATAGTACTAAATTAAGGAGGTATAGATGGTTGGGGAGTACAAAAATGTCCGAACTGATTCGATTTGGTATTTCCATGGATGGTCGTCTCCTTGCCCGTTTCGATCAATTGATCGCCGATAAAGGGTATTCCAACCGCTCAGAGGCCATTCGGGATCTCATTCGGGACGAGTTGGTCGAGCAATCCTGGGAGGAGGAAGATGAGGAGACGGTGGGAACCATCACCCTGGTCTACGCCCATGAGATGCGTGATCTCACCGAAAAGCTCATCGACTACCAGCACCAGGTTCAGGGTGCTGTGATATCGTTACTTCATGTCCATCTGGATAAGCACAATTGCCTTGAGGTATTGGTAGTTAAGGGAAAGGCACGGGAGATCAAAAAGGTAGCCGACAGGTTAATCGGAACCAGGGGGGTTAAGCACGGGAAATTGGTCGCAACCACCACGGGAAGGGAAATCTTCTGAAGACCTTTGAAATATTTGGCCTCCGATGTAGGTTTCTAAAGGGGATTACGATCCGTTAATTCCTCCAATTTTCCATTCGCCATCCTGTATATGCACCGGGTAGTCCTGGCCAGTAATCCTTTGTCCTGGGAGATGATCATGTAGGATTTAGAGGAACAACGGTTCAGTACCTGGATAATCCTTTCCGTTGTCTCCTCATCGAGTCCGGATGTGGGTTCATCCAGCAGCAAAACCTCGGGTTTCATGGCGAGGACCGTTGCAAGGGATACGAGCTTTCTTTCCCCGTCGGAGAGTTTGTAGGTCACCCTCTCTTCGAAACCGGCAAGTCCCAAGGTCTCCAGTGTTTCCCTCACGACCTTTTGTGCCTCGTCATATCGTTTACCCAGGTTGAGAGGCCCGAAGGCGACGTCTTCAGCNACCGTGGGGCAGAACAATTGGTCGTTTGCGTCTTGAAAGAGGAGGCCGATCCTCTCTCGGGCTTCACGGAAATCGGCTTCTTCGTGAATCGTTTTCCCGAATATTTCGATCTCCCCCTCCCTCGGTTTCAGAAGTCCCAGGATAATATGAAAAAGAGTTGTCTTGCCGGACCCGTTTGGCCCCGTAAGCCCAACTCTATCTCCCTCCGAGAAGGTGAAGCTCAATTTACTCAGGACATCTCGAGTAGAGTCATAACCAAAGGTAATTTCCCATAACCTTATGAGAGCAGCCCTTCTCCCCATTGAAGCAAACCCAATCCCGTCAAATAGATGAACATGATAATGAAGAAAATGAGGTCCCCTCTTTTCAAGCGGAAATGATCCAGCACCCAGAATTTTCCCTTAAACCCCCTGCAAAGCATGGCATCACGGACCCTCTCGGAACGATCGTAACTTTTGAGCACCACCATGCCCACCAAGTTGGCATAACTCTTATAGGTATGCAAATCGCTTCTGGGATGAAAGCACCTGACTTTCATGGCGTTGAGAAGTCTGAGATATTCGAAATAGATTACGTGGATGTAGCGAAAGGAGAAGAAGAGCAACTGGACCAACTTGTCGGGGACACGAAGATGCCGTAGGGCGTGAGTCAACGTAAATATGGGCGTTGTCCCCAGAAGGGCGATACCCGCAAGGACGATGGTGTTGGATTTTATGGTGATTGAAAGAGCGTATCGAATCCCCTGCACCGTAGCGTCCAATGGCCCTAATGAGAAAAGGGTTTTTCCCGGATAGGTGAAGGGGAGTAATAACCATAATAAGAGGATGAATCCGTTTACCAGAAGCAAGCGACCCATAACTTTTATCAATGGCAGGCTGGAGACCATGATACAGCATGCTGAAAACGAGAGGGCCAAAAGAAGCACTTCCACCCGATCCGAAACGGCGACGATAATCGAGAATAACGTGGTGACAATTATCTTGATCCTTGGGTCAAGATCATGCAAGGGAGAACTGCCCGATGAAAACTCCTCAGCTACCATGTGATGGTCCCTCCATCTACCTTCCTCTCCTGCTCCTGAAATAGAGGATGATCCCCATAATCCCGAAGATAAAGCCGATTCCCCCCATCACCTGAACGAATGAAATTCCCTCGGTCTGAGGTTTCGAGAGGAGTCTCATAACGGGCTTCAGCTTTTCATCCAGTGCCTCCTCAACCACCATGCGGATCTGTTCTACTTCACGGGATGTTAGCTGCCTCGCCGGGCTGCCTTTTTCCGCCTGGAAAACCTTCTTAGCGGCCTTAGGAGACTCCGATGCTAGGGATTTCGCCTCCGCTTTACCCCGCAATTCCCCTGCGGGAATAATGTATTCGTCTTTATGCCCCATGCTTGCGGTGAGAATGATCTTCAGGTCCGTTCTCTTTGGGGGTTTAAAGGAGAACTGACCTTTGTTGTCGGTTTTGCCTTCCAGCAATTTATTGCCGAACCTGTCGAATACCTCAATCCGTGAATCCCGGCACCTCTTTCCATCGCTGAAGTAACTCTCCGTAAAGACCACATTTCCTTCTGTGTAAGCGAAAAGAACAACTCTATGAGCTAACGCATAAGAGGTGGGCACCACTATAACTAAGATTAGAAAAATCAGGCAAGGCCAGGTTCTTGCAGATAGCCGATCTTTTCCCGTTGGGCTACCTTTTGGCATGTACGACCTCCAAGAGCTCCGGTTTGAGTTTTTTCAGGAATCCAGCTGCAAAGAGGGTTACGAGTCCCTCAATGATCATCACGGGCAGATGGGCGGCGACCACAACCTTGGCTACCCCTAAAAAGGGATCCCCAGTAAAGGCCAGTGATATGGCGACCATAAGGCTTCCCAACAGTATCCCCGAAAATCCACAGGCAAAAGCCGCTGCCATTGAGATCAGGTTATTTTCCCCTTTGACCACATAGGAGAAGAGGTAAAAACAGATGATGGCGGGAAAGGCCATATTGAAGGTATTTACCCCAAGACTGGTGATGCCGCCAAACTGAAAGAGCAGGGCCTGGAGGAACAGGGCGACCAGTATGGCCGGAAAGACCGGCCAGCCCAGCAACAATCCCATCAGTCCATTGAGAACCAGATGGGCACTGGATGGCCCTAGGGGTATATGGATGAGTGAGGCCACAAAGAATGCTGAGGTGAGGATTGCGACCTGGGGAACCTTATCATAATCCAATTTCCTCAGGCCGATACCACAACCCGCGGCAGTGAGGGCCGCACCCGTCACCAGCACCGGTCCGGATAAAACGCCCTCGGAAATGTGCATTTCCCTTCCTCCTATTTCATGTCGTGCACCTTTACCCAGAGCACGGCGCCTATCTCAATGGACTTCTCCTCCCCTTTGTGTTTCATTTTTTCTTCATCCGTGTTGAGGGCGGCGAATACCCACCAGCCAGCCTTAGGCATGGCATAGGTAAACACGCCGTTAGCATCGGCTTTGACCACCTGAGTAGCCATGGGGTCCGCTGCGGCTTCGATCTTACCGTCCATATTGTAATACTCCACTTCCACTTCGGTTCCGGGGACCGGTTTTCCATTGACCTTGACGATCCCCTGGAAAACATTCCCGGTCCAGAGTCCGTATGGCCTGGTCAAGGGGACGATTTCCGTTTTTAAACCGACTTCTTCATCCCAACCCTCCTCCACGCCCAATGAATTCACCACTACTTTGGCATAATGAACGATAAAGCATTCTTCCGCTGGCTCCCAGTATGGTTTGGGCTCCACATAGAATATATGGTCGCCTGGGGTTTTGATCCTATAATCGGCTTGCCAAGCGGAGGACTCGCCAACTTTCCTTTCCTTCAAGGTTTCTAACAAATCGGCTTTCCTCCCGTGAACCATAACGCCGAACCGAGCGGGCTTGGCCATGTCCATGTACCGGCCCTCGAAGGGATGAAAGAAGACAAGGTCCAGGGAAATGGTTATCTCATCCGATTTGGTGACCATATCATCGGATGGAATCAGACCCTGGAAATGAGCCCTTGCAATTGGAGTGGAAAAGAAGACCACCGAAAGCATTAGAGCCATAAAGAGGAATATCTTCTTTACCACTTTCCACCCTCCTATGTAGCATGCTATGATAAAAATTATGTAGTTAGTAGCACTTTGTCAAAAATCGTATTCACTTAATGGGCTAATGTCAAGGGCAATTTTTTTGTTTAAAAATTCTTGACTATTTTAATAAACAATATTATTATTTAAGTTATGAGGTTATCAACACAAAGCCGCTACGGCGTCAGGGCCGTTTTTGACATCGTCTACCATGGAGGGGGAGCAGGGGCACAGATTAAGGATATTGCCAGGAGGCAGGAGATATCCCCCCGATACCTGGAGCAGATTTTTCAGAAATTGAGGAACGAAGGTATCCTTGTCAGCAAAAGAGGCCCTTCAGGGGGTTACTCACTGGCAAAAGGTCCTGATGAGATCACGGTAGGCGATATTATCCGGGTGACGGAGGGAGGAATGGACCCTGTTTTTTGCATTCACCCCGAAAGGTCGGGAAGGGATTGCGACCGTATCACCGAGTGTGTAACTCGCCTCATCTGGAAGGAGGCGGGGGAGAAGCTGGAGGATTTCTTCGACTCCGTCACCGTCCAAGATCTCTGTGAGAAGGCGGAGATCTTGGGGATTCGCAAGGAGCTTGGTCAGAGTTTAATGTAATACATTTAGGAGGATCTCCTTGGAAACGGGCATGTCTGACTTGCATGGGGATGAGGTAAAGGGAGATATCCGGCCACCCTAAGCTCAGTCGGAAACCGAGGTTGGCAAGGAGGGGGGGGTTCCATCCCCTTCATTTTTCGCATAATTCTTTATTAAATTAGTAAGAAATATGCTGAGGATTCCTAAAACAATCATCCACGAAATGGTTGATCATGCCTTACGGGAAGCACCCCTGGAGTGTTGTGGAATTCTCGCGGGAAAGGGGAAAACGGTTAGTCGGAAGTACGAGATGAGGAATGCGGACAAGTCGAGGATCAGTTACTTGATGGCCCCGGAGGAGCAACTTGAGGTTTTCACGGAGATCGAGAAGGAACGTCTGGACATGATGGCCATATATCGCTCCCACCCCAATACCACCCCCTTTCCCTCGAAAAGGGATGTGAGGTTGGCCTTCTATCCCGATGTTGCTTACGTCATCATCTCGTTGAAAGACGGGGAGACTGCTGTGAAGGGATTCAGGATCAGGAAAGAAGCGATTTCTACCGAGCCTATCCGGGTAGTCACATGAAGGTTCCGTTAGACATGGTTCCTAAGGTCGAGTTGTACACGAAAAAAGCCTGCCCGCTGTGTGTGGTCGCCAGGGAAATTATCTTGAGGGTCCTGAAGGAGGTTTCCTTTGAATTCCAGGAGGTCGATATCGAATCGAATGAGGATCTCTATGAGAAGTTTAAGGAGGAAATTCCCGTTGTGTTGGTAAACGGCGAACGAGCTTTTACCCATAGGGTACACGAGGAAAAATTGAGGCGGATCCTGAAGAGACACCAGCCGATGGGTGGTGTCTCAAGAGGGGACCATTGTCCCCCTTTTGAATAACGAAACCGGGAAGAGAAAAACTTGCATTGGGAACGGTCGATTATTATATGGATAGTGGGGGATGGATATCGTCTCGAGGATATCCTTACCCTCATGCATTAAAGGGGTTGAGACGTTATGGCTATCGATTTGGTTTGTGGGATGATTGTAGACGAGGAGTCTGCCCCTGATAGAACGACGTACGAGGGAACCGAATACTTTTTCTGTGCTAGCTACTGCAGGGAGGCCTTCGATAGGGATCCCCAGAAATATATTCAAGGGACGAAGGAGTGGGGAGATGCCATTGATCCCGTTTGTGGGATGACGGTTGAGATTCCTCATGCTGCCGCCATGAGCGTGTACAGAGGAGAGTTCATCTACTTCTGCAACATGGCCTGCAAGGAGAAATTTAACGCGTCCCCCGAGAAGTTCTTGGATTTGGGGGAGAAGAAGGAAGAGGAAAAGAAGCCGACTACCGCTGTTCTGAGAGACGATTTAAAGATAGTGGAGCTTCCCATCACGGGGATGAGTTGTGCCAGTTGCGTGGCCAGGATTGAGAGAGGGCTGTCCGCGATGAGCGGCATCGTGGATGCCAGGGTGAATTTTACCACGGAGAAGGCTACCATCACCTTCGATCCATTCCGGGTACAGATGGGTGATTTCGTAGCAACTATCAGGGATCTAGGATATGAGGCAGGAATTGAAAAGGTAACAATACCCATCCATGGAATGTCCTGTGCCTCCTGTGTGAAGAGAGTGGAGGATGCCCTCAACGGATTGGAAGGGGTGGTGCGAGCCTGCGTCAATTTCGCCACGGAACAGGCCACGGTCCAGTATATCCCCGGGACCGTTTCCGGTGAGGATTTCAGAAGGGCGGTCAAAGATGCCGGCTACGAAGTGCTTGAGGCGGAGAGAGTCGAAAAGGAGGACATCGTCGATCGGGAGCGAGTAGCGAGGGAGGCGGAATACAAAAAACTGAAACGCAAGTTCATCACCGGCCTTATGCTCGTTATTCCCATCTTTCTCTTAGGCCACTGGAAGACGCTGGCCTTATCCAACCTGTTCGATCTGAGCCGAGAGGTCAATTTCTATCTTCAGCTCATGTTTCAAACCCCCATCCAGTTCTGGGTGGGATGGCAGTTCTATGCAGGGGCGTGGAAGACGGCCAAGCACAAATCTGCCGATATGAACACGCTCATTGCCGTGGGTACCTCCGCGGCATACGCGTATAGCGTGATGGCCACCTTTTTCCCTTGGCTCTTCGCGGCAAAGGGTCTGATGGCCGAAGTCTATTTCGATACTGCCGGCGCTATCATCGTCCTCATCCTCCTGGGTCGCCTCTTGGAGGCAAGGGCCAAGGGTCAAACCTCCGAAGCCATCAAGAAACTGATTGGATTACAGGCGAAGACAGCCAGGGTCGTGAGGGATGGTTTGGAGGCGGATATCCCTGTGGAGGACGTGGAGATCGGGGATCTTGTGGTCGTGAGGCCTGGAGATAAGGTTCCCGTGGATGGTGTTATCCGAGATGGTTACTCGGCTATCGACGAATCGATGGTGACGGGAGAGTCGATTCCCGTGGAGAAGAAGGCAGGAGATGAGGTGATCGGGGCTACCATTAATAAGACGGGGACTTTCACCTTTGAGGCCACGAAGGTGGGCAAAGAAACCATGCTCGCTCAAATCATCAAGATGGTGGAGGAGGCCCAGGGTTCCAAACCCCCCATTGCCCGGATGGTCGATATTATCGCGAGCTACTTTGTTCCGATTGTTATCGGGATCGCCATCATTACCTTCATCGTCTGGTACTTCTTCGGCCCAGCGCCCGCCCTCACCTATGCCATGCTTAATTTTGTGGCCGTGCTCATTATCGCCTGTCCCTGTGCTCTCGGGTTGGCCACCCCTACCTCCATCATGGTAGGAACCGGAAAAGGTGCCGAAAGTGGCGTTCTGATCCGGGGGGGTGAGGCCCTGGAGACGGCCCACAGGCTCACTACCATCGTGATGGATAAGACAGGGACGCTGACCAAAGGCGAGCCCTCTGTGACGGATATTGTGGAATCCGATGGTTACAAGAGGGAAGACATCCTTCGGTATGCTGCCTCGGCGGAGAAGGGTTCTGAGCATCCACTGGGGGAGGCTATCGTCAACGAGGCCAAGGAGGAAAACATCCCCCTCGTTAACCCGGAGAGCTTCAACGCCATCGCGGGACACGGGATTGAGGCTACCATCGATGGACGGTTATTGCTGATGGGAAATGTAAAATTGATGAAGGATCGCGGAATACCGTTGGATGGACTCGAGAAAAAAGCCGAGGAATTATCGAGCCAAGGGAAGACTCCCATGTTTGTGGCCATTGATGGAAATCCGGCGGGCATCATAGCGGTTGCTGATACCTTGAAGGAAAATTCCAAGGATGCGGTGGACGCACTCCACGGGATGGGGATTGAAGTCGCCATGATTACGGGAGACAACCGGAGAACGGCCGAGGCCGTCGCGAGACAGATCGGCATCGACCGAGTTCTTTCGGAGGTGTTGCCAGAGGTGAAAGCCGATGAGGTGAAGAAGCTCCAGACCGAGGGGAAGCAGGTCGGCATGGTGGGAGATGGGATCAACGATGCCCCGGCTCTGGCTCAGGCTGATGTGGGGATTGCCATCGGGACGGGTACGGATGTGGCCATGGAATCGGCAGACATCACCTTGATCAGCGGCGATCTGAGAGGCGTCGTGACGGCTATCGTCTTGAGCAGGGCGACCATTCGAAATATCAAGCAGAACCTGTTCTGGGCCTTTGCTTACAATACCGTTCTCATTCCCGTTGCCGCGGGGGTGCTCTTTCCCTTCTTCGGGATACTGCTCAATCCCATCTTCGCGGCTGCGGCAATGGGCCTTTCTTCCGTCACGGTGGTGAGTAATGCCCTGAGGTTGAGGAGATTCAGTCCACCAGTAATGGCTTCGTGAAAAAGGTTGTGAACGAGGTGGAAAGGAGAAGTGAGAAATGGGAAGGATATACGATGATATCACACAAACCATCGGGAACACCCCGCTGGTAAGACTGAAGGGGATAACCAAAGGCAGTGTTGCTAACGTCGTGGGAAAGCTTGAATCCTTCAATCCGCTCTCCAGTGTCAAGGACAGGATCGGGGTGAGCATGGTTGAGGCCGGGGAAAGGGATGGTTCAATAAAGAAGGAAACGGTCTTAATTGAGCCCACATCGGGAAATACCGGGATCGCCCTGGCTTTTGTGGCCGCGGCAAAGGGATATCGGTTGATCTTGACCATGCCCGAGACCATGAGTATAGAGCGGCGGAACCTCTTGCAGATGCTCGGGGCGGAGCTGGTTTTGACCCCGGGCCCCGAAGGGATGCCGGGAGCCATCCGAAAGGCGGAGGAACTGGCCAAGGAGATCCCCAACGGCTTCATGCCGCAACAATTCAAAAACCTAGCAAACCCTGAAATTCACAGGAAGACTACGGCAGAGGAGATCTGGGGAGATACGGATGGAAAGGTGGACATTCTCGTGGCAGGGATTGGAACGGGAGGAACCATAACCGGGGTTGCCGAAGTGATCAAGCCGCGAAGGGCTGAGTTTAAGGCCATCGCCGTTGAGCCCAAGGATTCACCTGTCCTTTCCGGTGGAGAGCCGGGTCCCCACAAGATTCAGGGGATCGGAGCGGGGTTTGTCCCCGAGGTCCTCAATACCAAGATCATCGATGAGATCATCCAGGTCACCAACGACGATGCTTTTGAGACGGCCCGGAGGCTGGCAAGGGAGGAAGGGATCCTTGGTGGCATTTCGTGCGGTGCGGCTGCATGGGCGGCGCTGGAGGTGGCCAAGAGATCGGAAAACAAGGGAAAGCTCATCGTTGTCATTCTTCCGGATACTGGTGAGAGGTATCTAAGCACTCCATTGCTCCAAGTGGAGAAGGGCGGTCTGTGATAAGTAAACGGATAAGGGAGGTGTAAGCCATGGCAAAAGATCCCATATGCGGAATGGATGTCAAGGAGGAAGAGGCCGCTGCTACCTATGACTACAAGGGGAAAACTTACTACTTCTGCGCCGTAGGGTGTAAGGAAAGGTTTGCCCAGGAGCCAGAGCGGTATGTGGAGAAGGAGTAACTTTGCTCTCGTTGATAGGCGAAATATTCGGAGGGCCAGGATATTGGCTATGGCTTTGAGGCGGAGATAGTGACCAAGGATAGCGCGTTGGTGGACAAAATCCTTGTGGATAAGCGTACGGGATGGATGCGCTCCGTCTACTGAACCATTAGGCATCCCAGAAGCTAGGTTGCTTTTGGGATGCCTTTTATGCTTGTCATATTTAAGAAGGAGGGGAGAGGATGAATATCGCTCTTGGATTTCTCAAGGATATTCTCGTTCAATGGCGCGGGCATGGGTGGCACATGGGCCCAGAGATGATGGGCTGGGGGTACGGCATGGGTTGGATAGGAATGATCCTCATGGCGGCCTTTTGGATCGCGGTGATTGTCGGAATCATTTTTCTCATCAGATGGTTGGTGATATCGACGAGTGCTGGAAGGCGCGGTGCGAGTTCGGAAGAATCACCCCTGGAGATCCTCAAGCGAAGGTACGCTCGCGGTGAGATCGATAAAGAGGAATTTGAGGAAAAGAAAAAGGACCTGGCCTAATTCGAGTAGTTGGGCGTTTGATCACCTATTCAGTATGGAGGAACAGCGCGGTTACTGAACAGGTGCAACCCGTTACGAGTAGGTTTGTGTCATGACGCTGAAATGAACGGACCACTTTTTCGGGAAACGGGAGGAGGAGTGCATGAAACGAAAAGCACGCACAATTCTAGGAAGTGTGGTGTTAATGGGAGTCATCGTTTTGAGTTTCTCCTTGTCCAAGGCGGAGGAGGTGAAGACATTTGAAGTTAAGGCCCAAAATTACAATTTCATCCCTGCTAGGATAACAGTTAACAAAGGGGATAAAGTGATCATCAAGGCCATCGCCGTTGATAAGGTTCACGGACTTGGGATCAAGGCGTTCAACGTCAACAAACGCCTCCCCAAGGGGGAGTGGGTAGGCATCGAATTCACGGCCGATAAGGAAGGAAAGTTCACCATACGCTGTACTAAATTCTGCGGCTGGAAACACTTTTGGATGAAGGGGAAGTTGATCATCAAGTAGAAACCTTTTCACGCTTTTACAAATCTCAGCACAGCGGGAAAATATTCCCTCACGTTTGAAGGCGATCTGTACGGCTCCATTGTTTAGTGGTGTAAACGAAAATCTACAAAGGGATGATTAGTGATCCCCCCGATCATCGTTTGCAAGAAAACATGGTAAGAAAACATAAGAAAGTCTTCTCTCTATTTTCGGTTACGCTTATTTTCATTTCCTTGCACTTTTTTGTCTTACTGAGCCGAGCTAAAGGACATAGGCATTTCTGGGGTGACCTCGGGATCGTTAGGATCGATGGGAAGTTCACGGCCCCAAGTTTCACACTGAAGGATCTCAATGGCGAAGAAGTGAAATTGGAAGATCACAGAGGGAAGATCGTTTTTCTAAATTTTTGGGCAACCTGGTGCCCGCCGTGTCGAGATGAAATGCCATCCATGGAAAAGCTCTACACCGAATTTAAAGATAGAGATTTTACTATGTTGGCAGTGGACCTTCGGGAAGGGACGAAGAAGGTGAGGGCTTTTAAGGAGAGATTCAAGCTAAATTTCCCCATTCTTTTGGATTATGATGGCAGAGTGGGTTTGAGGTACGGAGTTAGGTCCATTCCAACAACGTATCTGATCGATCGAGAGGGTTATGTGATAGGGGGAGCACTGGGTGCTCGTGATTGGGCAAGCAAGGAAGTCTTTGAACTTATCAATCAACTCCTCATAACGAAGCCAAATTCTTAATATGGATGAGTAGTCATGGAATCTGCGGAAAATCTTTCCATCTTTGTGGCTTTGGGGGGAGGTCTACTCTCCTTTCTCTTCCCCTGTGTGCTTCCACTGTTGCCATCTTACCTCTCGTTCATCACGGGATGTCCTTTGACGATCTCAAAGGCCCGCTTTTGAAAACACATGTCCGCAAGAGTGTGGTATTGAACTCCCTGTTCTTTATCCTTGGTTTCTCCGCTGTATTTGTTGCCTTGGTTGCTTCCTTCAGCTTGTTGGGAGGGTTCTTTGGAAGGTATCAAGGGATTATTCAGAGAATCGCGGGGCTGATCATCATCTTTTTTGGTCTTTACATAGCGGGTGTTTTCAAGATTCCCTTCTTGATGCGCTCCAAAGAGATTATCATGTTGAAAAATAAGCCCGCAGGTTACGTGGGGGCAGCTCTGATCGGGATCTCTTTCGGGTTCGCATGGACGCCTTGTGTGGGTTCCATTCTGGGGGCCATCC
>JGI24422J19971_10001676_pt1 | contig 13581 bp, 13 predicted proteins | sample DeeMarSWOR152_54_FD_19971 | JGI IMG/M metagenome (IMG submission 19971) | reverse complement strand
GGCTATCTCGGATACCGTAGCCTCATGAAAGCCTCTTTCTGCGAAAATCCCTTCAGCCGACTCGAGAATAGCTAATTGCTTCGCGGGGTTCTTGGGCGGTTTACGATTATTTTTTGTACCTTGTGTCTTTGATCTCATAGGCATGAATCTTGCCTGATTTTAAAGGTTGCAAGAGATTATAATCAATACATGATTTTTGTTTTTACTTATAGATTGTCCCTGATGTCAATATAATGTTCTTAGTATTACTATGGTATTTTTATCTCTTAACTACTATAACTATTATAAGTATATTATTTTTCAAAAGAAGAATATTAAGTTGCTGGAAAAAATTACTCTTGCCCAAAATCGACGGTCTCTTTTGACAGAATTTGATCCGTGTAGCCACTCAAACACTGTGTTGGGCTCTCTGAGCGCTTTTCAAACACCTTATCTAATGGTCTTTAAGGGGTTGCTTTCCTCAGGATTGTTCACAATATGCCCCTGTGTTCAAAACGATTATTTCAGTATGTGGCAAGTAGCCGAAAGAGCACGGAGGTGCTTAAAAGGAAAGGCTAACTTGGGTAATCTGCAATCCAACCAAACTAGCGAGGACGTCTGGTAGGTTTCTAACCAGACGTTCCAGCAGGATGTGCTATCCTACCGTTGTACTAACGGCGGCCATACAGCTTATTACTACCAGAAGTACCTTGGGTCTTTAGGGAATCAATTTTTGGAAATCCTTAAAATTAATGCCTTGTGAAATTGCAATCTTTCTATTCTTTGCATAGGTCAGTTCATGAGGCAAGGATTTTCATCCGGGTATCGTTAACAAGTGCGACTGCAGCATGTATAAACTGCAAGAGAGGCACGTAGCCTTAACCAATAGATAAGACTTCAGTAATTATCACAATAAGCCACGAAGGCTGCTTCCTCCGGAGAGGAAGAGAGTTCTTGTGGTTTTTTATGGTCGAAATGAAAAGCAAGGTATTACCGGAGTTCGGAAATTCTGTGTGTGTTGAAAAAAACGCGTCAGATCATAGAGGCTCATCGCGCTTTATTACGCCCTAAAACCTTCCTCCCCTTGTCTGGCTTCTGTGCGCCCTTGTAAGTCTCATGATTTGGGCAATTGCTGTCGGCTTTTTCAATTGTGATCATGGGAGCTGGGGGAATGCAGGGCAGCTCTCTGAGAACGGCGGATGCCAATACCTTCATGGTACACAGCGTGTATGCTGTGACTTTCTTTGCCTTTCTGGGAGCCATAATCGCCGCGGTTGTTATTCTTCTCTTGGCCCGTTTGAAAAAGATGTCGCCAGCGGCCATGGAGGAGGAATTTCTGGTTGCGATAAACTCAACTGGTATTGGACCGATGGGCCTTGGTGGAGACACAACCGCCTTGAGGGTAAACATCGAGTACGCTTACACCCACACTCCATGGAACCCCATTGCTGTGGATATCCAATGCTGGCCTTGCCATGAAGTTACCTACGCGGGGGATCCTTCTTTTTCCCTTTGATAACCCTTAGATCTGGTCTTTTCGGTTGCTTAACTTCCGCCAATCGCCTTTTTTCCCTAACCTCTTCTATCCTCCTGAGCTCCCATTTCTGCCATGATTCACCCTTCTTCTTATCGATAAACCTGAGGAGCTCATCGAGGTCTTTCTGCGTGAAAAGAAGCTCACCCTTCACGTATTTTGGGTTTATGTTTGGATAATGGTTCGGGGATACGGTTACCTTCCTTAGCCGGATATAGTGCCGGATTAGGGACTGAGGAAGCCTGGTTACTTCACAGACCTCGTCGATTGTGTAGAAGATCTTTTCGGTCACCGCTGATGTTCCTTTGCCCTATTTCCGCCGAATTCTGCATCCGAGGCCCTTCAAATTAGGTGTCCCAAACTCCTTTCCAAGCTTCGTGGTCGAGGTAAGCATATTGTAATTGGATTTCTCCCATTCAAACAGCTCCTCTTCCCGAGCTTCTGGAAACCACCACCCATGCGAGGCACTTATCACCCTTTTGTGAACAATATCGGTAACGTGAGCAATCTGGCTTATGGAGCCGAACTTTGTTTCGATTATAACCTCGTCGCCCTCCTTGATACCGTATTGTAGGGCAGTTTCCGGATGGATTTCAACCTTGGGATTTGGTCTTTTTTCCCTCAATCGCCTGATCCACCGGTAGGATGAATGAAGGTAGTACTGGCTTTTTGAGCCGGTCAATACCAGAGGATAATCGGGATCATCTTCTTCGGGGAGACCCTGAAATTGAGGCAAGGGAGGTACGTTGAATTTCTCTGCCTGACTCAGTCTCAGCTCAACCTTGCCGGTAGGGGTTCGAAACCCCTTTTTCTCGTACAGTCGAAATCTCTTTGGACCTCTAAGATGGCCTTTCTCAACAAACTCGCTGTAGGTAAGGCCAGCTGGCTCGAGAACGTCCTCCAAGAACCGGTGGTAGTCATCGTACCAGTATTCCTGGGGAGAGATAAGCTTACCCAGTTCGTTCAATATCTTCATATCTGGCCAGCATTCTTCTGCCGGGTCGACTACCTTAGGTCGGGCTAATATAAAACCGTGACCGAGCCCGTAGTGGCCAATATCGTCAATCTCAAACTGGCTGGCAACCGGAAGGACAATATCAGCGATAGCGGCCGTAGGGGTCATAAAAAGGTCAGCAACGGCTATGAAATCGAGGCTCATGAATGCATCGTATGTCTGTCGGCTATCGGCATAGGATAACAGCGGGTTTGCACACATTGAATAGAGCGCCTTCACCGGGTATGGTGTTTCCTCGAGAACTGCCTTTCTGAAGAAGGCTCCCGGCACCGTCATTAACCTTGGTATTACCCCGTGGTGGGAGCCGATCATCTCAGTGCGCTTTTTAGGGATGAGATCGGCCCGCACAAACCTCCCCAGACTCATGATCTCAGGGTCTTTGGCGTGTACGTTGCCCCCGGGTACATCCAGATTGCCGCATATCGCCATCAAACAGATCAGTGCCCGGGCGATATCAAAGGCATGGATGTTGTGTTCAATGGGGTTCCCCCACTGAATGACGGCTGGCTTTGATTGGGCGTACAGCCTCGCCGTCTCCCGAATGCGATCGGAAGGTATCCAGGTAATGTCTGACACTCGTTCCGGAGTGTAGGTTTTGACGTGTTGTGCGAGATCATCGAAACCAGAAGTCCAGTCTTGAACAAAACTCTTATCGTAGAGCGACTCCTCGATAATGACATGCAGAAAGCCCAGTGCAAGGGCGTGATCAGTTCCGGGCCTGAGTTGAAGCCAAGTCTTTGATTTTTTTACTAAATCGATCTTCCTCGGGTCAATGACTATCAAATCGGCCCCGTTCCTTATTTGTTCAAGGAGCATGCTGCATATCTCGCCTTCCTCGTTGGTTGAGGTGATATTGCTTGCCCACAAGACGATGAGCTTGCTCGGATCGTGCATGTCCGCTACGGGGTAGAATCCGCAGGTGTGAACGCCGCTAATCTCTCGAGGAGCATGGCACACGTCTTGGGGCGCGACGACATTTGGTGAGCCAAAGATATTGGCGAGGCGGATCAAAACGAAGTGTTCAAGACCCTTAGGCGTGCCTGCGCCAAAGGCAACTCCCCTTGCCCCGTATTTTTCCCTTGTGCGTATGAAATTCTCGGCAATCTCGGCCAATGCTTCGTGCCACGAAATCCTCTCCCACTTCCCTTCGCCTCGTTTGCCCACTCTCTTGAGCGGATGTTTGAGGCGATTGGGGTGGGTCAAACGCTCCGGTGACGCAATTCCCTTGATGCATGTATAGCCTTTGTTTAGGAAACCGTTAGGATCTCCTTTAATACCAATAATCTTGTTGTTCTTAACCCCCACAAGGAGCGCGCAGCCGCCGTGGTCCATTCGTGCGCAGTGCGTTCTTAACCACCTGGTATTATCGTTCATCGGTAGACCCCTTTCCCTTTTGGATGAATCAATTTGGTAGGTCTTGCTTTCTCTCCCGCCATTGAGCTGAGTGCAGACCTCTGCCACCCGGAGCATATCAGCTCTTGACCCTAAGTCAAGCACTCCTTGGAGCCTCCTGCCATAACGCTTCAAGAGGGACAAGAATCCTACGATATTTTGTTGAATAAGGGGTTTTGTCTTGTCTATTTGATCGCATTGTACTAAACACGGATTCACATCTCATATGGAAGAGCACAAGCTGGGAGCATGAAATCCGATGGGTAATCGTCGCGACATAATTTTCGATGAAGAGGGAGCAGCACTGAGTTCTCTGCTTGGTTCTCTGGTGTTAATGACCGGCATTTTCGTTTTGAACTTTATGTCTCGAATCATATTCTCACCCTTGATGCCAACCATAGAGAGTGATCTTGGGATAGGGCATGGGGAGGCAGGTTCCCTGTTTCTGTTTATCTCACTTGGATACTTCGCGGCCATTACGGGATCAGGGTTCGTCTCGTCCCAGCTCACTCACAGAAAGACCATCATTGTTTCGGCCGTGGCCCTCGGTACAGCACTTGTTGCAGTATCCTTTAGCAGGACGTTGTTGGGGATGAGGATTGGGTTGATCATCGTCGGCTTGGCGGCCGGTCTGTACCTTCCCTCAGGTATCAGCACCATCACTTCTATGGTAAGAGAAGGAGACTGGGGCAAGGCCATTGCGATTCACGAACTTGGACCGAATGTTAGCTATGTCGCTGCCCCCGTTGTTACAGAGGCACTCTTGAGGTGGTTCGGGTGGAGATATGTGCTCGTGTGCCTCGGGATAGCGTCCCTGTCGCTTGGCCTAGTATTTGCCCGGATTGGCAAGGGGGGTAGATTTTATGGTGAGTCTCCGCGACCAGAAACCCTCAAAACCCTCTCATCCGAAGTTTCCTTCTGGATAATGGTCGCGCTGTTTAGCCTCGGTATTAGTGGTTCCTTGGGCGTATACAGCATGTTGCCCCTTTATTTGGTGATGGCGAGAGGAATGCACGGGAGTTGGGCAAACTACCTGGTGGCGCTTTCCAGGATCTCAGCACTGGGCATTGCATTTGTGGCAGGGATAGTCGCCGATAGGATGGGCCCTAAGGTTGCCCTGGCAGGCGTGTTTCTTGGAACGGGTCTGGTAACGGTACTTCTGGGGATAGTGCCAGGATCCTGGATAGTGCTCATGGTCTTCCTGCAACCTCCATTGTCCACGAGCTTTTTCCCGCCAGGATTCGCGGCGCTTTCCCGAGTAGGCCCAGCAAATGTACGTAACATTCTGGTCTCCTTCACAATTCCTGCGGCATTTTTTTTGGGCGGAGGGGCTGTCCCCGCCGGCATCGGGGCCCTTGCTGAGGATGGCTTCTTTGGATTAGGGTTTTGCCTTGTCGGCGGACTAATTATGAGTGGCTTTATCCTGCTGCAATACATGAGGTTTTCTAATGAATAGTTCCAGATAGGACCTCGATCTCTGCTGGCAGCTCGAGTCGCTATTCTTTCTATTCCATCATGGAATTTATCTTGTCGACATACCCCACCGTTTCTCGATGTCGCCAGCCACGGATCCTTGGTGCCACTTTTTCTATATTATGCCAGAGGTTTTCATTGAGCCCTGCCCGCTTGCATGCCTTTTGAGCCTTTAGAATATTCCTGAAGCCGGCATTATAGCTGGCAAAGGTGAAGCTCATCTTGTCTATGAAGGGCCTTTTCGCCTTCCATTTTTGATAGAGTCGGTTGTCGTAGTAAATGCCTGCAGCGATGTTCCAGCGGGGTTCATTGATATCAACAAATGATGGGTCTTTCTTTTTGATTTCATGGAAAGTTTTTGGCATGACTTGCATTATTCCCTTGGCATTGACCCAACTCTTGGCATCTTCCCTTAGGTTTGATTCGGCGATTGCCTGGGCCTTAAACCATTTCCAGTCAAATCCAGCCCCAAAATGCCTTTTGGTGTGCTTTGTGAAATAAACATCGTACTTAGTCGTCCATTTTTTTGAGGTTACCTTAGGGAATTCCCCTGCCTGTGCATCTCCTAGCACTGAAAAAAGAACCAGGGCGCTTAAGAGAGCGTTTTGGATGAATAATTTCACTACAACCCGCGTCAAACCCAAATTCCCCTCAGACCTCTAGCTTTTACCGATTGCGGCTAGTCCTTTGGATTTGCCATCCCAAAAGCTGTGTCTTAGCAGTCGAAACAGAACTATCAGTTAAGCCCTAATCCGATTACGAGGCCTATGGCAACCCCAACACCGATGAAAATGCCCATTACCACCATTCCCACAGCCTTGTTATCCTTAGCCAGCTCATCGGAGGTATCGAATGCGGTAAACACCTATCAAACCACTTGTAGCCGAAATACATAAAAAGTAGTGTTAAGGCCCCACCTATAATAGAATAGATGAGATTCACAATCATTGCCCTCAACTGCATGGTATAATTGCTTGTGGTGGCTTTGTTTGCGCACAATTGCGCTCTTGGCGCTCATGTAACTCGATCAGAGTCTTACACCTATTACACCTCTGAGCACCACTGAATTGCCCCTCACATGTTCGGGACGGAACGCCTTGATAGTATTCAGAGCTCAGAACTATGCCAATAATCTAATATGACGGGAGTTTCCTGAGTTTTGGGTGAACCCGGTTCTCTATGAGCGACTTGTGTGAGCAGTGGGGGACCGTCGAGGGTAAGCAGGCTTCGACGTGAGCTCAGCCGAGCGTAAGGTGAGAGCCCGGCCTTTAGAGCCGGGAAGGGGCACAAATTCCCCGCCTGCGAACCCCGAAAGGGTCACTGCGGGAGCGTTGGAGCGAAAGGGCAATGGGGTTTTCACCACATGAAATCGAATGAACTGCACTATTCATGGGATTTGAGAGAATAATCCCTTAATTTAGTCTTTTGGGGCAGGAAATGAGTGCCTGTGCACGCGCGAGGAGACCGGAATTGCTATGAGAGGCCTGAGGATATAATTTGCCTTGACATCGAAATCAGAGGCGAAATAATGAAAGTACTATATTGGATCCTTTGACTTAAACCGGAGAAACCTTGGCGGACCTTCATGGCGCTAACGGGAAAAACAATTTGTATCTCCATGATTGTTTCAGGGCTTGTTGTGGTCTCAGCGCATCAATCCGAGGCGAAGGCAAAAACCCACTTCGTCGGCTTTAAACAGGGCAAGGAATCAAAGTCGGTGCCGCAGGGGTGGGAGATTATCACCTATTTCATGAGGGCCGAGAATGAGTTGTCCCTGAGTAAGGAGGGAAAACGGACCGTTCTCAGGGTAAGAAGCCTTGGCAGTGCCTCGGCTCTGCTCAAGAGAGTCGATGTTGATCTCGAGGCCTTTCCGGTTCTGGTGTGGCGCTGGAAAGTCAACAGGGTGGTGGGAATGGCGGTCGAAGGCCGCAGGGATAGAAACGACGCTGCGGCCAGGATAAGGGTTATCTTTGGAAGGCCCACACCAAAACCTACCCAGAAACCTCCCGAACTCCCAGACTTATTCAAATCCTTCAGCTTTAAGCTCGGCAGCAGGGAACCGGGAGGCTTCAAGATCGACTATATCTGGGGCAATACCATCGCGAAGGGCGAAGTTGTTGACTTTCCGGGCTCAAGGAATCACAAAATGGTAGTTGTTGAAAGCGGAAGTGGAAAAGCAGACAAGTGGGTGTGGGAGAAGCGGAACCTCATTGAGGACTTTGAGCAGCTGTTCAGGAGGTCCCCTCCCCATCTCATAGGGGTCGTCGTTCTAACGGATACGGATCACACAAACGAAGGGGTTGTAGCTCATTACAGCAGCATCGTCCTCATGAAGAACTAACCGCTTGAGGCAAGAAGCTGTCGATACCATACCCCCCATAGGTGCCATTCGCACCTATGGGGGTAGGAGAGCGGAAATCGACGCCATATTTTCTTATGAAAGGTATCGGTCACGCGGCCATTCTTTGATAAGCGCGTTTATCTCATCCTTCTTGGCGCCGTAGCCCGCAAAGTAAAAGATGCTGCCAATAGCAAGCCATATAGCTGAATAAAGCAGGGCCTTAGGACCCTGATAGATCAGCAAGGAAACTGAAATAACAATACCGGCTATTGGCACGATGAGCTTCCATCCATTCAGCTTGAGCGGGGCCTTCTCAAAGAGCTCAGGTTGAGTTCGTGGGGCCATGAGCACCGCAATGTGAGTTATGATCCAATTATACAGGAACATAGCCACCACGATTTCTGCCACGAGCTGTATTGTTCCTGAGATTATCAGAAAAACCGCAAGAGCGGCTGTCAGAATCAGGGCATTGCCAGGCACTCCGAACTTATTAATGGAGGTAAACGCCTTGGGCAGTATCTTGTCGCGAGATGTTCCGAACAGGATTCGCGTTCCCACAGTTTGCTCGGCATTATGCGAGGAGAGAATGGCTGCCCAGGCGACCAGGATAATAAAGGTCACCCCGAAGGCCCCCATGTATTTGCCGGCAACCGCTGCATAGGGAGCATCGGATTTCGCGAATTCCTCCCAGGGTATAACGCCGGTTGAAACGAACGCTGAGCCAATGTACAGTATTGCCGGTATGATGATTCCCAGGGAAATGCCCCATGATATTGTTCGGGCCGGATTCTTGGCCTCCTCACCAAGGTCTGCAGCCAAGGTCAGTCCAGCATAGGCAAAGATGAGCAGTGATGCCCCTTTCCATACTCCTCCAAATCCCTTTGGTGACCCCATTGCAATGTATTCCGTATTCAAATGCGGCAGGCCGAGAATGATGTAGATGGCCAGGCCGGCAACCATGAAGATGAACAGGATATTCTGAATGATACTGACGGTTTTGATGCCAATCCAGTTGATGACAAAGAATACAATGGTAACGATGACACCACCGATAATAACATTCAGTGCTGTCCCAAGCCCTGGAAGGGCATTAACATACATGATAAAGGCCTTTGCCGTGATCGCCACAGGACCAATGAGCGCCATCCACATCGCCCATCCGGACAAGAACCCTGCGTAATTATTTACAACTCTTGTCGGATAGACGTAGCTTTCCCCGCCTTCCACAGGATACATGAGGTTCAGCATAATCGTACTCAAACCTACCAGTATCACGGGTACGGCTCCAATGGCATAGGATACGTAGGTCAAGGCGCCTGCATACCTGGCCGCAATGCCGGTAATAACGAATACGCCAGCACCGATGACGATGCCAGCAGTGATTGCCGTGACGCCCAGGACACCAAGCTCCTTCCTNAAGTGCTTTTCACCGTTCGGCATATGACTCCTCCTCCTTTCCAAAAACGACTAGAGTTACTGTTTATGGGANCTCCACAATCATGCCNGTGTGTAATGGAACAAACCGGTCCTTAAACGTATTCCAGAGCTCCACTTGCGCCCTAAAACCGGTGCAGTGGCCGGCACAGATCCACTCGGGACCGAATTCCTTGAGAGCCGTAGCGGTTTTTGTAATCCTAACCTCGGGAGCTTCGATGAGGTGGAAGCCGCCGATAATCCCATGTACTCTCTTTGTACCGGTCAGTTTGCCTGCCTGCTTAGTGATGTTTATGATCCCGGCATGACTGCACCCTGTGACAATAATCACCCCCTTTCCCTTGACGTTAGCGACGAGCGAAATGTCATCGAGCATTGGATCGTTCTTGACCTCGTTATCTTCGATGGTAAAGAGGCTTATGCCCACTTCTTCAAAATCTGTGGTCCTCTCAACTTCCCCAGTTGTCATCAGACCTGGCATTAGAACCAGGGGATCCCTTGTTAAGTAAAGGGTACCCCCGGCCTCTTCGATTTTTGCCTGCCTGTCTTCGTGCATAACTCCCACATGTCTCAAATGGGGGTCGGTTATGAAATTGAGTCGAAATACATGGGGATGAGCTATGATTGGCATGTCTTTCTTGCCGATCTCGCCAAGTATGGTCGTCAGTCCTTGGGTGTGGTCATAGTGACAATGTGTCAAGACAACTGCGTCAATAGATGAAAGCGCAATGTCCATCATATCTATATTCTTGAGCAAAGCTGAGGGATTTTGGGCAACATCAACGAGCACGTTCTTAGTGGTACCCTCTCTTTTTGCTGAAACGAGAAAACAGATGCCATGTTGCCCTAGATAGGGAGACTCGTACAACACGCTGTCTTCAGCGATTGTTGTGATCTTCACACTGTCTAATTCAGCTCGATCAGGCACACTTCACCTCACGGGTATTCTTGGTGATTGTGAACGGCTGTTTCATATGGAGATATATTGCAAGCAGGTCTCCGGAATGACTTTTCCGATGCCGAAACCGAGTTCCCTAATGAGAGAGCAGGTGAAAAAATATGACGGAGCTTACGGGTAGAATAGTTGGTTGTCAAGTAAAAAGGAACCTGTGAAGGGAAGGGATTCTGCTATGGATGTGTAAAAGCTTACCAAAAAGTAGAGTTTCATTTCTCAAGAACTCAGCGTTTCATTACCCATCAAGGTGGGAGCTTTCCGTTGCATGCTGTTAAGTGATTGAGATTCGATGCATTTTTTTGTGCCCGGGTTTTGCACGATTCTTGCACAAAAAAATCACTTGAACGGCCTGGGCCTTAAGGTGAGCCAGGGGCACGTTATGGTACGCCAAAAACGGAGTGAAACTCTACCTGGGGAGACAAATTAAATTAAGGTGAGCCAGGGGCACGTTATGGTACGCCAAAAACGGAGTGAAACTCTACCTGGGGAGACAAATTAAACCGACACAGAGAGTTATAAACCCCCCACGGCAGTTCGCTTGTTAGTTACTCAAGGAAAGCTAGGGCTTATATATCTGGTATGTTCCATTAACGTTTCAGAAACATCGCGCACCACTCATGGATCGATCGTGAGCACCTTTCTGTGTAGAGCGTTCCATTGCATAAGGGATAGATTAAGAGGGGGGTGGCGGAGTTAGGTGGAATGAAGGATCGTGGGGCGCTAATCTGTTTCATAAGCCTTCATTAAGTAGAAAATCCGTTTCAAAATTAGGAAGGGCCTTGTTTTTTCAAAACTAATTTTCATATGCGTTGACGAGGTTGGGCCAGATGTGTTACCTGCGGTAGTAAGTGCAAGCGATCTCAGCATTGCACGCATTTGTCGGATGAGGGATTGTGCTCGGTGCAAGTTCGGAGGGATGTCAGATGTTTGTAGTGGGTGAGATTTATAGGCGTCGTGACCTTCACGAACTGTTTGGCGGACAACGACAGGGCGGCGTCAGCACGCCTGCTGGCCAAAGTTTTATTATGCTCTTCACTGGAGATCAAGGAGAGCAATATGGCTATCAGGCTGGCTGGTGTGAAGACGGATACTATCTCTATACCGGTGTAGGGCAGCGGGGAGATATGACGTTTGACCGGGGTAATTCTGCAATCCTTGAGCACACGGCTGATGGCAAAGACATTCATCTCTTCGAGAATGACGGCAAAGGGTACGTTCGCTATGTAGGTGAGATGGTTTGCACTGGATACCGGGAAGTGCGGGGACTTGATGCTGATGGTGACGAGCGTCGGGTAATCATCTTTGAGCTCACGTCTGCGAAACAACTGGATGAGGCAGCTGAAACGGATGAGGAATATGAACAAATCTGGAGGGAACCGCTTAGCAAGCTTCGAAAAATGGCAAGTGCCTCCTATGCATCAAAGAAGAGCGCAGAAGAGCGAAGGGCCCTTGCGAAAATGAGGAGCAAAGCCATACGAGTGTACGTGCTGAAAAGGGCGAATGGTGTATGCGAGGCATGTGGCAGGCATAGCGCTTTCAGGACCAGCTCAGGTCGGCCCTATCTTGAAGCACACCACATCCGACGCTCCTGTGATAGCGGCCCGGATCACCCGGGATGGGTTATCGGGCTGTGTCCGAGCTGCCACAGACGGGCCCATTACAGCCTGGACAAGTCTGAATTTAACAGCCAGCTTGAACGTCTTGTTGCGAGGCAAGAGAAGCGAGTCGCCAAGAAACAGAAACGCGAAAAAGATCTTTGGAATGGAAAAGAGCGGAGGAGCGGAAGAGATAGGAGGAGCGGAAGNGATCAGAGAAGCGGGGGGGACAGAAGAGTGTAAGGAAACACGCACNNCCTTTTNTATTCATCATTGGGCAAACGGGCAAGGTAGGGCCGCGAGGGACTCTGCCTTTTTTTGGTTCTTGCCCTGCAGGCGATGCCTTNTCGGCCACGTGCACGGGCATGAGCTGCGGCTACCTCGACTCCCAAAAGAGTGGCTCCGATGTCACCACACTCCCTTCCACAAGTGTATCCCGTAGCGTACGGTAGAGGATTGGTTATATTTCTGGAGACGCTCACGGCGTCTTTTAAGATACCCCACGGAAACTTCAATTTTTTTTGTGGCTCCAGCTGGTTGGGGTTTGATATCATACGTGTAAAAGAAAGATGTAGCGGGCCTAATGTGTCATCAAAGGTAGGAGTGGTGCCTGAATTGGTATATGTTTTGGGGGGCAAGCAGGGCACGTGATTAGGGTGAATCCTATGCGAGTACGGTTTCTCAAGGATGCTCCAGCCAAATCGGGGCCCATTGTCTATTGGATGAGCCGTGATCAGCGGGTGCAGGATAACTGGGCGCTCCTATTTGCGCAGGAAATGGCGCTGAAGAATCAGGAGCCGCTGGCGGTCATCTTTTGCCTGGTCCCCAGCTTTTTGAATGCCACGTTACGGCACTACAGTTTCATGCTCAGCGGGCTTCGAGAGATCGAGGATAGCCTAAAGCAGAAGAATATGCCCTTTTTCCTGCTCTCCGGGTCGCCGGTGGATCAGGTACCCGCATTTGCGGTGCGCTATAGCGTTGGTGCTATCGTGACCGATTTCGATCCTCTCAGGATTAAGAGCGCGTGGAAGAAGGCTGTAGCGAGAAAGATTGATGTCCCGCTTTACGAGGTTGACGCTCACAATATTGTACCTTGTTGGTTGGCCTCGCCGAAACAGGAATTTGCCGCCCGCACCTTTAGGCCGAAGATCCAGAGGCTTCTGGGGGACTTTCTGGACAAATTTCCAAAACTGCAGAGACATCCATTCTCTTGGGTGAGAAAGAACAGCACGCCAGATTGGGATCGTTTAAGAGGATCTCTTCACGTGGACACTGCCGTTTCGGAAGTCACGTGGATCAAAGCTGGTGAGAGGGCAGCACGCCGTGCACTGCGGGATTTCACAGATAAGAAATTGGCAGTATACAGCGAAACCAGTAATGATCCGACTCTGGATGGCCAATCAAATCTCTCTCCGTATTTGCACTTTGGTCAGCTTTCAGCTCAGCGAGTGGCCCTCCAAGTTCAGGGATCGGCGGCCGGAGGGGAATCACGAGAGAGCTACCTTGAGGAGCTCATCGTAAGGCGTGAGCTTTCAGATAATTTCTGTTTCTACAACGGCAAGTATGATGCCTTAGAGGGTTTTCCAGCATGGGCACAGCGTACCCTTAACGAGCATTCCGGAGACGAACGGGAGCACGAATACAAGCTGGAGAAATTAGAGAACGCCGAGACCCATGATGATCTGTGGAATGCCGCACAAATGGAAATGGTACAGAACGGAAAGATGCACGGTTACTTGAGGATGTACTGGGCAAAAAAGATACTCGAGTGGAGCGGGAGCCCGGAGGGGGGACTTCAGATGGCCATTTATCTCAATGATAGGTATGAACTCGATGGCAGAGATCCGAACGGGTATGTGGGCT
>JGI24422J19971_10001675_pt1 | contig 13587 bp, 9 predicted proteins | sample DeeMarSWOR152_54_FD_19971 | JGI IMG/M metagenome (IMG submission 19971) | reverse complement strand
TATTTTGCTTAATGGACCGCGCAAAATGTGTACTTTGACATTCATCGTCATTTTTATAGGATTAATTGTATCCCTCTTTATGAAGTTTGTGTTTTCCATAGAAAATAATAAGATATAAAAGCCTACATAAAAAAGATAATTTACACATTGCATATTTACGTAAGTGGAAATAGAACATCTTGCAATAATAAAAATCATCTGAAAATATTTTCAGAAAGCTAAATAATGAATATTATATAAGGGAGAAAAAGAAAAAATATTATCAGGATTTATTTTATATTATAAGGGTTTAAACTCATAAGGATTTAAGAAAGGTGGTGTAATGGGTTTTATCTCCTTACTCTAGTCTTTAGCGCGCGCGAGTTCTTCTACCGCATATTCCAATCCAAGTTCATTTAGCCTTTTACTTGTTGGGACCCCGGTTTCTTTATCCCATCCATGAAAGTCGTACCAGTAATCCAGCATTTTATCAAGATCTTCTTTAGATATGGTTTCACCTTTATATGGACCATCAGGTAAGGGCTCTTCCATCAACCTCTTGGGTAATACATCGTCTTTTCTTGTTATTCCTTCTCTGACGTTGAAGGCCCTCTCGAGGTTGCAAACCCTCTCGCCAACGGTCATCAACTCGTCTGTTGTTATATCCCATCCCGTTGCTGCGCCAATGATCTCAGCTAACGTTCCTAGCCTTTTTCCTCCACACGGGTAGACGGTCCATCTACATACCGGCAGGCTGTCGTACAGTATGAATAGATTGTTTACAATATTGACTAGTTTTACTTTCTCTGGTCCNGTATAGAGCCTGTCCGCCTTTATCGTCTCATCAATGCCTATTTCTGGATATTGTGTTTCTTCGAAGAGATCGTCACTTTCCATCTGAAGATGACAGGCGCCCCTGTTAGATATCGTGTAAGAGAATCCGTGACCCTTCTTACCCCTTCCCTCGTGCATCGGCATCTCCTGGCCTTTCACGTGCATCGCGTATCCTTCTGCGCCGTGACCAATTTTCTGAGCTGCCGCTCGGACCCCCTCAGCCAGTAGGTCGCCTATCCCTTCGCGTTTAGCTATTTTCTCTGTCAGTTGGACCACAGCCTCGGGATTACCCCAGCTGAGGTCTAATCCATCCGTATCCTTTCTAGTTATGAGCCCTTTCTCATAGCATTCCATAGCGAAAGCTATTGAGACGCCAGTAGAGATGGTGTCAATGGCATACTTATTACAGAGTTCGTTTGCCTTGGCAAGGGCCGCTAAATTGTCGTTCATGCAAAACGAGCCTAAGGCGGCTGTAGTTTCGTACTCCGGCCCGCCATAATCCGGATCTACTTCGTAGGGCTGATGAACTTGAACTACCCTGTTGCATGGTATGGGGCAATAGGGGCAGGTGTTTGCCCTCACCAATATGGTTTCGCTCACTGTTTCCGCTGTCAGGTTTTTGTATCCGGGAAACGTGCACTTCCTAAAGTTCTGCGTTGGGAGACGACCAGATATCTGCCAGTAAATGAAATCGGCGTTGGACCCGTATTTGTCGAGGCCATCAGGCCAGTAGGGCCCTCTCCTCGCGTTCTCGCCCTTATTAGCCAATTCTTTTAGTGATAGGTCAATTAGTCTTTCCTCGTCGGCGTATTTTAGTTTCTGAGTGCCACGTACTGCAATGGCCTTCAAGTTCTTTGATCCCATCACGGCCCCTATGCCGCATCTTCCCGCGGCGTGATTGAAGCCAAAAATGACACTTGCATATTTGACGAGGTTCTCGCCGCCAGGACCGATGCAGCCGACCACTGCTCTGTCGTCTTTGACTTCCTTGCATATTTCTCTTTGAGCATCCCTGGTGAACTTACCCCACAGATGGCTAGCGTCTCTGATCTCCGCTTCGCCTTCGTGAACCCACAAGTAAACAGGTTCGGCCGCCTTCCCCTCTATTACTATGGCGTCGTAACCCGAGTGTTTTAGTTCTTGACCGAAGAAGCCGCCAACAGGAGCCTCACCCCAAATGCCGGTTAGCGGAGATTTTGCCATAATTATGTGTCGAGCGTTACCAGGAATCGGGATCCCTGTTAACACACCCGTAGCGACGACAAGCTTGTTGTCGGGTCCGAGGGGATCGACGCCAGGTTTTAGTTCATCAAACAATATTTTAATACCAAAGCCTCTTCCTCCGATGAATTTCCTGGCTACGACCGGATCTAGCGGCTCTTCGGTTATTTTTGAACTCTTCAGATTCACTCTAAGGATTTTACCCATATATCCAAACATTTTTAGGCCTCCTTACCTGCTAGCTCTTTTAAAAGGTTCTCGAAAACCTCCTTTCTTTTACCATGCGTTACCTCTTCGATCGATGAGAATGTCAGAGCATCGAACGGGCAGTATTTGACACATTCGGGGTCTCCGCCGCATAGATCGCAGATCATCGCCGTCTTGGTTTCGGGGTTAAACGCGATGGCTCCGAATGGGCAGGCCTCGATGCACCATCCACATCCATTGCATTTTTCCTCGTCCACTTCAATCACACCGCTGACCTCGTTTTGTCTCAAAGCTTTTCGAGGACAAACCATCACGCATGGCGTGTCGTTACATTGAACACATGCGAAGGAGATGCTGCCTACTGGCTCGAGGTTAACTACACGGATACGAGAAAGCAAAGGATCTGTACTTTTTTCTTTAGTCGCGGAACAAACAAACTCGCATATTGAACATCCCAAACACTTTTCTGGGTCGCTAAAAAGTATTGAATTCCGCATTTTCATTGCCTCTTGTTCTTTATTTTTCTTAAGTTGTGATATTAAAATATTATTCATACATACACTTACATTGAGAAAAAAATGAAGGAATAGAGATCACATTCTTTTGAGTGCCTTTAGCGTTTCTACAAACAGGCTTCTTACGCGTTTTTCTGAGTCTTCTTCGAGTTCTCTCGCAAACAATTCGGTCGAAGTAAGCTTCTCCAAAGCCGTAAACCACGCGCCTGACTTTGTATCTGAGCTATCTACCGATGTGCGGTGGACATGAATAGCGTTTTCTGGGCAGATTTTTTCGCAAGCTGAGCACAGGATGCAAAACCGCTTATCGACCTCCAGCCTTCCCTCTCCGTCAAGCTTCAAGGCGTCGGTTGGACAAAAATCCACGCAGGCCATACACTCTTTGGGGCATTTATCGGTTTCAATCTCTATCTTTCCGTTAAACGGTCTCTCGACTTTCACGAGGTTGAACGGACAGGCTGCCTCGCACTGCTTACAATAGATGCATGAATCCCTATCCACGTTGACCTTGGTTATTATAGGTTTCCCGTCTTTATTTTCCGTCTCCACCCGTATTGCCTCTACGGGGCAGGCCTCCTGGCATTTGAGTTCGCATGAGATGTCACATTTGCTGGAATCTATATCTATGACCTTTGTCAGCGTGGGCATAACCTCGTAATCGACGACCGGGATATACTCATCTCCATCCAGAATGGACTTCAATGCGTTGGAGGGGCAGAAAACCGTACAGGTCCCGCAAAGAACACATTTCTCTGGATTTATATCCACATCTGGTCCTTCGACCAGTCTTCCGTTTTGGACGACCCCCTCGGTTAGGGATATCGCTTCTTTGGGGCAGACCGTGGCGCATACCCCGCATCCTATGCAGGCCTCCCGGTCTAATTCCAAACTTCTTGTCTTCGTGAGGTACCTCCGCTCTAGCACCAGGCGGTCCTTTTCCATTTTCTTCCTGATCTCTTTGGTCATCTCACCTGCCTCCTTGGATCTTCTCGAGAACCTGATCCATCTTCGTCCTGTGCATGTCGAAGGCGAGTTCTTTTGACTCCGCCCCCATCGCGAGCAGCAGCATCTCGGGGTAATAGAAAATGGGCAGGTTGAATCTTTCACCAGATTCGTTTCTTACGAGTGTCTGGGTCAGATCGTACTGGAGCATGCAGAAGGGGCAGACGACGGCCATACAGTCGGCCTTTGCCTTGTCCACCCACCCGAGTTTATACCTCACGAGGGCCTTCCCCGTGTAGTCGTCTACGCCGCTGACTCCGGCGCCGCAGCACAGGTTCCTCTTGAAGTAGGGGACGCTGGATGCCCCAGTAATTTCGATGAGCCGGTCTAGTAACACGGGTCTGAGCGGGTCGTCGACTTCGAGGGAGTTGGGACGGATAAGGTGACAGCCATAGTGGGCAGCCACCCTCAGACCTTCTAGAGGTTTCTCGACCGCATCGGCCAGATTCTCCAAGCCGATGTCGCCGGTGAGGACCTCTACCAAGTGCTTCACATCGGTCTTGCCGTTGTACTCCCTGCCGACGGCGGCCAGCCTCTTATTTACTCTTTCCTTCAGCTTCCCATCGCCCTTCAGTTCGACATCCACAGTTTTCAGGGTCTCGAAGCAGCCGTTGCACAGAGTCAAAATGTCTAGACCCATCCCCTCGGCAATGCTCAGGTTTCTGGCTGCAAGTGCTGTCCATGTTTCGTCGTCGACCGATTTCAGCGACGGTTCGGGGCAGCATCCAGCATCCTGCATCTCGATAAGCTCGACGTCGAAGCGTTTCAGAAGCTCCCTCGCCGACGACTCCATGTAGGGTAGGCGCAGTGGAATCATGCACCCCAGGAACAAGGCGTACTCTGGCATCGCTAGGCCCCCTCCTTGTCGACGATGAGCTCCTCAAACTTGGTATCGCGTACGAGGGCCCTGATCTCCTCAGCAGCAGCGGGTCCCAATTTGTCGAGGCCAAGACGGTTACGTAGGCGTTCAACGCGGGAGGAAACGGGAACCGTTCTGCCTGTCTCAGCCAATTGTTTCAAGTTACCAATGTAGGATTCGGGTGGTGAGACGCCTATGCCCGTTGCCAGGTTTCGGAGGTCCACGATTATTTCGGATATTCCGACGCCCTGCGGACAGGTCTCGCTGCATATGTGGCACTGGGCGCAGAGCCATATGGTTTCACCCCTCAAGACCTCCATAAAGCTGCCGAACACCAGATCTCTGATGAGCCGCCTGGGGTGAAATTTCTCGTTGACCCTCGCGACGGGGCAGCCGCCCATGCAGACACCGCACCCGAAGCACAGCTGGGCACGGGATCTAACAGAGTCTACAATTTCCTTGGGTATTTCATCTGATGTCATTCTAAGCGCCCCGATTCAGCATCCGCTCAAGGAACGGTCCAGCCTTCTCGTTCTCCAGCCTGATCTGGTCCTCGCCCAGTTCCCCCATGAAGTCCACCATCTCCCTCGTGATACGTGCGTAGTACTCCCCTTCAGCGGCAGAGAACCATTCCAGTCTGAACCGCTTCGGGTTTATACCCGCCCTCTCCAGAATCCTGAAGAGGGGTTTGATTCGCTTCTCCGCATTATAGTTGCCGGTTATGTAATGACAGTCGGCGAAATGGCAGCCTGAAACCATTACCATGCCCGCTCCTTTCAGGAAGGCCTCGTACACGAACTCCCGCTTTACTCGGCCGCTGCACATGACGCGGATGGGACGGAGATTGGGTGGGAACTGGTGCCGACTTATTCCCGCGAGGTCGGCGCCTGCATAGCTACACCAGTTGCAGAGGAACCCCAATATCTTATTCTCGGGGTCCTTTTCGAGGGCCGCGTGGATTTGGGAGATTATCTGGGCATCTGTGAAGTGCTGTTGCGATATAGCGTTGGAGGGGCAGTCGGCCACGCAAGTCCCGCAGCCATGGCACTTTGCTGGTGTCACCACCGCTGCCTGGCCTTCCACAACAGTTATGGCACCGTAGGGGCATTTCGTTGCGCAGACACCACATTTCACGGTCGTGTTCCTGCACTTATCCGGGTCCACATACGCAATGATGGGCTCGATCTCCCACTCGTCGTGGGATATGACCCGGGCGGAGCGGGAAGCGGCGGCGCTCGCTTGAGCAACGCTGTAGGGAATGTCTTTGGGCCCCTGGGCGGAGCCGGCGAAGTATATCCCGTCGGTGGCGGCGTCCACGGGCTTGAGTTTGGGGTGGGACTCAAGGAAGAACCCGCTGCTGTCAGTGGAAACCGTTAATATCTGAGAGAGCTCTTTCGTGCCCTTGCTTGGAACCACAGCTTGGGAGAGCACGACCATCTCGACCTCGAGGTCCAGAGGTCGCCCGGCGGAGAGGTCCTCCAGTGACAGGATCAAGTTCCCCGTCTCGGGGTCCTCGAATATCTCATCTGGGTGGCCGCGAATAAACTTGATCCCCATCTTCCTCGCCCGGCGGTAGAACTCCTCGTAGCCTTTGAAGTTGGTCCTCATGTCCATGAAGATGATGTAGATGTCCATGTCCGGGAAGTGATCCTTCAGGAGGACAGCGTTTTTCAGGGTATACATGCAGCAGAACCCGCTGCAGTATATTTGGGCCCTCTCATCCCTGGAGCCGACGCAAGTGACAAAGGCGACGGTCTTTGGCTCCTCCCTGTCCGACGGCCGGACGACGTGGCTGAAGGTTGGTCCGGCGGCGTTGACCATTCGCTCTATCTCGAGGGCGGTGACCACGTTGTCGTAGACCCCGTAGCCGTACTCCTTTACCTGGCTCGGGTCATACATGTCGTAGCCGGTCGCCACCGTGATGGTGCCGACGTCGAACTCCATCTCCTCGGGCGTCATGCTCAAGTCGATGGCGTTCCGCCCCTGCTCATAACAGGCGTCCACGCACTTGTAGCACTCGATGCAGGCGTCCTTGTCTATGGTGAATCTCATGGGGATGGCCTGGGGGAACTGCACATAGATGGCCTTCCTCGGCCCCAACGCCTCCTCGTATGTGTTGGGTACTTCTATCGGGCAGACGTTTGCGCACTCGCCGCAGCCATTGCACAACTCCTCGTCCACGTAACGTGGGTTCTTACGGACGGTGACATGGAAGTTCCCGATATATCCGTCGACCTTGACCACTTCAGCGTTGGTGACGAGCTCGATGTTGGGGTGCTGGTCTACCTCCACCATCTTGGGGCCCAATATGCAGATGCTGCAGTCCAGAGTGGGGAAGGTCTTGTCGAGCTGGGCCATCTTGCCGCCGATCGTCGTCGAACGCTCCACCAGATACACCTTGTAGCCCATGTCGGCCAGGTCCAGAGCGGCGTGGATCCCAGCCACGCCCCCACCGATGACAAGCGAACTGGGCGTTACCGGTACCTTCATGGTGTCGAGGGGTCTCAGGTAACGCGCCTTCGCCACAGCCATGGCCACCAGATCCTTCGCCTTCTCGGTTGCCTCCTCGGGAACCTTAGAGTGGCACCAGCTGTCCATTTCCCTGATGTTGGCCATCTCGAAAAGAAACGGGTTGATGCCGCCGGACTCGACACACTTGCGGAAGGTCGGCTCGTGCATGCGGGGGCTGCACGCGGCCACAACTACGCGATTTAAATCGTGCTTCTCGATGTCCTGTTTGATCATTTCCTGGCCCGGGTCTGAGCACATGTATCTGTAATCCTTCGAGACCACGACGTCGGGTAACTTCGCGGATGCCTCTGCTACCTGTGCGCAATCTACTACAGCGGCTATGTTGAGACCACAATGGCAGACATATACGCCAATACGAACATCATCAGGTTTCATATATCACCCTCCAGTTTTGTGAACAAGATCGTCCATTAAGATAGAAAAAAATATTTAAATCTTATTCGAGAAGAAAAGTCCTTTTTTCGAACGAAATTAATTATATTCAAGAAATTTATGCCCGTTATTCTTAATTAAAAATAATATGAATTAAAGAGCATCGTCACATATTGACCATTTAATCTTCACGAACGATGCGAACTACTTGAATTCTACCGATGGAACGCGTTTTCAGTTCATTGCCGCCCCCTTATCTGCGGATTTCGCCAGAGCCCCATAAGCTGCTAACCAGCCTTTCTTGGCTTTGGGTTCTATGGGTTTCCAAGCGGCTTTCCGTTCTCTCAGATCTCCCTCCGAGATTTTAAGCTCAAGCCTCCGCGCCGGAATATCGATCTCGACGATATCTCCGTCGCGGACCAGCCCGATCAGCCCTCCTACCATGGCCTCCGGGGATACATGGCCCACTATGGGGCCTTTGCAGAATCCGGAGAAGCGTCCATCGGTCACCAAGGCCACGGTGTCCCCGAGACCGGAAGCTTCCATGGAGATCGCAGCCTGGATAAGCTCGTTCATCCCGGGTCCTCCTTTGACGCCCTCATATCGGATGACGATGACCGCTCCGCTTTCTATTTCGTTGTTGTAAATTGCATTGACGGCATCGATTTCGAAGTCAAACACCCTCGCATGGCCGGTATGCCTCAGCATGTCTTTCTTGACCGCACTCTGTCTACATATCGCCCCGTCGGGGGCAAGATTCCCCTTGAGCACCGCTAAACCTCCTTCCGGGAAGACTGGATCTTCCAGACTTCTGATGATGCCAAAATCTGGTATCACCACACGGCTTAAAACATCCCTGATCTTGAGCCCAGAGACGGTCATGCTCTCTATATTCAAATGACGTTCAAGTCTCTTCAATAAGGCTGGGACGCCCCCAGATTTGTGGAGGTCTATAATCGTGTTGGGACCGCTGGGAATCACGGGACAGATGCAAGGTATCCTTCGGCTCAGCTCATCAAATCTCTCAAGGGGGATGGTGATGTCCAGTTCTCGAGCGATTGCAGGTATGTGAAGAACGGCGTTAGTAGAACCTCCAATAGCCAGGTCCATGACTATCGCGTTTTCAAAGGCATCCTTCGTCAATATCTGCGAGGGTTTGATGTCCTGTTCCACAAGATTCATTATTTGGCGTCCGGTAGCCCTCGCTATCCTCAAGCGCTCGGCGAAAACCGCCGGCACGGTTGCGGATCCTGGTAAGGACATGCCAAGTGTCTCTGTTAGGATCTGCATCGTGTTGGCCGTCCCCATGACAGGACAAGCGCCAGGCCCTATGCACACTATGTCCTCGACTTCGAGAACTTCTTTTTCGGACACCTGCCCTGCGGGGTACTTTCCGTAGACGAGATCATCGAGGTGAGAAAAGGTGACAGGTTTGCCTTCGTACTCCCCAGCGAGCATGGGGCCTCCGGTCAACATGATGGAGGGAATATTCAGTCTGGCCAGGGCCATCAGCTCCCCCGGGATTATGTTGTCGCAGGACGAGAGCGCAACCAGACCGTCAAAAAGGTGAACCTTGGTCATTATCTCGATCGAAGCCGCCAAGACGTCCCTTATGGGAAGTTCGTACCTCATAGGGGCTCCTGGCGTTCCGATGCAGGCTGCCCCACAGGTGGCAAAAACACCGTATTCGAAAGGCGTGCCACCTGCCTGCCACACGCCCGCTTTAACAGCATCCGCAAGTTGTCTGAGATGGAAATGCCCCGGCGCAGCCTCGTTCCACGTATTTACGACGCCAATTAAAGGTCGTTTAAGATCGTCGTCGTCGTAGCCCGTTGCTTTATACACAGCGCGACGAGCGGAGCCAGCCACGCCACTTAATAATTTCGCACTTTTATGCTTCACTTTCTATCACCATTTAGTTTTTTTATTATTTAATGAGAATATACTTCATCATTCTCGATTATTTTATCAAAACGTTGTTTATAAAAATTCGTACGCAAATTAAAGTAAAAAAAATTAGTGCTTTGAAGCTATTCCCAAGATAATTTTTCCTCTATTCCCAGGAGCGTTTTCACATTCTTCATCGAGATGAATCCTGCTGAGAACAGTTTGTTGTTGAAGTCTTTCTCGCTCATCTTTAATGTTTTATCTCTCATTTCCGTGAGCATCCTGTAGCCTGTGTAGTAGCAGACGTTGTATCCCCTGTTTTCTAGATGCCATACCACCAGTCCTCTGGCTGTTTCTTCGCTCATGTCCATCTCATCCATGTAGAGCCTTGCGGCCTCTTCGGGCGTCATGGTTTTGAGGTGGAACAGGCCCATTTCTATGTACACTCTCAATATCGTTTGGAATCTACGCCAAGCAACGAACAATGGAAAAGCTTTGTCCCCGTATATGTGCTGGAGAAGCTCCTCGGATCTGTGAGCCAATCCCTCAACAAGGGGCACCTCCTTGCCGCCAGTTACCTTAAAGGTTCTTGGCAGCTTTTCCACCGAGACCTTTGTCCATTGAATGTTGTGTCCCGGGTATGCCTCGTGTATGGCCATCATCATCAGCCACCCCCTGGTGAAGGCCCTGAAGTTGTATTGGTTCAAAGAAACGGTGCTCACGAGCCTGCCCTTCACTGGGTCGGGCCCCCCCGAGTGCCCCATGGGATGGTCTTCCCTCGCTATCTCTTTCACGCCGATGACCCTGCAGGACTCGCCATCAGGCAGGTCTATGTAAGCTCTGGATTTCTCTCTGGCTGTTTCGAGAAATTGTTTCATGGCTGCAAACATCTCCTCAGGAGTGTCGTAGGGCACATGGATGTGCTCCTTCAAGACGTCGATTGGCTCTTTCGTCGGATCTATTTCAGCTGCTAGCTCCCTGACCTTCTGCCTTACCTCCTCAAAATCCTTCTGGTACCAGGACAATATCCATTCGAGGTCCAATCCATATCGTTTTTCAACAAGATCGTCAAAGCCTACGTCCTCTAGCATTTTTCTTTCTTGTTTTTTGATGTCTTCAGCATCCTTTACGAATCGCCTCGCGAGAAGTTCCAACTTTGTCAAGCCTTCAACGGCGCTTTTATACGTCTTCTTTAAATCCGATGGTTTTTCCCCTCTTTTCTTGGCCCAAGCTTGAATGGTTTTTTTATTGTTATCCGCCTCTATTGAGAGGGAGCTGGCGCAGGCGATTGCGCGATCGATTCTGGGATCCGTGGAAGTTAAGCATAGACGCCTCATTTCCTTGAAGAATTGGTCTATGTTCGAGAGCTTTGGACTCAGTATCTCCGCTCTGATCTCATACCTCCTTGGCTCCTCCAAGAGCCTGCTTATCGAGTTACCCAGTGCTCGTATGTATTTCGCCGGATGGCGCTTATTGTCTTGGAGGATGATCTCCATACCATCCAACAAGTCTAAAAGGTGTTGAACCCAAACTTCGTTGTTGAGGGATTCTTTTAAGCTCTTGACTTTCTCTCTCAGTTCATTTATTTCTTTGAGGGCCTTTTCCACATTGACTTCAGAGGGCACGAACAGCTCTCTCTCATGGGTGTAGGCTCCTTTGGTGCTGCAATATAAGTCAAATATGACATCATCCAGTTCCTTTAGGCTAACCATAATTTTACCTCATTTAGAGATGCATTTTTCTTGTATATATTTTTTGATTCCCGTATGTGTTTGACGCTAAGATAATTTTTTATAAAAGTTGATTATTTTCCGCGTTGAGATCAGATGTTTGAACGTGAAAAAGAAGTGCTTCAAAGTGTTTATGAAAAAGGATCGGATAAAGTTACGGTTCTGAAAAACGGCGTAGTTATCGATGGTACTGGTAGGGCTCCCGTTGAAGATGCGTTTGTGGTCGTAAAAGGTAACAAGATCGAACAGGTCGGAGTTGGTGGGATCAAACTTCAAGATGCTGAGACAATCGATGTGGATGGAAAGACGATCATGCCCGGAATGATCGAGCTTCATGGCCATATGAGATGGGTCAGAACAGGCGAAGTGGTAGACGAGGGTGAATTGGCTCTTATCTCCGCGCACGCCTTGAAACAAAGCTTGGAAAAGGGGATCACGACGGTCCGTTCACAAGGCGAGTACTTCGGGACTGCCTTCGCCATCAAGAGGGCTCAGGCTAGAGGGCTCTTCGTGGGCTCGAGGATACGGGTGTGCGGCAGCCTCATATCGACCACGGGGGGCCATGGAAACATCACGGCAGATGGCCCATGGGAGTGCAGGAAGAGGGTCCGTGAGGCGATCAACGCAGGTGCCGACCACATCAAGATCGGTACCACGCACAGACCCTGGCGTGGCCTCGAAGAGTACACGATCGAGGAGTTGAACGCGTTGGTGGAGGAGACCCACAGGTACAAGAGAAAGGTCGCGTGCCACGCAGCGATGATGCCGGGCATGGAGCAGGCGATCAGGGCAGGGGTCGACACCATCGAACACGGGCCCTCGGAGTTCCCTTTCGAGATAGATGACCAGACCGTGAGACTCATGGTCGAAAGCGGTGTCTGGTGGGTGCCCACGCTCTGGTGTTTCATGCATGAGAAGACATCCGAGGAGCTGGCGGAAATAAAGAAGCTCTGGGAGTTTGGACCCTGGGACGCCGAGCTCGAAGAAGAGTGGATGATGCACGATACTAGAAGGTATGCTCCGATCAATTTCAAGAAGTGCAGGGCCGGCGGCGTGGTGAAGATTGCTACCGGCACGGACACGATGGGTGGTAATAAGTTTCATAGCTTCGGGCAGGCGCACGAGGAGGCCATCCTATTCGTGAAGTACGGAATGTCCAACATGGAGGCCATAAAGGCGGCGACCCTGAACGGTGCCATGGCCTACGGGGAAGACGACAAGCTCGGAAGCATAGAACCCGGGAAGCTAGCGGACGTAATAGTCGTCGATGGAAACCCACTGAAGGACATTACGGCCCTCAGAAAGGTCGTATTAGTTATGATTGATGGAAATATATTTAAAAATGAATTATAGTCTGTAGAAATTTATTCTATTAATAAAAAATGTAAATAACAACAAGTCAAAACCCCGTATCTATAAAACACAAGCTAATAAATCAGATAAAACATCGAGACTAGAAAGTCTTATATAATCTTTGTTTTAACGTGAAGGGACACGTATAGTCGTGTCTGAAGAGGGAAAATATATTGAGTTACATGAATGTTTCTGGTTTCTGCGAGAAGAGAGCCGAGAAGATACGGGAATACCTGGCCGACAGGGATATGAAGGCCCTGGCGGTCCTCGACAGCCTCAACACCGTCTACGTCGCCGGCTTCGAGCTCGACGTGGCCCCCTGGGAGAGGCCCGTGGTCACCCTCATACCCCTCGACGGGGAGCCCGCGATCCTCCTGAACGAGCTATCCATAAACCATTACCGCTACGGCCTGGAGAAGAACATGCACTGGATAAAGGACGTCAGGTACTACGACGAGCATCCGCGCATGGTGGGTCGCCGCTACTACACCCGGGAGTTTCCGCTGCTGTTGAAGGAGGTGCTGGAGGAGAGGGGGCTGTGGAAGGGTCGTATAGGCGTCGACAGCTCCCCGTCTAAGTTCGCCGGCTGGGTGGGGCCCCATCTGCCGGACGTGTGCGTCGTTGATGCTGGTTACATCCTCCGGGAGATGAGGCTGGTCAAGGACGAGTACGAGCTGTACTGGATGAGGAAGTCAGGGGAAATCACAACCTGGGGTCAGGACGTGATGAAGGAGGCCATCAAGCCCGGGAAAAGCGACGTGGAAATCTCTATGGAAGTCGCATACGCTCTCGCCATAGAGGCCGCGAAAAGGTTCCCCTCCGACGTATCCATAAAGCCTAGCGCAGGTTTCACGGGGACCGGGCCGGATGGTGCTATGCCCCACGGCTGGCGTCGTCCTTCCGGCAGGAAGGTTCAGGTGGGAGACTCGCTTCTGGACGGATTAAGCTGTCGGTACAACGCGTACAGCGTAGAGGATGAGCGAACTTGGTTGCTCGGGAAGCCCAGTGAGAAGCAGAAGAGGTTCTTCGAGGTAATGAAGGAGGCCCAGCAGGCCGGAGTTGATATGTGCGTGGCCGGGAACAAGGTCTCAGACAT
>JGI24422J19971_10001672_pt1 | contig 13597 bp, 10 predicted proteins | sample DeeMarSWOR152_54_FD_19971 | JGI IMG/M metagenome (IMG submission 19971) | reverse complement strand
GCATAAGTGCATAAGAGCACAAGAGCATAAATGCATAAGAGCATAAGAGCGTAAGTGCACAAGAGCGCAGGAGCATAAGAGCGTGGAGAAAGCACAGAACGCACAGAAAATAATCAATCATCGTTAATATTGTCATTGCCGTGTAGGCGGGAACAATAATCAATTTGAGGCCTCTGGACTATTCGTGCAATTGGCATATCTGAAATTCGCCGAGTGCGACAGGAAAAGATTTATGAGCAACTAATCCCAAAGCAATCCATACTAAATCGGCAGCGTCCAGTCGGCATACCTGAGATGAACATCTTTACCCTGGAACTCAAGTGCCCGCGCTGCATCAATTATGGGTCTCATTTTTTTGTCCGCCGTAACCAAAACCAGGCCATATTGAATTGCTACACTCGCGATAAGCAAATCGCGCTCATCTATCTCCAACTGCCTGCCCGTGACCTTATCGAACAGTTCTTCTGGCAACCTTTTCTTTTTTCCTCCATGTCTTCTCCATAGCTCCGCCCGAACAAGAGAATATGGCTCAACAGTATTATCATCGATCCCGAGATGGATTGGGTATGACTCAAAGAATTTCCTTAATACATCCTTCAATTCGTCTGAAAGCCTCGGGCCTTCCCTCGCTATCCCGAATTCAATCTCGGCAATTGCTATCACAGGAAGCATTACGCGGTCATCAAGATCAAGTTTTGACAAATGCCTCTTCACATTGTTGTACTGGGGAGATTCGGGTTTGGCAAGATACGAAATAATATTAGTGTCCAAAAGGTAGCCTCTGCTCATTTGTATTTACTCTACCCCTTCAAGCACCTTCACAAGGAGTGGATCTGTGATTCGAGGGACTTTATTCAGAAGGTTTTGTGCGGTACATTGCCTAAAATCTGACGATATATACATCCATAGTGGTATGTAAGCAGTGAATGACTCCGGAATGTATTCCTTGAACTCAAAAGGCGTAGGCCGGCGCTCGCCCCGAAAGTAATCTAACAATTCTCGTTCCAATCGAGGTGGCAAGTTATAGCCTTTAAGTATCAGTGCATCAACTTGAAGAAGAATATCTCTGAGAGTTACATCATCGGCCAAGACTTGGTGTTCAACTCTTGCCATATACTCACAAACAAGTCGGGCGATGCTTTCTTTGTCGTAATCTGACACTTCTGGGACTGGAATATTTCTGATGGTCTTTACCAGATTATGTTTACCCCGTTCGTGCGCCGCAACAAATGCATTCGCCAAAGGGGCATTTAGGATTGCAGCTAAATATTCAGGAGAAACACTCAGGTTGTTGGGCCATAGCGCGATAAAGTTTTTTGATGAAATGTTTCCCTCTCTGTCTATAAATGCTGCATATCTCCATGCGCCACGTGACGTGCGATGCGCATTTAGAAAAACCTTAGGTTTTTCCCACTGATACCGAAGAATATCACTCCATTTAAGCTTTCCTTCTTCCAATCCCAAATATCCTGCAGAAGGAGGTAAAAAGACTTCGGTCATTTGTTCAGCTAAGCAATATCCTTTCTGAAAACCGGGCTTTTGGATTTCTGAATAGGATATCTTTTGAGTCCTTTTGGTCTTTTGGTCTGGATAACTCAACTCAATACCACGATGGATTTTTGCAATGTCTTTAAATTTAGAGAAATGCGATAATAGTCCCCACATATCCCTCAAAGGATAAATAGCTATAGTAGCTTCTGCTTCAAGAGGTGTTTTCCGTTCTTGAGCCTGCCACGTATAACTATAAGTGTTAAGAAACCGCTCACGGTCGCTCTCCTTAACGAAGGTAAACGTAGTTTTAGACTTATGATGCCTAACGGGTTTTTTAGCAATTAAAAGAGCTGTTTCGTGCTGGGAGATATGGAAAACCCTATCCGGCAAAGAAACAAGGTCAATTTCTTCAAAACGTTCCGCAAGTGTCCTTCTAACCTGTGCATAGGCACGGCCGTCCAAGAATTTTTGGGGGAGAACAAATCCCAACATGCCATCCTGATGAATATTTTCGAGTATCCTATTAAGCAATTCTATTGGCTTGTGGCGGTATTTTAGATTCTTATAAGAAGCATAGTCTTCATCCTTAAACTTTTCAAAAGGAGGGTTACAAAGCACGATTCTGGCTCTTTTGAGATCAGATATAAATTTTTCGGATGTGAAAACATCCATGTTGTATAAGCGCCAATCATTATGGTTCGGTAAATCAGCTAACATTAAGCAAAGTCGGTTTACCTCTACTGCAAATTGATCTTTTTCATAGCCGGACAGTACCTTCACAAAATAATTATGACGTTCTTGTGGTGTCATAGTATTACCCAATAATTCGCGCAGTCTCTGTAATGTGGCCACCAAAAAAATACCATGACCCGAGCAGGGCTCTACTATCCGCAGTTGGTTTCTGGGAATCTGTTCTATAGGTAATTTATGTACAATATAACGAGCTATGTTATACGGCGTGCTGTGAATACCGAGACGGTCACGCGTCTTGGGGTCGACCAGAGTATTCTCATAGATGTAAGCTAGTACTTCAACAGAAAGATTGGAGAAATCAAATCCCGTCCAAATCTTTGAGACAACGGCTTCTTGGGTGGGAGGGTCTTCTATAATCGATTGCTCTTTTCCGCCATAAATTTCCCCAACCATTTGCAACAACCTACCGGTATCCGATACACCTGACAATGAATCAAAGTTTAGTTGTTTTCGATCATGAAGAACTTTTGACGCCAGGACCTGGAAAACAAGACGGAACAATTTACCCATTTCCGGCACTCGGCCAGTTTTTTTCTTATAGACACTTCTTGATGCGTTTAATGTATCTGGGATGAGCCTGTCGAGCTTTTCTCTAATATGCGACTCCAGAGCAGGTATTAGTCCAAGATCAAAAAAGTCAAGTTGCTTTGGACCAAGGTCGATAGGAATGTTCTTGGCTCGGAGTATTTGCTCTGGTGACCATTCTTGCTCATATTTCTTGAAGAGTATCCTTATATCATTTTCGCGTACCTCTTCACGTTTTTCCGTTGCTCGTGCATCCCTACCGATTTTCCATGCCGCTAAGCGTCCTTCGCCCACTTCCAATCCAATAGGTGCTCCAAGAGCACGGAAATCAGTCACCAACGCTCTTCCTGATTTACCATTCGAAACAACCACCGCTAAGCAGGCACTGTCATATGAGAAAGGCGTTCGGCCAAAAGCGGCTAACGGCACGCGTCTTTCAGGAGTCCCCTGCACAAACCAATCCTTAAATGCATAATCACGCACTAAGTATTCCGACTCATACCCAATCGCGCGGACCTGAGAAACCACTCTCGCGAAAAGCCTTTGCTGTTCAGAGTTCGTAAAAATTGCCTCCATAGACTTTCCTCTCACACCAATTTCTTAGTTTGTACCAAGCAAAACAAGCAACATCTACATAGTATCCGATAAAACCTGCCTATATTTAGCTGGCCAATTTATGATACCCAAAAGCCAATTTGACGTCAAACAGTTTAGCGCACAAGTCATAGGTACACCTGCCGCAAGCCCTTGCTTCCCATCGTCCTAAGTTGTCTTACTAAATACTAACGACTGAGTTTTATTGCTGCTTCTTTTGCAAAGTATTTAATTGTCCTCGTATCTCGCAATTAAAGAGCACAAGAAACAAGTGCATAAGAGCATAAGGCGCAAGGCTATTTTGATAACAATTTGGCAACATCTTTTGCAAAATAGGTTATGAGGATGTCCGCGCCGGCGCGTTTAATGGCGGTGAGCATCTCCATCATAGCGGACTCTTTGTCCAAAAGACCAGCGTCAGCGGCGGAATTTAACATCATATATTCGCCGCTGACGTTGTAGGCGGCTATGGGACAATCGAAACGCTGCCGGGCACGATATATAATGTCGAGAAAGCAAAGGGCGGGCTTGACCATTACGATATCGGCACCTTCTTCTATATCGAGTGCGATTTCGGCCATCGCCTGGTCAGAGTTTGCAGGGTCCATTTGATAAGTCTTGCGGTCGGCAAGACCTGTCCCTGCGAAAGCAGCCGACGGTGCCGATTCGGCAGCATCTCTGAACGGCCCATAAAAAGCAGAGGCGTATTTTGCTGCGTATGACATAATAGCCACATTAGGGAAGCCGTTTTCTTCCAGAGCTTCGCGAATGTACTTGACGCGGCCATCCATCATGTCCGAAGGAGCAACTATATCAGCACCAGCCTGAGCATGCGACAAGGCAACCTTAGCCAATAACTCGCAGGTTGCATCATTATCGATCTTACCGTCTTTGATAACGCCGCAATGGCCGTGTGAAGTGTACGCGCAAAGGCAAATGTCGGTAATAACGAGAAGCTGCGGTGCAGCTTTCTTGATTTCTTTAACGGAGCGATGGACAACGCCGTCTTCTGCCCAGGCTTGTGAGCCGATATCATCTTTTCTGGCCGGCAGACCAAAAAGCAGCACCGCAGGTATTCCGAGAGAGGCCACCTCGGCAGCTTCGGCGGCAACCGTGTCCGGCGAGAAGTGAAAACAGTCTGTCATTGACTTAATCGGCTCCTTGAGGCCTTTATCTTGGCGGACAAACAACGGATAAACCAAATCGTCCACGCTTAAACTGGTCTGACACACCAACCTTCGCATAGCAGGGCTGCTGCGCAGCCTTCGCATTCTGATTTTTGGAAAAGACATCATATACTCCTACAAAGAAATCCGAATCTCAAATATCGAAATCCGAAACAATATCGAAATTTAAATGTCCAAATGACAGAAACGTTTAGAGTGCTGAACTTTTGTCATTTGAATCCTTCGGCCTTGCTCTGGATAACTTCGTTTCGCGTTTCAGATTTCGTATTTCACTTACCGGATTCATACCTCTTTGTCTGTCAGATAGCAGGCCGGGTCATTCGGCCGGTATTCATCTTAAACAAAACGTGCAACAATATAGTTTCGAGATACTTATCATTTATAAATTTTTTCTATAGCAGCGAGCAAGCCGTCAATAGTGTGCTCAGCCGCTTCCGTATCAACCTTGAGACCGAGATTTTTTAATTGTTCGGAAGTTGTCGGCCCAATCGATGCAACCCTGACGTTAGCTGAATTTACCAGTTTACCGGGGATTTGCTTGAAAAACATCTTAGCTGAAGAAGGACTTGCAAACATCAGCCAATCAATCCGGCCGTTTTTAATTTTTTCAATCAGCCATGCGCTGTCGGCTTTTTCTTCTGCGATGGTATAAACGGCCACATCATCAACTTTAGCCGCGGCCTGTGACAAAAGGTCGATAAGCTCCTTGGAAGCAAGCTGCGAACGTAAAAGCAAAATCTTCTTGCCGTGCAAATTCGTAAAACGGATTAACTGTTTGCCGAGCTGCTCGCCCGTGAAAATGCTCGGCACAAAATCCGCTTTTATGCCGAATTCGCTTAGTTTGGCTGCGGTTTCACTGCCGATTGCAGCAATTTTCGCAGAACCAAAGACTCGGGCATCTTTGCTTAGAGCGTGTAAAGCTTCAAAGAATATCCATACGCCGTTGCTGCTGGTAAAGATTATCCAATCGTATTCGGCGAGCTTTGCAAGCACCTGCAAAAACTCGTTTGTCTTCGTCAACGACTTAATTTTTATTGTCGCAAATTCGATTGGATTGCCGCCCTGCTGAACAATCTTAGCTGCGAATTCAGCATTGCCTCGAGCATCGCGGGTTACAACGATGCTTTTGCCGAACAACGGCTTTTTCATAAACCAGCTCAGCCTCGTGTCACTGTCTGCGGCGGTGCCGATAACGATAATGGCGGGTGGTTCGAGGCTCTCTGCCTTACACTTTTCGCTTATCCGGCTAAGCGAGGCTTTTACAACTCTCTGGCCGGGCAAAGTAGCATCAGCGATTACGGCTGCGGGGGTATCGGGGGCCATGCCATTTTCTATCAGCCGCTCAGCAATATAACCAAGATTGCCGACGCCCATATAAAAAACTATGGTGCCGCTGAACTTGGCGAGCAGGTGCCAGTCGATTTTGCTTTCCTGCTTGCCCTCTGCCTCACGGCCGGTAACGAAAACCACCTGTGAGCTATACTCTCTGTCGGTAAGAACGATGCCGGTATAGTCGGCTGCGGCGATGCCGGCGGTTACGCCGGGCACTATTTCAAAATCGATTCCGGCTTCGGCAAGAACAGCAGCTTCTTCGCTGCCTCTGCCGAAGATGCAAGGGTCGCCGCCTTTCAGCCGGACGACTGTTTGGCCGCTGGAGGCCTTTTCAATTAGCAGCTTATTGATCTGGTCCTGCGTAAAGGAACGTTTGCAGATGCGTTTGGGCACGTGGATAATCTCGGCATCGGCGCGTGCATATCTAAGCAATGCAGGGTTGGCAAGTTTATCGTAGATTACACAGTCAGCAGCCTTGAGAACCTCTGCACCGCGAACGGTAATCAAATCCGCCCGGCCCGGGCCGGCTCCAACGAGATATACAAAACCTTTTTTCATAGCGTATAGTGTTATGTTAAGATACCAAATATATCCCGAAATCGCAAAATTAACCACGTGATTATTTGGACTGCGGAATATTGAACAAGGAATATCGAATTATGAAGTAAGAGACAAATCCCGTAATAAATTGCGGGGCTAAGTATTTTGGGATTCCGCATCGAGTGCGGAATGACAGTGAGAGAGAATTTCTTTGCCGCCGGCGGTGAGGAGTTCGTTGGCGATTTGCTCGGCAAGATTGTTGGCCTGGCGGGCAGGGCCGGTGAGCCGACGGCGGATAAAATTTTGGCCTTGCAGGTCTGATATGAATGCGCAAATTTCTATATCGCCGCCAGCAATCTTTGCAAAGGCCCCGACGGGGGCGTGACAGCCGCACTGCATCGTTGTCAGAATGCTTCTTTCTGCGAAAGTTACCATCCTTACCGCTTTGTCATCTATGGCGGCGATAATTTCGTTTGTTGCAATATCATCACTTCTTGTCTGAACGGCCAGCGCGCCCTGGGCGGGGGCTGGGATAAATTCGGCAGGGTCAAAAAGCAGGGAGATTCTGTTACCCAGGCCGAGCCTTTCCAGGCCGGCTCTTGCCAAAACGACCGCGTCAAATTCGCCGCTATCGAGCTTTCTTAATCTCGTTTGTAAATTGCCGCGAATAGGCGTCGGCTGAAGGTCAGCGCGCAGGCGTCTTAGCTGAGCTATCCGTCTTAGACTTGAGGTGCCTATCCTTGCGGAACGGCGAAGCTGCTGGATTGAACTAACCGCATCATTTGCTACGAGACAATCTTCAGGAAATTGCCTATCGCACACTGCGGCGATGGTTAGGCCTTGCCGCTTTCGCGTAGGCAGGTCCTTGAAACTGTGGACGGCAAAGTCGGCCTCGCCGGCCAACAAAGCATCCTCTACCTTCGAGGTAAAAAAACCGCTGTTTTTGAGATTCCATAAAGCGGTGCGTCTGTCACGGTCGCCTCTGGTCGTCACCTTTCGGATTTCGATTTGTATATCGGGAAACTTCCTTTTCAAGGCAGAGATAATAATCCGGGTTTGAGCGATGGCGAGCCGGCCGGGGCGAGTTGCAACAGTAAGGACGTTCATACTGGACACTGACTAACACTGACTTACTGGACACTGACTAACACGGACTTATTGGACACTGACTAACACGAATTAGCATTATTTGTTTTTTAGTTAAATGCCCACAATAAATTGCGGAGCTAAATACTCTTGAGTTTTTTTCTGTATGACTCAGTCGCCTGTATATCCGCACATGCCGACTCGTGGTGAATTGACTACAGGCAAGAGCAACTCCTCGCCACATTCATGTTCAGCAGCACACTGGTCACAAAGCCATCCTTCTGCGCCCGACCAGAGACAGTCGGTGCACACCTGCGCAGCCATTTTGCCACAGGACATACAGGGAATTGGTGGCGGCTCATTCCTGGCCAGGACTTGGATGGACTTGCCCTTTATTTGGCTCTGCCGCTGCGAGACGACTTTCAGTGCCAGGTACGTTGTAGTGCCAAAGTCATAGTCGTGGTAAAACCTCATCCCGGGACTTAGAACCTGGGCCAACTTGACGTTCATACTCTTGTCGCCAAATTCCGCCATTGGAGCGACCGAATACATTCTGTCTTCGATTGTAAACGCGCTCATGTGGCCGCAGCATTCCAGCCAGGTTCGTCTAAGAAAATCATCAAGCGCGTCCAGCTTTGCATCAGCGGGCACCTCAAGATGCATCCAATAATGGGGCTGGTAGCGACCCTCAACCATAAGATGAAAGGTATCTGTTTTCCGCGGACTTCGGCCGGGAGATGACGTCCCTGAATTTTGTTCTTTTTGTTTGCACGATTTGAGGTGTCTGGTCATCGCTGACTTGCTGAAGGTGCTGCCACACAGATGACAAGTTCCCTTCGACATTTGTCTTGCCATTTATTGAACCTCCTACAATATCTTGTTGACTAAATTTGCCAGAACAAGCTTCGTTAGCACCGCTTTTATTGCCTATTGCTTTGCGATTGCAATAAATTGTAAATACAGCGATTATATATATCAAATTCTTTTTCATTGCATAAATCCGAATACCGAATGTGCTTGCAAATAAGACGCTTTTTGTCATAATCAAGTCCTTTGGAAATTGACTAAGAACCCATAAGAATGAGTGCCAGGTACCTCATTAGCTCAAAGATGGGCGTAAGGGAAATCCAATGAACAAATTCAAACGCACTGTGATGTGGATTGCCTTGATGCTGATAATACTCTTGATTTTCCTGTCTATCTACGGTGCATTTGTCGGCCTGGAGCGGGCAAAAAACTTCTTTAACAGCCTTCCCTTGGCTGTTTACTGGTCGGTCTTTGGCCTGCTCTTGATTGTAGCCCTTGCAGTATTTCGTCTGTTGGTTCGCGTACCCGACCTCCTGCTGATGCACGCGGGCTGTATCCTGATTATTTCCGGCTCTATGTGGGGCTCACAAGCCGGGCATAAACTCCAGAAAAAGCTCTTTGGAGTCAACAAGACTCAGACAAGCCAAATGACAATCTACGAGGGATACCCAGAGAACCGCCTTATATTGGAAAACCGGGACCAGATGTTTCTGTTTAGCGTTGTGCTTGGGCCCCAAAGGGATTTAGATAATAGCACCGTCTCAAAAGAGCTTCGGCAAGAGTTCAAAGACAACGAGAGGCCACTTTCAGAGGATGTTACCGTCTCAGTTGAACTGCCGGGCAGGGCATGGATGATAGGCGACAATTTGAAGGCTTACTTTGTCAGGAAAGAGGACGATAGGCTGAACATTTACGATCCGATTAAGGAACTACCTTTTTTCGTAAGGCTTAAGGACTTCAGATTGGAATACTATAAGCCGGAGTACCTGCAAATCCAAAACCGGCAAGGTAAGAGCTGGAGAATGCCCATTGAAATCGGCGAAGAATTTCCGTTAGGCGACGACTTTGGCACGATAAAAATCCTCAGAGTGTTTGAGAATTTCAAGATCAGAATTGAGGGCGGCAAAAACGTCCCCTTCGACGACCCAGAACCCGGCTACAATCCAGCGCTCGAAGTTCAGATTAAATCGCCTGATGGTGATGTAGCCACGAAATATGTTTTTGAGCGTTTTCCGGGACACGTCCATCCTGAAGACAGATTTTTGCTAAGCTATCATAGAGTTATTAGTGATTATGTAAGCGAGCTGCAGATTATCAAAAACAATAAAGTTGTGGCCGAGAAGAACATCGAAGTAAACCATCCCCTGCACTTCGGCGGATACCATTTTTACCAGGCTGATTATGACAGAGAGGCCGGGCAATATACTGTTCTTATGGTAGTTTCCGATACAGGTCTGGTCTTCGTTTACGCCGGTTACGCGATGCTGTGTTTAGGTGTATTCTGGCATTTCTGGCTAAAACACATATATGCGAGAATAATAATCAAAAGCAAATAAATGGAAATTAAATATACAACTCAGGGCCTGCTGATTTACATTGCTATCGTTGCATACCTCTGCGCGTTCGTGACCAGTTTGCTGCGCCGCCGAACAATTGCGCACCTGTTATATATAGTTGGTTTTGTGATTGCGGTCCTGTCTTTTGGTTATCGCTGGTATTATGTCCGGCATGTACCCCTGCAGAATCTTTTCGAGGTGTTTCTATGCTTAGGCATGATTTATCCGGTCTCGCTGTTTTGCCGCCGTATCCTGCGGGTGGGAGGCTATGGTGCCGACATGCTGGTAGGAGCAATCGTGCTTTTCCCGGCTGGTTTTGTTTTTAACGCCCGGCCACAACAACTGCCGCCCGCTCTGCAAATCTGGCTGTTTGTGCCACATGTAGCTGTATACGCGCTTTCATATATCTTCATGGCGAAAGCCACTTTTCAGGCGATTTGCCAACTGGCCAGCAGGACCGCCAATCCTGATGAGGGGCTCCTGTCGCCTGAGCAGGCAACTTACAGGATGATTTGTACCGGCTTTCCCCTGCTGACGCTCGGCCTTATCCTCGGCAGCATTTGGGGTAAACTGGCGTGGGGTGATTACTGGGGCTGGGACCCTAAAGAACTCTGGTCGTTAGCATCATGGNTGGTTTACGTTGGATATTTCCATTNTCGCTATATGTTCGGTAAAAAGTACGCACGTATCAACAGCACCTGGGCTATTGCAGGTATGGTCGTCATTNTTGTAACTCTGCTGTGGGTAAACCTCTCCAGACTCTTCCCAGGCCTGCACAGCTATGCAACGTAAGATATAAGATTAAATAACACCCAATAAATTGGGGGGCTAAATATGAGGAAAACGGAATGCTACGCAACATTACATCTGATAGATAAAATTTGAGGGAATAAAAATCCGTGAGGTCTATTTTAATATGGGAAACTTAAATCGAAGGAACCTTTTGTTTTAAGGAGGCCAAATGATGTTGCGAAAGGACAAAATTGCATTGCTGCTCGCCGCTCTGTTATTTGTTACCGGCTGTGAACAAGCAGTCAAAGATGGTATGGTGACGATTGCGGAAAATGGCGCGGCGAAAGCTGTCGTAGTCGTTGCCCAAGATGCAAGCGAGCCGGAGCAGCACGCGGCGGCTGAACTGGCCGACTTCCTCCGGCAGATAACCGACGCAAAATTTGAAATCGTAGCCCCCCCTGCCGCTGGCAAGTCCCGTCTTCTCGTTGGGCCCAAAGCCGCTAAATTAGCCGCTCCCGACTTCTCTACTGAGGGGCTGGGCAGCGACGGCATGGTCATCCGCACGATGGGAAAGGATATGATATTGGCCGGCGGTTACCCTCGCGGCACACTGTATGCAGTTTATACACTCCTCGAAGACCACATCGGCTGCCGCTGGTGGTCCTCGACCGTCAGCACCATACCCAAAAGGCCAACGCTTGAAGTGAGTAAGCTCGACGTGCGTTACGTGCCGGTGCTGGAATTCCGGGAGCCATTCTGGTTCGATGCCTTTGACGGCGATTGGGCGGTGCGCAATAAATGTAACGGACACACTCAGCGGCTGGACGCCAAACGTGGCAGTAAGCACATCTATCAAGGATTCGTGCACACCTTTTACAGCCTGATCCCGCCGGCAAAATACTTCAAGGACCATCCTGAGTGGTTCAGCGAAATCAACGGAAAACGCAGCTATAAGCGGGCCCAGTTGTGCCTGACCAATGAAGAAATGCGCAAGGAGCTGGTCAAGAACCTCAAGACTCGTCTGCGCGAAAATCCTGCCGCAACCATTGCTTCAGTTTCACAGAACGATTGGCATGGGAACTGTCAGTGCAGCCAATGCGCCGCTGTTGAAAAGGAAGAAGGCAGCCCGGCCGGTCTTGTGCTGCGCTTCGTCAATGTCATCGCCGCGGACATCGAGAAGGAATTTCCCAACGTAGCCATCAGCACTCTGGCGTACCAGTACACCCGCAAACCTCCGAAATTGGTAAAGCCCCGACACAATGTTATCGTCCGGCTGTGCAGTATCGAATGCTCATTCAGTAAGCCGCTGGCCGACGAGCGAAATAAAAAATTCCAGGATGACATCGTCGGCTGGTCAGAAGTTTGCGATCGGCTTTACATCTGGGACTATACGACAAACTTCAGGCACCATATAATGCCGCACCCTAACCTGCGAGTTCTGGGACCAAATGTCAAGTTCTTTGTGGACCATAACGTCAAAGGTATTTTCGAACAGGGTGCTTACAGTACCAATGGCGCAGAGATGGCTGAACTTCGGGCCTGGGTGCTGGCCAAGCTGCTGTGGGACCCTACGCGTGACGGGCAAAAGCTGATTGACGAGTTCATCGAGGGCTACTACGGCCCTGCAGGCCCGCACATCAAGGCCTACTTAGAGCTTACGCATAATGCGGTCGAAGCGAGCGGCGATTGGCTCGGCTGCTTCTCAGAGCACACGGCCAAATTTCTTTCCTTCGAGACGCTTAGCAAAGGCTGGGCCGAACTCAAAGCTGCCGAAGCAGCCGTCAAGGACGACCCGGACCTGCGTTTTCGCGTTCAGGTCGCACAACTGCCGGTAATGTACACCTTTATGATGCGCTGGGATGAAATGTGTGACAAGGCCGCAGCCCCTGCGGATTGGCCTATGCCCCAGTCCATCAAAACAGTTTACGAGCGGTTTATGAAAGTAGCCAAGAAAAAGAACATTACCCGCCTTAACGAGTGGAATGAGGGCTACGGCGCGCTGGAAGAGGCGCTGAAACGGGCGACGAAATGACCAAGATTCTCGCAATGAATTGCAGATTGAGAAGTTATGCGAAAAGCACACAAAAGCCTAATAGGAAAAGGCCGCGTAAGTTATCTCTTCAAATTTTCTTACACGTGCAGAAACAAGAGGTATGATACTAACAGCAGCGGAGAGGATGATTCTTACGTGTGAACCATACAAACAGAAGGCGGCTTCTGAAAAATGCGAATAAATCAGATAGTCAGAATTATTGTCTTGACCATTGCTGGCCTTCTTATAGCCGTTGGCGTTTTATCCTTAATCGTCTCATGGTTTGTATTCCGGGAACTCAGGCAGTGGAGCGAGGCACGCCCGCTCGATATTGAGGTAGATTTATCTCAACCGGGTGAGTTCTCTGATCAGTTCATTCTTAAATGTCCCGATGCAGTTTACTATGAGTTGTGCTTGGTATTACCTTCTTCCCTATGCGTCAAGTCCGAAGGAGAAGAACTACTTGCGGGGTTGGAGGCGTCCTGCAGCATTATGGATTCTTACGGTTCAGAGCTCCCGCACCTCCGAGAACTGCGTCTGAAGCCAGCCAAAGTAACACCTGGAAAGCCAATGTTGTTGGAGTCCATAGGTCATCTTCCCGAAGACACATACACATTCAGACTCACCGTCTCCCAGGGAGCCGGAGCGTTGTCGGGAGTCGAGCAACACCTTATTATGACATATGTTGTGGGCATGGGGAGGCAGCTTGCTTCATTTATGGCCTTATACGGCGGCGTAATTGCTTTAACCGTTGGAGCTTTACTATGCATCATCGGTGTGATACTAAAGAGAAGAGTGCGGTAAATATTTTATTAAGTGGGTGAATATCGAATTTCGAATAATGAATGTCGAATGATGAAGGAGCAGTGGTGGAACAAGCCCCACCATACCGGACTATTGGCGCTTCGGTCGGATTATGATATAAACTTAAAGTCGTTTGGATTGTCGGTTTTGCTGAAAGG
>JGI24422J19971_10001671_pt1 | contig 13599 bp, 13 predicted proteins | sample DeeMarSWOR152_54_FD_19971 | JGI IMG/M metagenome (IMG submission 19971) | reverse complement strand
AACTGTCCTCATCGTAAGGCCTTTCACTTTTTATCACCCTGACGTTTGGCCACAGGAGTAGAGGGCAAAGCGTACTGGATCAGTCGTTCCATTAAATTGGCATGGTGCTCGTCCTCATTTCTTACCATTTTCCCTATATCCGCTCTGGGATTGAGATACGTAAGTAACTCGTGTCTTAGTGCCTCGTGCACCCTGATATAGGCAAGCCTGTCCTCATTTGATAGTGGCGACGTGATTTTCTGGATAAACTCCCAGCCTGCCTGACTTGCCGGTTTTAAGGCGTTCTCCGCCTTGCTTGTGATAGACACATCTACTACCCTGCGGTCACTCCTGTCTCTTACCCTTCTGAGCAGACCAGCTTTGACCATGCGGTCGACTATCATACTGGCGCTGTTCAGGCTACGTCCTAACCACCGAGCTATGTCGGTTGGCCTCGTAGGACTGCCGATGTGTTTTATAGCCGCAAGCACTGCATACTGCTCCATAGTAAGATTGTATTCACCATATAGTTGGTCCTCACACATCTTAAGCAGGGCGCGGGTTCGGTGCGACATGTACCACAATCTCAATAGTAGATTTCCGTTTTCGTAATTTATCGCCATATTTATCCTCTCCTGATTATTTCATGGGAACCTTGCCCTTTTAGGAAGGTTTTTTATTGTAACGTATTCTATTATTTACAACAAGTCAACATGACTTAATAATAACTTTCTCCAATTCGTGCAGTCCCACATTGTGTAATCATCATTCATTCAAGACATGCCAAAAGAAGAACCTCGTCGCGACACATAAGAAGAACCACGCAATGACACACGAGGCACTTATTACAGGGGCATGTTATCTATCAACCTCGTTTTGCCTATCCTGACGGCCAATGAAGCCACTGCCGGGCGGTCGATCAAGCTTAATTCCTCTAATGTCTCGGCATCAGCAATGCTGACATAGTCAATCTGGGCTAGAGCTTCTTTTTGGATGACGGCGGTCATTTGCCTTCGAATCTTTTCAGCGTCTTTTTCTCCGCCCTGCCCTAATTGCTGTGCCAATGTAAGAGCCTTGAACAGTATCGTGGCTGCTTGACGCTCTTCAGGACCGAGGTAAACATTGCGGCTGCTCATAGCCAGGCCATCGCTCTCCCTGACCGTGGGCACAACTACAACTTCAAGGTTCATATTGAGGTCAGCCACCATTCTCTTAATGACCACCACCTGCTGGGCATCCTTCTGCCCGAAGTAAGCCCTGGATGGCTGGATAATGTTGAACAGCTTGGCCACTACGGTGGCTACACCCCTGAAATGCCCCAGTCGCGATGCTCCCTCAAGTCGCTCGGTTACCTTCTCCACGTCCACCCAGCTACTAAATTCGAGCGGGTACATCTCTGCATTGGGGGGGACAAAGACAACATCCACCCCTTCTTCTCGTAACAACGCCAGGTCCTGATTAAGGTCTCGGGGGTAACTGCCAAAATCTTCAATGGGCCCAAATTGGGCGGGATTGACATAAATACTAACAACAACGGCGGAATTTTCCATCCTGGCCTGCTTCACTAAAGCCAGATGACCTTTGTGAAGATAGCCCATAGTGGGAACAAAGCCCACTGAGCCGCTGAGCTTCTGCCTTAATGCCTTTATCTCAGGTATAGTCTCTACTACCTGCATACCGCTAGCTTTCAGACTTTAGCTGTTTGATAAGGCTTGCATCCATGGTATAGCTCTGTTCCATAGTGGGGAAACTAAGAGATTTAACTTCAGATATGTAACTAGAAACAACAGTCTTAATTTCTCCGGCTAACCTGGCATATTGTTTGGCATGCTTGGGCACAAATTCGGTATAAAGGCCCAGAATATCGCTGATCACCTGGACTTGACCATCACAATCAGGTCCGGCGCCGATGCCAATTGTGGGGATAGCCAGCTTTTGAGTAATCAGTTTGGAAAGAGGTGCTGGAGTGCATTCTAGAACGATAGCAAAAGCGCCAGCTTCCTCCAAAATACAGGCGTCGTGGAGCAACTTTTTAGCTTCCTCCGCCGCCTTACCCCGTACCTTAAACCCTCCCAATTGATGTACAGATTGTGGAGTAAGTCCAATGTGCCCCATGACCGGTATACCACAGTCAACAAGTCGTCTGACCTTCTCGGCAACTACCTCACCCCCCTCCAATTTCACCGCCTGTGCTCCTCCTTCCTGAATAAACCTTGCAGCATTACATAAGGCATCGGAGACGCTGATATGATAGGTCATAAAGGGCATATCGCCTATTATTAGTGACTTCTTACTTCCTCTCACTACAGCTTTGGTATGATGAATCATCTCCTCCATAGTCACAGGGATTGTTGACTCATAGCCCAGCATAACCATCCCCAGGCTGTCCCCAACCAATATCAAAGGCACACCAGCTTCATCAACTATCTTGGCTGTCACGTAGTCATAAGCAGTAAGCATAGGTATCTTTTCTTTCCTGCGCTTCATCTCTTTTATCTCGGTAATAGTAACTCGCATTGTCACCTCCTAAAATTGTAGACAGTAATTAGGATTTAGTAATTAAAGGTCACCCCTACTGGCTACTGACTTCTGAATTCTTTCCCATTGAGGAACCATAGGCAAGGGCTCAATGATTCTGTTTTGACTATCCACAAGAACTATGCTTGGGGTCATGTTGATTGCGTCATCGTCANGAACCTGGCAATAAGAGAGNATGATAACTATATCGCCCTTTGCCACCAATCTGGCGGCAGCACCATTGATACCAATAATCCCCGAATTTTCCTCCCCTTCGATAGCATAAGTGCTGAACCTGGCACCGTTGTTGATGTTCAGTACCTCCACCCTTTCGAAGGGCAGGATGTCGCTGGCTTCCATGAGAGACCTGTCAATAGTAATACTGCCTTCGTAATCTAAATCAACTTGAGTAACTCGGGCTCGGTGGATTTTACTTTTCAGCATAGTTCTCATATTCTACCTCCCTAGGTATAAAGTTTATTTGCCTACCTTCTTTTCAAAGAAAGTAAGGCTTTCATCTCCTCTGCTTTTTGTTCATTAATCTTGCCTTTAGCTAAAGCAACAGGAATAGTCTGAAGCCCTAGCTCCTTATAGGTAGTGAGTAAAGAGGGGCTCCTGGCCTCAAGGGCATTTAAATGCCTCTCTATAGTGCCTAAATCCCCGCGGGCAATGGGACCAGTAAGACAATTGGGCAAACCAATATTGTCAATATTGTTAATCGTTCCCCTGAGCAAAGGCAATAAAGCTTTAGTCGCCTGCTTTGGCGATATCTCGAAATCCTGCCACAAGTCCAGGGCCAATTTCACCAGAGTTACTAAATAATTACAGGCGAAAACGGCTGCGGCGTGATACAGCACCTTGTCCCCCGGCTTAAGTTCCACCCAATTGCCATTTAAAAGAGTAGTTAACTCCTTAAGCGTTGATAATAGGGACTGTTCAGCTTCCAGGGCAAAGGTAGAGCCAGGCAAGTTTTCTATGGCCTGGTTAACATCGGCAAAGGTCTGCAACGGGTGAAATGAGCCAACAGCAGCCCCAAGTCTATTTGCTGGCTCCAGAATATCCACGGAATGAGCGCCACTACAATGCACGACGCTTTGGCCTTTGTGCCACTGAACCTCGCCGCATACCTGAGCTATGACATCGTCGGGAGTAGTGATAAAGACCAGTTCAACTGCATCTACCAATTCCTGCGCACTATGGCAAACCCGGCAATTAGGCACCAGCCGGGCTAGTTTCTGTGCTGAGGACAAGGTCCGGCTGGATACAGCCACCACCGGACATTTCTTTTGAGACAGCCTTACTGCCAGGGCAGTGCCTGTGGTTCCAGCGCCAATAAAGCCAATCTTTAGCATTTTTTTACATCCTTAGCCGCTGGCACACCAGCTAGAGTTTCCGCTTTTTGAATTGCTCTAACTATGGCTTCGGCGACAACCTCGGCAGCCGCTGCCCCCAGAGCGCTAACGTGGGCCTCCTTCTCACCTATGGAAAGAGCGAATAAAACATCGCCATCATGCATGGTGTGGCATGGGTCAATAGTACGAGCGATACCAACCTGGGACATGTGGGCTAATTTGCTTACCTCAGCTTTACTGAGTTTGGCATTGGTAGCCACCACACCAATTACGGTATTAAAGGGCAAGACTGCTTTCTTGAATTCGCCTTTCTTCCATAGTTCAGATGTAGATAAAAATCCGCGTTCGTCCATCTTGCGAGGACCAGCTAAGATTTTTCCTGTTCCGGGTTCAATAACATCTCCGATGGCATTTACCACTATCAGGGCAGCTACCACAATATCTCCGGCTATTTTCTGACTGGCAATCCCCAAACCACCTTTAACCGCTCTCTTTATACCCAGAGTCTTGCTCACTGTTGCCCCGGTGCCTGCACCAACGCATCCTTCAGATACTTCGGTGTTAGTAGCGGCCAGGCAAGCTTGATAACCCTCGTTAGCGCCTGGTCTGATTTTAGAATCACCTACATTTAGGTCGTAAATAATGGCGGCCGGCACAATTGGCACCCTCCCGGCGCTAGTCTCATGACCAAATCCTCGCTCCTCCAGATACCTCATGACCCCGGCGGCAGCATCCAGACCAAAAGCGCTGCCCCCGCTGAGAACGATGGCCTGGACTTTCTCCACTAAGTTTTCTAGGCGGAGCAAGTCCGTTTCCCTGGTCCCTGGCGATGAGCCACTGACATCAACGCCGGCCACAGCCCCTGATTCACAAAGTACTACTGTGCAGCCGGTAACTGCCTGCCTATCGGTATAATGCCCGACCTTAATTCCCGGGACATCCGTTACAGCGCCCAACATAACCATAGTAAAAAACCCTCTCGGCATCACCGAGAGGGTCACTAAAACAATCCTTCTTGTCCGTCTCGGTCAATACCGATCCAAGCGGACTTTTAATTATCCACTTTTTAGCTCACTGCCTCAAAGGTCAATGGCTAACTTTATATATTAACAAATCCGTATTATTTTGTCAACGTTTTTTGGAGCCAAGTAAAACAATACCTTAATCAATCCACAGTGTTAGTGTAGGCTTGACATTAACTATATATTACACTATATTTTACTATCAATTAATTATGCGGCCCCGTGGTGTAGCGGTTTAACATGCCACCCTGTCACGGTGGAGATCAGGGGTTCAAATCCCCTCGGGGTCGCCAATAATAACCAGTTAGATAGCTCTTCACACCGGATATCAAAGAAAGACCTAAATTCGAATATCTGTTGTCAACCATGCTGAGGTGGCCTCTGTTTTTAAGAGCGCTAATAGAAGTCCTGTGTGAATATTTTGGCAAGAAATGACAATATCTCGCTTCTTGCCATGTATTTATCACGATTAGGCATTAATGATAAGGAGATGCTGAAGGCGTGATTAAAGCATATTAAATACATAAATAAGGAGGGAAGTATGCCATCGGAAGAAATCGCTGCGATATGGTTTTTAACCGCCAAAGCCGGTAGAGAGGAGGAGGTCTATAAGCTAGTTAAGGAATTGTCCGAGTCGACCCGCGCTGAAGACAAAGGGTGCCTCAATTATATCTACCTGAGAAAATCAGATAATCATCGCGAGTTTGCCTTGTTTGAGCGATGGAAAGACCTTGCCTCGCTACAAGCCCACATTACTCGTATGCAAGCTGTCTATGGCCCCCCGCCACCGGGTACTCCACCCGGTTCTTTGCCAGCAGCGCTTCTTGAGCCATTTGAGAAAGGACAGCCCTTTATGCCGTTCCAGGCAGTCGAGTAGTAAGATAAAAATTGAGAAAAATGTTTTTGAAGATTAGATATCTCCTGGAGATGAAGAGGCAGCCGGTAGTTGAGAGGGCCTTAAGACATAAAGAAATACTGAAGGAACAATCTTACTTAAATAAGGGTTGAGGTACCAAGGTTCGGAGGTCACACCGCCTTTTTATTGGATAAGTTACTGTTATGTTAATACGCTTGGCTAATGCTCTGGACGGTTCCTGATTCCTGTTCAGATAGCGGTTCTTCCGAAATAAATTAATACGATGACGATGATGAGTAAAAACCAGTATAAAGCCGGGACAGGCCCCCACCACTGTTTGTGCCACCAGATTTTTCCTTTGCGGAAGTTTTTTATCCCATAATGTGGATTTAAAACAAACCACAAGAAGTCTTCCAGAAAAACCATACCTACATAGAAGCCAAGTAGCAGACTTTCTAATCGCCAACTCCACGGAACAAAAAACAACGGCAGATGCACTATGGCAATCAGAAACAGCGTCATAAAGAAGTGGTAGCCGGTTATGGGGCGGCCGCCCGCCAACTTGACAAGCCATCCTTTTTCTATACGCCAGCCAGGTAGATTAGATGCCCAACCATCCTTCCCCTCAATTTGAATTTCCCAGAAGGCAAGTATAAAGGCCAGGAAAACCATAAAAGCCAAAAATCCTATAATCATTACTACCCTCGTCCGTATATTGTGGATAGTTTACCATTTTCCAATCCGTTTTAATGAAATGAGTTACAAGACAAGAATGATCGGAACTAGGTAGTGTTGAGTTTATGATACCCTTACTTACTAATTCAAATGTCACACCTGAGTGAATGTGGTATTACGGACGGGTTTCGCCTTTAGCCATCATTGCTAACCCTAGGTAGCCAGTCTCAGAGTATTATTCCGAGCGCTGTAGAATTCTAACGATACTACAAAGATTGAAAGCAATATGCCAGCAAGATAAAATCATATATGCCACGGGTTATACGAAGACTACTGAATAGTCTAATTGATTCTGCAGGAATGAATGTCCTTTAGAGAGGGAGTGTTTTTAGATAGAGCCTTATGCATGACTGGTCTTATGATGGTACGTAGCCTCTGTCGATGATTGTGCCACTTAAGAGGCCGGGATGCGTGGCTGTAGCATCCGTGTGATGGCAATAAAAATACTATTTATGAAATAAGCTGAAAAAACGGTGTTATCGAGGCAACAAAGACAATGCAGATTATGCTCATCAATGCGAAGACAAGAGGTCCTTGGTGGCGACCAACAGGACTTGAATATATAGCTGAAGCTCTTGCTGAGGCGGGCTATAGAGTACATTTACTGGATCTTACCGTGGAAGAAGAGCCCCAACACGCTGTAAAGAAGTGGATTACCAATAACCATTATGACGCGGTAGGAATCAGCATTTTCAATACTCAATGGGATAGAGGGCGAGACTGTGTAGACTTCTTTCTGCCCGAAATCAGAAACATGATTTCCAATATAAAGAAAATGACGAATGTACCGGTAATACTGGGCGGCTATGGTTTTAGCATGCAACCAGAAGATATCCTGGAATACGTTGGTGGTGACTTTGGAGTTGCAGGCTGTGGAACACGAACTTTACCAAACTTATTAGAAAAGATAAGGGGAAATTCCATTAAGACGGGAACGGTTGTCAGGGAGCAAAAGGGGAAATACCTCGATATGGAATTCAAACGCAATACCGTGAATAGTGACAGGTACCCTGAGGATGAAATAGTCTATGTTGGCGCGCACGATGGGTGCATCAGTAATTGCTATCATTGTCCGTTCGGCAGTAACAAAATGAGATTAAGATTAAGAGATCCTTCCAAGGTGATAGCAGAGGTCCAGAATTTGATTATTCAAGGTACTAAAAGGATTAGATTTGTGAGTGATATGATAAATGTTCCAGTGGCATATGCTGAGAGCCTATGCCAGGGATTAACAAAGCTCCCAATAGAATGGTCCGCAGATGTACACCCCATCAAGAAACATCTACCATTGGAGCTTGTTAATTCAATGAAGCGGTCTGGGATGTTTAGCGTTAACATTGGCTCCAGAATCATCGGGTCGAATAGAATGTGTAAGGTTTACAGGCAAGAATTTGATAACAGAGATATCGGATACGCCACTAGGCTATTCAAGGAAAGGAAAATCGAGACCGCTTGGTTTATAGGATTTGGTGCGCCAGGTGAATGTAAGGAAACAATAGATGATACTTTCGCCTTAATTGACAAAGTAAGACCAGACGAAGCTTCGATCATAACCAAAGCCAGAATCTACCGAAATACAGAACTTTTCAGCATTGCTCAGAACGAAGGCCTGGTATCGCCAGATGATAAGCTCCTTGAGCCCGTGTATTACCCCTTTGATGATGAACTAAGGGATTACATATGGGAAGAAGCGAACAATAGAGAGAACTGTACTGTCTACTATTAATTAGCCGTGAGCAGAGATAGAAATTCGACAACAAATGTGACCCACCTGACTTCTATTCCGCTGTCGCTTCATGTTGAGGGGGCTAGTGAAAAAATGATATGGAGAATTGGCTTTGTCCTTGTGGTTATGGTACCACTCTTGTTTGCCGCGTGCTACACTGCGCCTCAAAGTACACCGGCGCAATCGCCGACCATACCTGAAGAATATCGTTTTCTCTACGAAGAACTCGATGCGGCGTTGACATATTTTGAAGAAAATCTAAATCAGGAGTGGGACGGGCACCAAGGCCAAACAGTCTTTGCCACAGAACTGGCTTTTGCTAACGGGAATATCGGCGAAGGGCTTCTTCTTCCGCAAACACTGGACAATAACCTTATCCTGCTGGACCGCCTCCAGGAAATCGGGGTTAAAGGTGTCGTTCTGTCTATCAAGTACCCGTTGCTGCAGCCGGATTTCCCCCGTTCATTCGAGTACTTGAAATTCTATAAGCATATTATGGCTGAATGCCGTCAACGCGAAATGAAGGTGCTTGTCGAGACCGGGGCGATATTCTCTGGCACTGCTTACTCTCCAGTTCAGGTCGACTGGTTCTTGTACACTACAGAGTCCTTTCTCAATGGCATGCGGGATCAGCTTCTCCTCATCGCAGAGGAAATCAAGCCGGACTATCTTACACTAACCGAGGAGCCTACCACTCAGGAGGCACTAACCGGATTGAGAATCTCGCCCAGTTTGTGGGCCGATTTTGTGAACTCCGTGTTGGATGGGATTGATCCTTCTAGCGGCATCCTTGTAGGCGCAGGGATGGGTAGCTGGGAGGACCGCGCTTACATCGACGCCATCCTCCATATACCGGGAATTGATTACATTGATTTACACATTTACCCTCTGGGCAAAGATGGAATTATTCTCAATCGCGTTCTGGATATTGCCCAAGAAGCCAACAACTATGGAAAAGCGGTTACGATTGGCGAATGTTGGCTCTATAAGGTTTTACCAGAAGAGATGATATCCGGGCCTGATATTGAGGGCAATTTCTTCAACCGTGACCCGTTCAGTTTCTGGCACCCGCTTGATGCATATTTTGTTGATAACATTATCAATCTAGCGGACGCTGCCAATATGGAGTTCGTCTCATTTTTCTGGACACGTTACTTCTTTGCCTATCTTGATTACTCGACGGAAACATGCAGTCTATCTATCTCTGAAATGAACCGCCGCATAAATCAGGCGGCTAACGCAAACGTCACGGAAGGCATTTTAAGTCCTCTCGGTCAACATTATCAGCAACGGCTGAGTAGCCGCACGACTCATAATTGAATCAAACTTAGTTTACTTTTTTAAATGTCACAAAATGGACTTGTGTTACTTCTTCTAAGAATCTCATGTAGTCCTTTTCGCTTTTTGCGCCTGGCTAAAGCCAATTTGCCATTCTGTCCAAAGGTAGCAGGAGATTTGACAAACCGGTCTATTTCACTTACATTCCTGATAAATTAAGGAGGTTCATAATGGGCAGACTTGATGACAAAGTAGCAATAGTAACCGGAGCTAGTCGTGGCATTGGTAAAGCAATTGCGAAACTCTTTGCAGCCGAGGGTGCTAAAGTAGTTTGCGCTGCTCGTTCCATGCAGGAGGGTGACCACAAGTTCTTCGAGGGCTCGCTAACTACCACGCTTTCAGAAATTAAGGCGGCTGGTGGCACCGCTTTGGCAGTTCAAACCGACTTATCCAAAGAGGAAGACTGTGCCCGGCTCGTGGCAAGAGCCAGACAAGCATTTGGTCCCGTTGATGTCCTGGTAAACAACGCCGCGGTAAGTTACTTTATCCCAATTAAGGACATGCCTCTTAAACAATGGGATATCTCATGGGCAGTGGGCCCACGCGCTATCTTCATACTAACCAAGGAAGTGCTGCCAGACATGATAAACCGTCGAAGTGGTGCTATTGTGAATATCTCGTCGGGCGCTGCTATTGGACCAGGTCGCGGCCCTTATAAAAATAGAGAGACCTCTGCTTATCCTGGCACAAAATATGGGGCTGAAAAGGCAGCAATAGAGCGGTTTAGTCAAGGGTTGGCTGAAGAAGTGTATCAGTACGGCATCTCTGTGACGGCTTTATCTCCCTCGCAGGTTGTGGTCACACCCGGCACTTTGTACTTCAAGATGGCGGCTGGTCCGAACGATCCACGGGCTGAGCCGCCAGAGATGATGGCTAGGGCGGCCTTACTTCTGGCAACGGAGCCATTGGACAAGATTACCGGCCGTGTCACCTACAGCCAGGCCATCCTGAAAGAGTTTGGCTGGATAACTGAAGCTAAGGGTGCCGGCGTTGACCATCCGGGAACCGGATACAGTCAAATCTGAGGGAAGGACTCGAGGGAAGTAAACAGCAGGTGAAAGTAGCAACACGCCCAAATGTGTGGTGCGCGTCCACAAGGGTTATTGAATGTTTCGTCTAGTGAGGCGTGCTAGGTAATTCCCATCAGGTTGCTGCTGAACCACTTCACAATTCCATCCGGTTTTCGAAGCGTAACTACTGAGAGTTTCAGCGTCTATGTGTAACCAACCGAATAAAGGTCCTCTTATACTCCTATACTCAAATTGTATCCTTATTTCGCCAAAATACCGACCACTATTGAGGTTTCGTTTCTGGTACTCCAAATGTGTAGGATCATTCGTGACCCGGATATCTAAAGAGGTGAGTAGAATCTGGCCGTTTGCTTTTAACAACCCAGGTACATGCTCAAGAAAGCTAATTAACCCTCCAATATTCTCTACCACTCCGATACCATGTCCCATCATGATGACAGTATCGAATTCACCATTCTCGAATGACAGAATATCGGCTTGACGCACATCGAACACTCCCCTTTGTCGCATAATAAGAACTGCCTCCGAAGAGACATCAATCGCGCATACGAGTACACCTCTTTCCTGGAGGAAAAGAGTGTGAATACCAGTTCCAGCCCCAATATCTAAAACGTGACCGTAACATAGGTCAAGGGCAGTATGCTCCAAGTCATATTCTTGCGGCTGTCGAAAGAACGTGCTCATCGGTAGCTCCTCTCTCCAGCCATCGTCCCGATAAATGATGAGAGTAGCCGATCGGTTGCCCTTATCGTAGTCCGAAAGAGCGAGGCCGTAAGGCTTCATCGCTTCCAGATTCATCTCGCTTAGTACCTTTATTCAGATTAGATTTAACCCTGTTCGGTTAGTAGTACAATTCGTTTCTTGGATTACTACCCTTGGTTTTCATTGCTTTGGCCTAAAAATCAGGGTAGATGTCAGGCTTATTAAGTACCGAATTATAGCAGGACTTGTCATGGTACTTATACTAGCCTTTTTGTTCTCGAGGTAACAACTCGCTATTTTGTTACTTGACGGTCAATGAGCTGTTAGATCGCCGAGCGAAAGTCGTGCTTCAGTATGGTAACGTCAAATCCTGGAAGCGATCTTTGCCAGCAACGGGCTACCTAGATAGATGGCTCCCTCCGGACACGTCTCTTGACAGCAATAGCAGCGAATGCAGCGGTTATAGTCGTATCTGGGCGGCTTGGACTTGTCCCCTTTGTACCAATCAATAGCCTTTGGTTGGACAGGGCACATCATAATGCAGGTACCGCAGTAAGTGCATTTTGCTTTGTCAATAACAGGCCTCTGGGTTATTCTATTTTTAAGGAAAGTTCTAAATCGGCTACTAGAACTAGGCATTGGAGGCGTTCGATTTACTTCGAAACTTTTATCGAGGAAGGACTCGATAGCCTCACCGATAAGTTCAATATTCTCAGCATGGTATGTTCCTAATCCTGCCTTCTCACCAGGTTTGGATGTCGGGACAATTTCGGGATCAAGGCAGATGATTCTACAAGCTGTTGCATCTAATGCTATCGGATCGCTGGATAACAACAAAATATTTAACCGCTTCAACTTGCCGTTTCTCGGTCCGTTGCCTTCCATAGCCACAATACCATCCATAATATAAAGACGGGGCTTAATGAGTGTATTCAAATCAATAAGCATAGTGGCGAAATCGTAAGGGTCCGGTAGCTTAACATGATACTGGCTTTTCAGAAGGCCAGGTACGCACCCAAACTGGTTCTTTATTGCGCCGGTAAATCGAACGAGTCCATGTGTTTTAAGCTTGGGCAGGCTTATCAGACCATCGCTGTCCAGAACGCCATTGGCAATAACGAACTTCTTCACTAACAAAGTATCCTTATGACTAACTGGCTTGCCAGAATTAAAATCAGCCAAAATAAACCCTAATTCATCACCGACCTCTTTGAGGCCAGACTTTCTCAAATTCGGCTCGGATTTACCGAAACTTGGGGAGTCACCATATGAGATGCTGGCCCCAGTATCTTTAAGTAATTTGCCTACAGCTCTAAATACTGCCGGATGTGTAGTTACACCCTTATCAGGATCTGTGCCGATTAGGATATTAGGTTTCATGACTATCCTTTCACCGGGTTTTGCGAACATGGAAACTCCACCTAACAGGTCAAACCCTGTTTGGATAGCTTTGAGCACTTGATCATCTGCATATGTGTCGCATCTTATTAGGGCGACTTTTACCTTGTTCATGCCTTCTACATACCTACGTCTAGACTACTTTCATCATACCACAGTCAGTGAAGAATAGACTGCTATATGGGTATCTACCCGACTCCGCTATTCTATGGCATCAGTTAAGAAAGAGCCAGAATGTCACATTACAACACTCATTTTGCGATCGAGGTATCTGTATGCTTCCTCTTCTATACCTGCAATTCTATCTAGTAATTCTGAACAGGCACTTCCTTCATAATCCAGCGCTTTTTCACACAGTTTTATTATCAACTCTCCCGATTTCGTAAACAGATTAGATGCCTTGCTCCATTCTGTATTGTGATATTTTTGACCCAGTGCCTTCAATACTCGGGCCTGCTCAAATCGCAGCCCATCGTTATGAGATAGGTCTTCTGCAATAAGAGGTGGCGTTAGTCCAGCATATGCGACCATGTGTGTGAAGCAATCCTTATCTGCCCAAAAGACAATCTCCTTGACCAGCTTTCTTATAGCAGGAATGCCGAACATACTTACAGGTGGTTTCAGCATTCGCCTGGCTTTATAGCTAAAACCTTTGTTGGCAATTTCAAGTTCAGTAGGCATCTTTTGAGGTGATTGAAAGACCCTAAAGGTATTCTTTTTACCCATGCCGGGGACGTTAACATCCAGAGCCTTCTCAAATTCAATATAAGGGATCTCCTGCACACCGTCTATACTACAGTCGTGAACATAGACCACCTGTCTATTGTCATCGTAGCCAACCATGAGGATATAGTGAATGGGTATGTGTTCCCTTCTGTACAGTTCGGGGTAGTAGTGCAAGTAATACATATCCAGCGCCCCAACCATGACCGGCTCATCGTTC
>JGI24422J19971_10001670_pt1 | contig 13601 bp, 11 predicted proteins | sample DeeMarSWOR152_54_FD_19971 | JGI IMG/M metagenome (IMG submission 19971) | reverse complement strand
TTTCTCAACTCGCTCAGGGTCTTTTTCGCCACGATGGCCCTTATCTCATTCTCCACTTTTAATTCTTTCACTGAATTTGCCGTGTAGGCCAGTCTATGCCCATCTGTACTCACTAACTGCATCGATTTGTCTTTAATGATCAAAAGCGCTCCACTGAGATAATATCTCTGTTCTTGAGTGATAGCAAAATAGACTCTGTCTATCATTTCCTGGAACATATCTAAAGGAAAAACAATCTTTTTCTCGAATTTTGCTTCTGGAACCTGAGGATAATCTTCCTTGGGTAAGCAAAGCACCTTGAATTTGCTCTCTCCTGATGTTATCTGCATTGTCAGGTCACCTGTTTCCTCGAATGTGACTACTTTTCCCTCTGGGAGTGACTTGACAACTTCAAAAATTTTCTTTCCAGATAGAGTAATGGAACCCGCCTCTTTAATCTGTGCTGGAAAATGGGTCTTCAATCCCACTTCCAAATCTGTCCCTGTAATTTCAATTTCTTTTTCCGTGGCATTCACAAGAATGTTAGCTAAAATGGGCATGGTGTTTCTTTTTTCAACAATTCCCTGGAGAAGCTGGAGTTCGCTGGCAATATCTTCTTTTTTTATCGAGAATTTCATTTTTCCACCTTTTATTAAATGTATTAATATTATTTTAATTAATACAGAATAAGATTAAATAATAAATATAATAAAAGCAAATAAAAAGTGAAAATACTTAATAAGCAACTGATTTTATTACTGGATAGAACTAATCAAACTGTTCAATTCTCTGTTGAATTCTGGATCCTCGTTGTGCATTTTCTCAATTTTGCGGATACTGTGGATGACTGTCGTATGATGTTTTCCACCGAATTTCTTTCCAATTTCAGGCAGAGACGTTTTTGTCAATGTCTTTGAAAGATACATGGCAATCTGGCGGGGAAAAGCCACCTTCGGTGAATTATTCTTTGATTTGAGTTGAGAGAGATTAATATTGAATTTATGACAGACAATCTTCTGGATTTTATCTACTGTCACTATGGCAGATGTCGAATCCAGAAGGCTTTTGAGCGCTTCTTTAGCCAGGTCTAAATCAATATTTTCGCCTTTCAAGGAGGCGTAGGCAATAACCCGGCGCAAATAGCCTTCCAGAACCCTGATGTTGGAATGGACTTTGTCGGCGATGAAAAGGGCAACGCTTTCTGGAAGATCAACTGCCTCAAGTTCAGACTTTTTTCTAAGAATAGCGATTCTTGTTTCGATATCCGGAGGTTTGAGGTCTGCGAGTAAACCCCATTCGAACCGAGAGCGAAACCTCTCTTCAAGATTGGGAATCTCCTTGGGGTGACAGTCGCTGGAAATGACAATCTGTTTTTGACTATCATACAGGTGATTGAATGTATGGAAAAACTCTTCTTTAGTCCTTTCTCTTCCGGAGAGATAATGGATATCGTCCATTAATAGAACGTCGACGCTTCTGTATTTCTGTCGGAAATCGAGTATCTTTCCGTATTGCAAATGGTTGATTAGGTCGTTCATGAACTTTTCCGTCGTGATGTAGAGAATTTTCATACGGCGGTTATTTTCCAGCGTCATATGTCCTATGGCGTTCATTAAATGTGTTTTTCCAAGACCGGCATCGCCGTATATGTAAAGAGGATTATATGATTTAGCTGGATTCTTTGTGACGGCTGTTGATGCCGCTTGGGCGAACTGGTTGCATGAGCCGACGACAAAATTTTGGAAAGTATAATTCGGATTCAAGTTGGGATTGAGAATAGAACCGCGTTTCGATTTTCTTTCGTGTGGAGAACGACGTTTGAACGACGAAGCCTCTTCATCGAAAATAAATTTAACATTGAATACTTTTCCATAGATTTCTTGAGAACATCTGTTTATAAGACCCGAGTAGTGGAAAGAAAGCCAGTCTTTAAAATAAGAATTGGGGACTTTGATGTAGAGAGAATTTTCTTCTATTCCAATGTATGATGTCGGGCCGAACCATGTTTCATAACTGTTTTTGTCAACCTTTTTTTGTAGGGCCTCCATAATCTGGAGCCAAGGATTAATTTTTTCTTCAGGTTCCATTTGGCCGCTTTAGATTTCCACAGATTTATCCACACCTGTGGAAAAACCTTGCTTCTTTCCTGACTAAGGGTGGAGAAAGCGAGGGTATATTAGCACTCTTGTGTGGGTAATTCAAGAAAATTTTAAATTTTTTTTAGAAGTCGTAACCAATCCACCAACTAAACTTATATTTGGCTGATGACTCCATTTTAAAGGGACGTGAAAAATCATCGATTGTGATCAGCTTCGCGAAATCAAAATGAACAGGAAGGCCCAAGAAGTAGAATTGAAAACCGAAGCCGAAAGCTCCAATGGCTTCGCTCACTCTCCAGGCTATTGGAATATCATTATCATCAAATACAAGAGTGGCAATTTCGGCTGGATACCCTTTGATTTTTGCCCGAGTGAGATCGAAGAAAAAGGTTCCACGAAAAGGACCTAGCTGGCCGATAATCGTTTGAGCGGCGTTGATGACCGGGAACCGGAATTCAAGGTTGGCATGCCATCCCTCATTTCCGATGATTGAATAGAAGCCCACAGAGCGGACCTCGTTGTTCCCTCCCCAATAAAAAACACGAGGATTCTTTCCTCTGCTGGTGAATCCCTTAAAGCGGAGGGCGAAGAGAAAGTCCCCGCCGAGATAGAGATATTGACGAAGATCGGCCTGAACGGTCGTGTTCTGGAGGAAACTATTTGATACAGGGATGGATTGAGAAAGAGAAACCATGAAGGTGTTGCCGGATACAGGACCGTAGGGATATTTAAAACGGGTGGTTTCTCCGACGAGAGCGAAGTCTGCAGAGATGATATTTCCGTTCCAAAATCCTCTATACCCGCTCGATATATTAGTAGAATAGTTTTCTTCGTAGTTATAATAACCTAAGGATGCTTCAGCTCGGTAGAAGCGGCTGAAAGGATAGTACGCACCAAGCTGAGCCCCTGTAATTTTACGAGTGGCTATGGCATTTCTAGGATTATAGAAGAGAGGGTCATAGTAAGAAGGGAGGTAATAGAAAAGAGTGTACTGGAAAAGACTGGCCGCATACTGGAGCCTTTTTTGCTGATTGAAATAGGAGAGTGCGTATGAGCGGAAATTTTGTACCTGGTAAGCCATAAAGGTGAATGTGTGGTCTCCCAGGATGTCGGAGAGGCTTATTGCTGCGCCTCCGTAGATGGACCCGTCTGATGCGATGTAAGTATCGATGGGGGGCCTTCCCGCGAGATACAGTTTGCCGGGGCTTTTATGGGGCTCGATTTTTTCCTCGTTGATATCGAGCGATACAATCGGTTCAAACCTTTCGAATTCTGCCTCGGTCAATTTGGCATTGAAAGCCACTGTTCTTTCCACCTCTCCCTCGAACTCGCCTTTGAAAATCTGGAGCGCACCCTTGTTGAAGGAGGAAAAAACGATCTCTTTGGGAGCGTTAGGAAGAGGGATGGGGAAGAAGTTCCCTGTTCTGACGTCTGTGTATCGCTTCTGCACCCCTGTCTCAAGGTTCAAAGAATAAATGTTATTGGCATCCCTTATATCCCCTGAGAAATAGACTTCCTTGGAATCAGGTGAAAAATGAGGCGTTATGGTGTTGCCTTTGCCAAAAGTCAGCTGAGTTTTTTCCTTCAGGTTGTTGAGAGAAGAAATGAAGAGTTTGTCATTTGCATCCAGATGAATCGTGTAGGCGACCAGTTTTCCATCCGGGGAGATGGACGGGGCTTTCTCGTAAAGGTCGTCATCAGTCAAGTTCAGGAAAGCCTCGGGCTCCAGGTTGACCTTGAAGATATCGTGGATTCCATTATCGAAAGCGACGAAGAGAAGCGCATTGCTATCAGGATAAAAACATGGAGCCGATGGCCTGTCATAGGGAATGAGTATTTCTTTTATGGTTTTTCCAGCCACAGGATCGACAATATAAAGCGCATACTTTTCTCCAGATCGTCCGAAGAAAGCAATCTTATCCCCGTCCGGAGACCAGGAAATATCCGCTCCTTCAGAAGGATCGATGTTGTAACGGATGTATTCGTACTTGATCGTGTATCCTTTAGTTATGTTTTTAATGACGGAGCCATCTTTGGTGGAAATAAGGATAATGTCGAGATCGCCGAACTTAATATTCGCAGTGAGCACAGCGACGACATCTCCTGAAGGGGAGACAGCATGAGAAAGGGCAAAATAATACGGATTCATAGGGAATTCGGGCCCAAGCGGAAGGCTGTAATCTTCTGGATTTTCCCTCGTAAGAAAATCACTAAACTCCTCCCGGAGATATTTCTTGAACGCCTGGTTAAACTGCTTGTTCGTCATATTGAATGTACTTCTGATCGGATTCCGTCTTCCTGAGCCTTTAAGAGAATACCAGAATTCCCTTATGCCATCTTTCCCAAACCTGTGTTCGATGAATTCAAACATGGCATGTCCGAAATCGTAATCAGGAGATCGAGGCACGGGATAAGGGGTGAAGAGGCTGCCTGATTCTGTAAGTTCAGGAATCCGGTCATTGAGGGCTGCATCTCGGACAATCAAGAGGGCCCAGGGATCCCAGGTGTTCGTGTTGTACTCACACCAGCCTTCCATTACCCAATCAGGAGGATAGCTAAAGGAGTAGATTCCACCACCAGGACTACCAAAGAGAATGTCAAATTCGAAGATATGAGAAAGTTCGTGTTCGATGAGAGTCTGTATCTGATCAAGGGTTAAGTCTCCATAGATAATTACTCTGTAGAGGGTGGGCTCAGAGACACCCAGGAGGCCTTCTGAAGCGGGCAGAAGGTTTGTCTGCTCAAAGTCTGTGTAGGTCTTATAATAAATGAGAGGAACTTCTGCGGAGAGTGAATGTTTGACATCCTGACTGATCTTCAAGTAAGCGCTCTCCGCCATTTCCACAATGTTTTTTAAAATTTTGGGATTGTCAATGTAGTAGAAAACGTTGAAATGGTCGGATTTATAGATGTTCCAGTTGAACTTTGAGTACTGGACTTTATTCTTTCCGTAGTAGGGAATGTAATAGAACTGGGCAAAGGCCTGTGTGACACACAGCAATAATAATAGTGGAATAAAGAGACGATTTATGTAATTTTTCATGGATGTTCTCCTTGTTAGTCCTTGATGAGGTATCTTTTCTGGGTTCTGGCTGTGCCCAGGACGTTGTTGAATAATTTCACTTTCACTGTATCCGCCAAATCATAAAAGGCAAATGCCCCAGTCTGTTTAGGATTTTTGTAGCCCTGGGTTTCTTTGAAGGCTTGTGTGTAAAGAACCTCTCCTGTCTGGGCATCGATAAAGTAAAAATTAAGATTAATAGTATAAAACCTTCTCTCTTCTATGGCTTTATCCCGCGAGAAAGCCTCATCCCTCTTTTTTTTGGTTTGTACGATAGCCTTCCGGACTTCCTCTAAGTAATCAACTGTTCCCGTGAAAAGAACGGTTTCTTGTGAATCAGGCAGGATGCTTTTCCAGAAAGATTTGTCTTTAAAAATCTCTTCATTGGGAAAAGAGATTCTTCTTGAAGAGACTTCTGGCTTCAAATTTTGTTTCATTTGGGTTGTGAAATAATTGACTACCTCTTGATTCAGATCAAAACTATCTGATTCTTTTTTGATAAAGAAATCGGTGACGATGATTTCCTTGAACTGATTAATATCGAAGATAGCCTTTCTGGAAATTTCGACATCCACTCTGAAATAACTGACCGAAGAACATGATGCGAAAAAGAGAAGGAAGAGAATGAGGATAAATTTATTATTTTTCATTTTTCTTTTTTGTGTCATCTTCTTCTCGCGCTTCCAAGTTTTTCATGAAGTTCTCAAAATTTGCTTTTATGTGACTGTTATTCGGAGAAAGCTTCAAGGCTGTTTCATATTCCTTTTTTGCTTCATCCCAATTCCGCTTGATCTCGTAAGCGACGGCCAGGTTGTTATGAGCGGCGGAAGAATCAGGGTTGGATTGGACAGCCTTTTTCCAGCGGAAGATCGCCTCATCCCACAGGCCCCTTTGAGCGGCCGTGATCCCAAATTGGATTTGGTTGGATTGAAGGTTGGCGCTGCAGTAGGAAAAGACGAGGGGAAGGAATAAAAGCGCAAGAAGATAAAATGTAAATTTCTTATGCATCGTATTAACCTTCATCTTTTAAGTTACTGCTTTTTCAGTTATTCGTCAAGAAAACATAGAGAATATGCAAATTTCATACCAACTTAAATAGCCTGATAATGAAAAAAATGAATGTCTATACCGTCATAAAAAGGTGACATCTGTCTTGCAAAAAAAATATGTGGGGGCAGGGCAGGAACGAAGGTCCTGCCCGAGAAGGGGAGGCAGAGAGCCGTAAGCAGAGTGAGGCAAGCGTCGGAAGGGGGAAAACGAAGCTGTTGCCTTTCCGAGGAACTTGTCGGGGAAAATGATGCGTGTTTTTTGAATCCAAAAGCCGGAGCATACGATTTTCTCAACACTCAGCCTGATCTTTTCCTAGACTCCACCCTGGCTTTGTCTATTACGGAAATGGAGATGCTTGCTACATCTACAAATCGTTTGGATTTTTCTTCGAAATATGGTATAAAAAGTCTTTTCATAAGAGTAAAAAAATGCCAAAAGTGTGTGAGATTTGTGGAAAAGGCCCTCTCTTCGGCCAATCCATCAGCCATTCTCATAAGGCTTCGAAGAAAAAGTGGAAGCCGAATCTTCAACATGTGAAGGCCCAAACGAAATCAGGGATTAAGCGGATATGGGTTTGTACAAGGTGTCTTCGTTCGGGAAAAGTGGTTAAAGCCCTTTAGCTTCCTTCACATCCTTTCCACTGAGAAGATTTCTTTTATGCTCGAAAGCTTTTTTATGATTGCCTCGAGCTGCCTTATATCCTGAATGACAATGGTGAGCCTTATCCGGGCTTTCTTATCAGCAAAAGTTATGACATCAGCCTTAGTGATATTCCCTTCTATCTGGGCAATTATCGCAGCAATTTTAGCCAGGACTCCAGGAGAATCTTTTCCCATTATCAACAGCTTCCCTTTATAGGGCCCTTCTGGAGCGTCATCCCAGGATACTTCTACCATCCGTTCATTATCCAGAATTTCCTTTACGACCCGGGGGCACCGCATGGAGTGCACGGTTATCCCCTTGCCGGCGGTGATGTACCCGATAATGGGCTCTCCCTTGATAGGAGAACAGCATTTCGCAAGATAGACTCCCTTGACCTGAATGATTGGCCTCGGCTTCTTGCTCACTTTCGTAACAACTCTTTTGATCAAAGTCTCTTTTCTCTTCACAACTTCTTCTGCAGGGAAAAGTTTTTCCATAAATTTTTTCCCCAGAATGACTTTACCAGAACCTATTAAACCATAAAAATCTTCCATCTTTTTGGCCCTGAAGTTTGTCGCGGCATAGAGGCTTTTGAGGATAGTTTTTTCCCTTAACCATTCTGGAGGGCCCTTATACTTCTTGATTTCTTTTTCCCATAATTTTTTTCCTAGGGCAGTGGCTTTCATCCTCTTCTGGAGGTTTAACCAGCGTTTGATGCTGTGTCTGGCAGTGGATGTAAAGGTGATGTTCAGCCAATCTCGGGCGGGCGTTTTTTCCGGCGAAGTAATGACTTCTACCATATCCCCGGTCTTTAGGATTGTTTTCAGAGGAACGCTCTTGCCGTTAATTTTAACCACAGAACAGTGAAGCCCTATTTCCGTGTGGACCTTAAATGCAAAGTCCAGAGCCGAGGCCCCGAGTGGGAGCGTAATCACTTTCCCCTTTGGTGTAAAAACGTAAATTTCTTCAGGAATGAGATCGGTTTTCAGGCTTTTCAGAAATTCCCTGGGGCTCTTCTGCTCTTTGTAAAGGTCGACCATTTCTCTTAGCCAATGGAGTCTTTTATCCTCTTTCATGATGTGGCCGGGGTCTTTTTCTTTGTATTTCCAGTGGGCGCCAATGCCGTTTTCAGCCAGATTATGCATGTCGAGCGTACGGATTTGAATTTCGACAGTTTGGTTTTTCTCGATGATTATCGTTGTATGGAGAGATTGGTAAAGGTTGGGCTTGGGCATAGCAATCAGATCCCTGAACCGTGTGGGATGATGTGGCCATTTCTGATGGATTATTCCCAAAGCCGCATAGCAGTTTTTTACAGTATCGGTAATGAGCCTCAAAGCCATGAAGTCGTACACTTGATCGAAGTCGATTTTTCGCCTTTTCATCTTATTGTCGATGCTGTAGAGTCTTTTTATTCGGTAGGCAATTTTTGCCGGGATTTTATTTTCTTTCATCAAGCTTTCGAGCGACGTTTGTAGTCTCTTCAGCTCTTTTTCTGCCTTTTTCCGGCGGGAATCGACAAGAGAGACAACTTCAAAATAATCTTCTGGATTGACGAAGCGAAACGACAGGTCTTCAAGCTCAGCCTTAATTCGTCCCATGCCAAGACGGTTGGCTATGGGGGCGTATATCTCTAGGGTTTCCCTGGCGATCTGTTTTTGCTTGCCCTCAGATAAAAATTTCAAGGTTTTGAGGTTGTGTATCCTGTCGGCCAGCTTGATAAAAATAACTCTCAAGTCGTCAGTCATAGCGAGGATGATTTTCCTTATGCTTTCGGCCTGCCTCGCTTCAGGAGATGATTCCTGGACTCGACTGATTTTGGTAACTCCCTCCACCAGATGTGTGATTTCTTCTCCAAAAGCTTGCGTCAGTTCTACGGCTGTCGCGTCGGTGTCTTCGAGAACATCATGGAGGAGCCCTGCGGCCAATGTCGTTTTGTCCAATTTCATGTCGGCCAGCATGTTGGCCACTTCCAGGGAATGGCTCAAATAAGGCTCTCCAGAGCGACGAGTTTGACCCTTATGGGCCTGTGCGGCAAACACATACGCTTTTTTCAGGAGGGTGATATCCTTTTCAGAATAAGAAGAAGAAACCTTATCCAGGATATCGTCAAATCGAATCATCGCGTGGTGTTCTCCTTTGTTAAGATATTCTGTCAGGTTTTGTCAGGAACCTCCTTTTTTTCCTGTCGCAGAATCCATTTGACTGCATCCAGCAGGGTTTGGGCCACGTAAACAGGCTTTATTCCTTTTTCTTTAAGCTTGGGTAATGATTCCTGGCCAAACCCTGTGAGACAAAGTATGGGCTTGGCTTGAATATTCAAGCCAAAGAGGATATCTTCCACTTTGTCCCCCACCATGTAAGATTGTGTTGTGTCGATGTCCAAATCTTCGGCGGCTTGGTGCGCCATCCCAGGATTGGGCTTGCGGCACTGGCAGTCATTCCTGTATTCAGGGTTTGGAGAAAAGAGATAGTGAGGGCAGTAGTAGATGCCGTCAAAATATGCATTGTGTTGGGCAAACAAAGCTTTCATTTTTTCGTGGATATTTTGAAGGTTTTTTTCGAGAATAAGACCTCTTCCGATTCCGGACTGATTGGTGACGATAACGGTTGAAAATCCGGCCTCGTTCAATTTTCTGACAGCTTCGAAACTGTAGGGGTAAATTTCAATCGCGCTGTAGGAACCGGGATAGCCCACGTCTTTGTTGATGGTTCCGTCTCTGTCGAGAAACACGGCTTTCTTTTTCATCGTAAAAACCTCTGGCAGGCCTTGTACACCTCTTCGGGAGAGATGTTCACCATGCACCTGTGATCAAATGGACACTCTCTATAGGCGCACGGCCAGCAGGGAACATCTTTCTTGATGACGGCAGACGGTTCCTGATAGGGTCCGGTTACACTCGGATCGGTCGGACCGAACACGACTGTAACAGGAATTTTCAGAGCATTGGCCATATGCATAGGCCCTGAATCATTGGTTACGAATAGATTTGACTGGCTGATCAGGCCTGCCAGCATCCGCAGGCTTGTCTGCCCAGATAGATTGATGGGTTTTTTTGCCATGAGGGAGGAGACGGATTCCGCCAATCCCCTTTCATTTCCAGCGCCAGTAATGAGAATAGTTGCCTTGTTTCGTTCCTGCAAAAGGCTTCCGAGCTCCGCGAATCTTTCAGCCGGCCATCTTTTTGCAGGGCCGTAAGATGCACCTGGGTTGAGTATGATAATGGGACGCTGGAAATCTACATCGCAAGAGAGAAGTTTCTCTCTGGCTTCTTTTTGTTCCTCCTGACTTAAAGGGAAAGAGAGTTGGGGAGGAAGAATTTTATACCCTAATCCAGAGATGAGTCCCATGTAGTAATCCAACTGATGGGTGGAGTTTTCGAGGTTTCTTGGAGAAACTCTTTTTGTCAGGAGGAGTCCACGTCCATCCCTTGAGTAGCCCCATCTCTGTGGGATCTTGGCTAGATAAAAGAGCAAAGCCGAGATGAAGGAATTCGTGAAGAGAATTCCGGCGTCAAAGTGAAACCCTTTAATTTGATTGGCTGAATCCTTCAGACTCTTGATGTTGTTCACACCAGGCAGCGGAATTATCCCTTTAATGAGATCGTGGGACATGAAGAGGTCTTTGACCCATTCATTTGTGGCGATCCATATTTGAGCTTCGGGGAGGTTTTGGTTCAGGCTTTCGATGGCGGAGAAAGCCAGCACTGAATCCCCGATCCAATTGGGAGCGCGGATGACGATCTTCATGCACACAATTTTATGCACTAATTTCAATCTTGTCAAAGGAGGGAGGGATAAAATGAGAAGGCTTCAACTCGAGGGATCAGGGAAGCTGCAAGTTCGATTTCCGGGTCGATGCCCAGGAAGAAATTTGGCTTTTAAGTTAACGGATTCTTTCAGTCTTGGAAAGACAAGATGCTTCTGGCGAAACAAGCGAAAGGAGGGTTGTCTTCTCTCTTTCAAGTTTTTTCAGAGGGCGACTCGTGAGAGGCCTTCTTGCTTTTCTCCTCCACTTTTTCTTCTCTCTTTTGTTTCTTTTTAGGCGGGGCTTCCTTCTCTGGCTTTTTCTTTCTGGCGTAATCAGTGATATAAAAGCCGCTGCCTTTGAATTGAATGGCGGGGGCCGTGAGGACTTTTTTCAGCCTCCCCCCGCACTCCGGACATTCTGTGAGAGGCAAGTCGCTGATTTTCTGTATGATTTCAAAGACTGAGGCACATTTTTGGCATTTGTATTCATANAGTGGCATTCTTTTATCCTGTGGCGGATGCGTTCCAATTATGAAATTTAAATTTTACATGATTCGCTCTCACGATTAAAGCACTTTCTGGCTTTCCTGTTCGATAGAGGCCAGATTCAAACGGGGTCAGGCTTTGCCAATACCAGAGCCTGCTCAAATGAGATCAATCTCCTATTCAATCTTTCAGATAAAGCCCAATACCCACTTTACCAAGTGGATCTTTATAGAACGGAGAGGCTTAGTGGAAGACGATAGCTTCAAAGATATAAATATCTGCTCCAGATGCCCAGGCGTCCCTGGGGAGGCCGGCTTTCAAACAGGCTCGTTCGAGGAATTCATCCCGTGACCAGTTGTTTTCGACAGATACTTGAGGGAGGAGAATTCCCCTGCGGTCCCCTTGGGATATGATCAGGCCATGCTTCCCGACCTCGATCAGCAGGGGATCACGAATCTTTTCAGGAACTGTAAGGACTGAAATTTCGATCTCTAATTCTTCGAGTTCATCAGCTGTAACAGGAGGAAACCTCTGGTCCTGGCAGGCCGCATATATGGCAGCCCGGATGACCGTTTCATATAGGGGGAGGACAGGTTCAATGAATCCTATGCAGCCCCTGAGAGAACCTTTTTTCTTGAGGGTTACAAAAGCTCCCTTCCTGGTCAGCAAATCCGTGTTCTGCGTCCTGTAATCAACGACTTTTTTTTCTTTGATGAAGTGGTTTATGGCTGATCGGGCCAGGTGGAGGAGCTCCTTTCGAACTTTAGCAGATAGCCGGGAAGAGGGTTCAGGATTTTTTAGGTAGAGGGCGGCTGAAAGATATCCCACCACCTGAGATGGAGGACTTCCGGCATCGGAAGAGTCGGCATACCGGAGGATCTCGACTCCTGGCTCACCGCAGCTTTGGGCATAGAGAAGGGCCGAAACAACCGGGCCCCCTCCGCACATGATGTTCTCCCTCCTGCCGAGCTTGTTGATAAGAGAATCTGTCTGGAGGGACTGGATGAGCGAGATGGTGTTGGAGTCTGTTTCGTTAGCTTTTTGTTTGGGGAAGTAATGGGAGAGATCTGTGGAAGCGATGACCAATGCTTTTCTGCCGGACAGGACTTCTGAGAGCGCTTTGGCCAGAGAGGTGATGGTCCATCGAGAGGGAACGCCCATGATGATGGGAACGATCTTTGCGCGAGGGAGAACTTTCTGGATGAAGGGGATTTGAACCTCGATAGAATGTTCCTGCAAATGAGCTTGGGGGACATATTCAAATCCTGTGGCTTCTGAAAGTTCTGAGGCCAGGGCTTCATTCACCTCGACTGTTCCTAGAGGGCTCTCGTAGGCTCCTTTGAGGTAAATAGAACAGCCCTTGAATCCGTGTCGATGAGAAGTGCCGATGATGACGACCGTCTGGTAATCTTTCCCTTGGACCAGGCGGTAGGCATGGGCTGCCACCTGGCCGGAATAAACATATCCAGCATGAGGGACGATGAGAGCCAGGATTTTTCCTGGAGGGAGAGAGTCTTGCTTGACGTTCTGGAGAAAAGAGTCGATTTGTTTAGAAAGCTTGTCTGCGTCACTTTCATAAAACATCCCAGCCACGATCGGCTTTCTCGTTCCTTGCGGCCAGAGAAAGAGGACGCAGATAAAGAGAGAAAGAAAAGATAGCCCTGTTTTTTTTCTCATTTTTCCATTCTCACTGATGTGGGGATACAGGAAAAATATACAAGGAAAACAGGTAAAAATCAAATCGGATCAGGCCTTAGTTTTTGAACATTCTGAGGTCAGGCCTTGCCAAAGTCGCTGCCGAGTGACTCCTATTGAGCCCTGTATCTTGAAATCCTGATAAGGCCTGATCCCTTTACCACAAAGCCTGATCCTGAAATCCTGACGCGAAGCCCTGCCCTCGAAATAAAGAAATATTAAGGCCCGATCCCTTTATTTGTTGACTTTTTTTGCGTTTTAGTTAGAATTTAGAGGAAGGTCACGATGAAAGATCTCTTTAAAACTCTTCTGCTCTTCCTCTCTGCATCTGCCGCCTTCGTGATAGGATTTTATATTGGGGGAGAAAAGGTGAAGGCGAGAATCCCAGATTTTCAGGAAGACACAGAAGAAGCCAAATAACAGGATAACTTCAGCCCAAATCGATCTCCCCTTTCCTCAACCTTCTTCATGGGGGTTGCGTCTTAACATTTAACATTTCCATATAATTCCTCTTTTTTTTACCTCATTGAGTGTCAAGATATGGTACTCTCGATCAAGAATTCTTGCAGAAATGTTAAATGTTAAGGCGCGACCCCTATCTCTTGTTTGACTAAATCCGGAGGCAGGAATATAATTAAATTTGATTTTCATAAGGGAAGGTTTGATAATAAGCGTTTTCGAGGAATAAGATGAAATTGGGATATTATGGGATCTTAATCATTTTTGTCGCGTTCTTTCTTCTCTTAGTCTTAAGTCCCAATCTATCTTGTTTTGGAAAAAGATTGAAGTCCCCATTTTACCCTCTCTTTCGAAGAAAAAAGAGAGTCAAAGAGATCAAG